>Ga0187893_10006088_pt1 | contig 20947 bp, 12 predicted proteins | sample MA1701074metaG_FD_139574 | JGI IMG/M metagenome (GOLD analysis project Ga0187893, IMG submission 139574) | White microbial mat communities from a basaltic lava cave in the Kipuka Kanohina Cave System on the Island of Hawaii, USA - MA170107-4 metaG ...
CCTTGTTCGAGAAAGGACCCACCCGGACCCGGTGCCACACCCTGCCATCGGGCAGCGTGGCGGTCTGGATCTGTGCCTCGATCCCGGCAAGCGCCAGACGCGCTTTGAGATTGTCTGCGTCGGCCGGATTCTGGAACGCCGCGACCTGTAGAAAGAAGACCTCTTTGCTCGACGCCGCAGGCGGGCGCTTGAATTCCTTGTCGGTTACCGCTTCCTCGGTGCCCGGAAGGATCTTGTAAAAATCGAAGCGCGGTTTAGCCTCCGCAGTCCTTGCCGGCTTGTCCGCGGATGACGGCGTCTGGGTCGTATCGGCGGTAATTGCCTCGCGCCCACCAGTTTCAGTTGGTTTCGCCTTCTGCAAGAACGGATTCGCGCCCTTGTTGATGTACAGCGCCACGCCGAGCGCTATGCACAGTCCGAGCAGCAGCCCAATCAGAATTCCCACCCCCATCGGATTGCCGCGACCGTTTCCCGCAGCAGATCCGCTGTTCTTGTAGTCGCGGTTCATGGAATCGAAGTTTACCTCAGAGATTCGAATGCAGGCTTACATCTTCTCGGGAGCGCTTACTCCGAGAATTGCAAGACCGTTGGAAAAGACGTGTCTCACGGCGTCGGCCAGCGCGAGTCGTGCCAGCCGGATGCTCTCGTCATCGACCAGCACGCGTGTCGAGTTGTAATAGCTGTGATACGTCGCGGCCAGCTCTTTGAGATAGAAAGCCAGTTGGTGTGGTGCAAAGTCGCGAGCCGCGCTCTCTATCGTGTAAGGGAATTCCAGCAGCTTTTGCATAATTTCGAGCTCTTGCTCATCAACGAGCGGACCAGGGTCGGCGTTGACCAGCGTGGATGCGTTCCCGCCCCACTGTTCGAGCACAGAACATACCCGCGCGTGCGCGTACTGGATGTAGTACACGGGGTTGTCGTTGCTCTGGGACTTGGCCAGGTCGAGGTCGAAATCCAGATGCTGGTCGCTCTTGCGTAGCACGTAGAAAAACCGTGCGGCGTCGTTGCCAACTTCTTTGCGCAGTTCGCGCAAGGTCACGAACTCGCCGGCACGCGTGGACATCGATACTTTCTTGCCGTCGCGGTATAGCACCGCGAACTGCACCAGCGCAACCGTGAGTTTCCCGGCGTCGAGTTTCAACGCCTGCAGCGCGCCCTTCACCCGGGCAATGTGACCGTGGTGGTCGGCGCCCCAGACGTTGATCAGCAGATCGAAGCCGCGCTGAAACTTATTGAGGTGATATGCGACGTCGGATGCAAAGTAGGTGTACTGGCCGTTATTGCGTTGGACCACGCGGTCCTTATCGTCGCCGAAAACGGTGGAACGAAACCATATTGCGCCGTCCTTGCGGTAGGTATGTCCGCTCGCTTCGAGCTGCTCGACCGCGCGCGTTACCAGACCGGAATCGAACAACGATTTTTCCGAGAACCAGGAATCGAAGGTCACGCCGAACTCCTGGAGATCATTGCGGCAATCGCCAAGCTGTTCGGTGAGCACAAAATCGTGCACGTAATGGTAGTCGGGGCCAAGCTTCCGCTTGGCGTTAGCTATCAGATTATCGAGATGTACCTCTGGGTCTGTATCCACCGGAGACAGATCGTCTGGCAGCGAATCGAAGGATTGGACGTAGCGATTGCCGTGTGCCTCGAAGATCTGGCGCGCCATGTCGCGCACGTATTCGCCTTGGTATGCACTCGCCGGAAAATGCACTCGCGCGCCGGTAAGCTCCAGATAACGCAGCCAGGTCGACAGGGACAGGATGTCCATCTGCCTGCCTGCGTCGTTGACGTAGAACTCTCGCGCAACGTCAAAACCAGCCGCGTCCAACAGGCTCGCAAGGCTGGCGCCGTATGCGGCGCCTCGGCCGTGGCCCACGTGCAGCGGGCCGGTTGGATTCGCGGAAACGAATTCCACCTGCACTTTTCTGCCGCCGCCGACACCGACGTGACCGTATGCGTGGCGCTGTTTCAGTACCACGCGTACGATCTGCTGCTTGACGGCGGGCTTGAGATAGAGATTGATGAAGCCAGCGCCGGCAATCTCCGCTTTGTCCAGGTACGGCGATTGCGGCAGAGCCTTCACCAACGCCCGTGCGATCTCGCGCGGATCGCGTTTCATCGGTTTGGCGAGTTGCATCGCCACGCTGCAGGCGTAGTCGCCATGATGCGCGGACTTTGGACGTTCCAGTATCACCGGCAAGCTGGCAGTGTCGGGCGCATACGCTACCAGAGCGGAGCGCAACAGCCCGGTGAAATGCGCGCGCAGGTCCTGCGCGGGGGCATCGCTCATTACGTGGGGAATCCGGAAAAAGCGCGATTATACCGGCTCGGACGCGCCCGCAATTTTCACAGCTCGAGCGGGTCGACGTCGATTGACCAGCGCACCTTGCCCGCGTTTTTCTGCGCCAGCATCGGATACCAACTGGTGAGAAAGCGGTGCAGGTCTCCGCGCGAAGACGACTGCACAAGCAGGTGGGCGCGATGGTGCCCGGCAACCCGTGCGATCGCAGCCGGCACCGGGTCGTACAGAGTGACCGCGTCGTGGTGACCCTCGACACCACGATGCGCCTGTGCGAGAAAGTCCATGACGGATTGCTCGCTAAGTGCTTCGGCACGCAGCAGCGCCTGGTACACGAAGGGCGGAAAGCCGCTGCGCTTGCGTTCCGCGAGCATTTCATCCGCGAAAGCCGGGTAGTCCTGGCGCAACAGCGCCTGATATAGCGGGTGCTCCGGGAACTGCGTTTGCACGAGTGCCTCACCGGGCAATTCCGCGCGTCCGGCGCGTCCGGCAACCTGCATCAACTGCTGGAACAGCTTTTCAGCGGCGCGAAAATCGGCAGCGAACAACGCGCCGTCCGGATTGACGATGGCAACGAGCGTCAGTTTGGGGAAGTCATGGCCTTTTGCCAGCATCTGCGTACCGACCAGGATATCGACGCGTTCCCCGCGGATATCGTCTCTCATCGCGCGCCAGGACCGCTTTCTGCGAGTGCTGTCACGATCGATGCGCAGGATCCGCGCACCCGGAAAGACTCCTGCCAGCGTTTCCTCCAGACGCTGGGTACCCTGCCCCAGGCCCTTCAGATCCTGGTTTCCGCATGCGGGGCACGCCGACGGCAGGTGTTCCTCGTGTCCGCAATAGTGGCATCGTAACCGCGCTGCCCGCAGATGCCATACCAATCGAGCCGCGCAACGGCTGCACTGCGCGGCCCAGCCGCACGCGCGGCACGCCAGCGCCGGCGCATAACCGCGGCGATTCAGAAAGACCAGGCTCTGTTCGCCGTGCGCCAGACGCTCGCGAATCGCCTGCAGAAGCGGCTCGGACAGACCGTGAGACTGGCGTTCTACCCGGGTTTCGATAAGCCGAATTCGCGGCGGGCGGGCAGCCGGACGAGTGCTCAGGTGCAGGTGGCCAAAACGCCCGCTGCAGGCATTTTGGTAGCTCTCCAATGCGGGCGTCGCGGAGCCCAGCACGATCGGGACGCCGCGCTGCCGTGCCATGAAAACCGCGAGGTCGCGCGCCGAGTAGCGCAGCCCTTCCTGTTGCTTGAAGGAAACGTCGTGCTCCTCGTCCACGATCACCAGCCCCAGCCGCGGCAGCGGCGTGAACACCGAGAGTCGAGTTCCGAGCACGACCTGTGCGTCGCCTGCAAATGCCGCCAACCAGCGTTCATAGCGCTCAACGTCCGTCAGCTCGCTATGCAAGCTGACCAGCCTTACTCCGGGGAAGCGCAGCTGAAACCTCGCCTCCAGCTGCGGAGTCAGATTTATCTCCGGAACCATCAGCAGCGACTGCGATCCGCGCGCGATAGCCATCTCTATCAGGCGGAAGTACACCTCCGTCTTGCCGCTGCCGGTGACGCCGTCAAGCAACCATGGCGAAAACGTGCCGAAGGTCGCTGAGACCTTCTCGACCGCCTGGCGCTGCTCTTCGGTCAGTTCCGGCACCTGTTCGGCCACGGTCACCGGAATGACGGGCGTCACGGCGGCGGACGGCCTCTTGTCCACCCATCCCAATGCCATCCATTCCTGGAGCAATGCCGGTGCCCGTGCGGAAAGCGTGCGCGCCTGCGACTGCGGGAGCGCCGGCGACTCGAGCAAAGTTATCAGCAGACGACGTTTGACTGTCGCGGCGCGCGGAAAGGCATTGGCTTGCAGATTGCGCCCGGCCGGTGTGAGCACATACTCCCATGAAATTGCCGGTCCGCTGAATCGGGTGCGCCTGAGCATCGGCGGCAGCGCCGAAAGCAGGACTTGGCCAAACGGAAAAAGGTAGTAATCGCTGCAAAACCGCGTCAGATTCAGCAGATCCTGGGGCAATGGCTCGACCGGCAGAATACGTTCGATGCGGCGCAGCCGGTCATCCGCAATTTCCGAACGTTCGGCGAGCTCCACCACGACGCCGACTACTTTGCGTCTTCCGAACGGGACGACCACCAGCTGACCCTGGAGAGGGCCAAAATCGCCGGTACGGTAATCGAACAACGACCCCAGCGGTACGTCGAGTGCAACTTTTGCGATGGCCATATGAATACGCTGGGCGCGGAACCAGCCGAGAGCTTACCGAGGGTCTGTCGCGTGTAGCCTGCGGTTACGCACCTAAATTACTTGCCCGAAAAGACTTTTTCCGGACCCCAGCAGCTTGTGGATAAATCTGTTGATTAAACGGGTAGCGTGCCCCGTCTGAAAACCCGCTGAAACCCAGATCAGGCGCGGGATTCACACTGTCAACCCCTAATTCGTGTTATAATTCATAGACTTACAATACAGGCTCGTGGAGACCCTTACTGCGCATGCGTTTTCGCAGGGGACCCCGCCGAATTGTGCATAAATACTGGGGTTCAGCGGGGTACCACGTGCGAACCTAGTGAAATTGCGGGCTTTCCGTATGCACCGCCTCAACCAGCGCAGCGACGTTCTCTGGAGGGGTGTATTGGGATATTCCGTGACCCAGATTAAAAACGTGACCGCTGCCGCGACCGTACCCCGCAAGAATCTTCCTGGCTTCGCGGCGGACAACCTCCGGCGAGGACAACAGCACCGCCGGATCAAGATTTCCCTGTAGCGCGACGCGATCGCCGATCTGCGATCGGGCCGTGCCTATGTCCGTCGTCCAGTCAAGGCCCACCGCATCGGCACCGCAGTCTGCCAGGCTATCCAGCCATTGCCCACCGCCCTTGGTGAAGACGATTCGCGGCACGCGCTTGCCGTCGTGCTCTTGTCGCAACTCCGCGAACACCTGTTCGATGTAGAGCAGAGAAAATTCACGAAACGCCTCGCAGGAAAGTGCCCCGCCCCAGGTGTCGAACACCATTACCGCCTGTGCACCCGATTCGATTTGGGCATTCAGGTAAGCCGTGACCGCTCGGGCGTTGACGGTGAGCACGTGATGCAGCAGTTCCGGGCGTTGGTAGAGCATGCGTTTGGTTTCATGAAAATCGGAGCCACTGCGTCCCTCGATCATGTAGCAAGCCAGTGTGAACGGACTGCCGGAGAAGCCGATCAGCGGGATTTCACCGGCGAGCGCCTTGCGGACTTGCGAAACCGCATCCAGCACATAGCGCAACTGCGCATCGGGATCGGGAACCGTGAGATTGCGGATTTCCCACTCATCGCGTAGCGGCCTCTCGAAACGCGGCCCTTCGCCTTCAACAAACGAAAGCCCAAGTCCCATCGCATCGGGAATCGTCAGGATATCGGAGAATACGATTGCAGCATCCAGGGGAAAGCGTGCCAGCGGTTGCAACGTCACCTCGGTGGCAAGGTCCGGGTCTCTGCACAACTCGAGGAAACTGCCGGCGCGCGCCCTCGTCTGGTTGTATTCGGGAAGATACCTGCCGGCCTGCCGCATGACCCAGATCGGCGTATACGTCGTCGGCTCGCGTAGCAACGCGCGGATGAAAGTATCGTTCTTCAGCATCAGGACCGAGGACCGAGGATCGAGGATTGAGTAAGCTTCACGATTTCCCGCTCGATCCTGAATCCTAATTGCCCAATCCCGCTTTTCAGCGCGGCAGGTCTGAAGACCCCATCAGAAATTCGTCGACGGCGCGGGCACACTGGCGACCTTCACGGATCGCCCACACAACCAGCGATTGGCCGCGTCGCATGTCACCCGCAGTGAATACCTTGGGTAACGATGTCGCATAGGCTTTCGGCCCTTCCGTGTCGGCCTTGACGTTGCTTCGCCCGTCTCTTTCGACGCCAAATTGCTCAAGCATTCCAGTCTGCACCGGGCCAAGGAATCCCATTGCCAGCAAAACCAGGTCGGCTTTCAACACGAAATCGGAGCCCGGCTCCTCCACCATCTTGCCGTCCTTCCATTCGACGCGTACGGCCTTGAGCTTCTTTACCCTGCCGCCCTCGCCGATGAACTCCTTGGTGGCCACCGCCCAGTCGCGCGAGCATCCCTCATCGTGCGATGAAGACGTGCGCAGCTTGAGCGGCCAGTATGGCCACACCAGCGCCTTGTTCTCCTCTTCAGGCGGTTGCGGCAGGAGCTCGAACTGGGTTACCGAGGCCGCGCCCTGCCGATTCGAAGTACCGACGCAGTCGGAACCCGTATCGCCGCCGCCAATCACGACGACGTTTCTGCCCGTGGCGAGAATCTGATTTGAGACTTTGTCGCCTGCAACGACCCTGTTTTGCTGAGGCAGGAATTCCATGGCGAAATGGATACCCGCCAGGTCGCGCCCGGGCACCGGCAGGTCCCGTGGCCGTTCCGCGCCGCCGGAAAGCACCACAGCGTCGAATTCTGCGAGCAGATCCTTGACGTTCACATTCACGCCCACGTGCTGGTTGGGAAGGAATTCGATTCCCTCTTCCGCCATTTGCCGCATGCGCGAGTCGATCAGATGCTTTTCCATTTTGAAATCGGGAATGCCATAACGCAGCAATCCGCCGATGCGGTCGTTCTTTTCCAGCAGCGCGACCTCGTGTCCGGCTCGGGCGAGCTGCTGCGCACAGGCAAGCCCGGCCGGCCCGGATCCCACCACGGCGATTTTTTTGCCCGACCTTCGCTTGGGAGGTTGGGCGACCACCCATCCCTGTTCCCAGGCCTTGTCGATGATTGCATGCTCGATCGACTTAATCCCTACGGGGTCGTTGTTGATGTTGAGCGTGCACGCCTCCTCGCACGGGGCGGGACAGACCCGGCCGGTAAACTCGGGGAAATTGTTGGTCGAGTGCAAATTGTCGATCGCATGCTTCCAGTTCTGCCGGTATACCAGGTCGTTCCAGTCAGGAATGATGTTGTTGATCGGACAACCCGTCATACAGAAAGGGATGCCGCAGTCCATGCAGCGCGCACCCTGGACGCCCGCTTCCCGATCGGAAAGGTGCAGCACAAATTCGCGGTAGTGCTTAACCCGCTCGCGTTTGTCCTCTGCCGCTTCCGCCAGCCGCTTATACTCGATGAAACCGGTAATCTTCCCCATGTTCTGTTCCTTGCACCCTTACGACAGAGGCGCAGATCCGCCGGGAGAACACAGGATCATGTGTCCTCTGCGACTCTGGGTGGTTGAGTTCTTACGCTGCCAGCTTGCGTCGTTTGGCCGCCAGTTCGCCCAACGCGCGACGATACTCGGACGGGAACACCTTGACGAACTTGACACGGTGAGCGGCCCAGTTGGAAAGGATATCCTTGGCGCGGCCGCTCACGGTAAGGCTGGCATGCCTCTCGATCGCGCCTTTGAGAATCACTTCGTCGGACAGATTCTTGTGCCACAGATCCTGGGGCACCTTGGCCTCCTGCTCGGCTTCCGACAACACTGGCTCTAGCTGCACCATCGACTGGTTGCAGCGTGACTTGAAGCTGCCGTCCTCGTCGAATACGTAGGCGATGCCTCCCGACATGCCCGCAGCGAAGTTGCGGCCGGTCATGCCCAGAACCACCACCGTACCCCCGGTCATGTACTCGCAGCCGTGGTCGCCAACGCCCTCGACCACTGCTGCCGCGCCAGAGTTGCGCACGCAGAAGCGCTCGCCGGCCACCCCGCGGAAGTAGGCCTCTCCGGCAATGGCCCCGTACATTACCGTGTTACCTACGATGATGTTCTCCAGTGGATTGCCGCGGAATTTTGGCGAAGGCTGGACCACTATGCGCCCGCCCGACAAACCCTTGCCGACGTAGTCGTTGGCTTCGCCGAGCAGGTCGAGCGTAATGCCGTGCGCCAGGAACGCCCCCAGGCTTTGCCCGGCACTTCCGGCGAACTTGATATGAATGGTGTCATCCGGCAGGCCCTGGTGGCCATATTTACGGACCACTGCAGACGACAGCATGGTACCGACCGTACGATTGACGTTGCGGATCGGCATATCGATGGCCACCTTTTCGGCACGCGTCAACGCCGGTTGCGCGAGTTCGATGAGGCGGTGATCGAGCGCCTTTTCCAGGCCGTGGCCCTGTTTCTCGCTGTTGAACCGAGCAACTTCGGGCGCCGCCTGGGGCATCTGGAAAATCCTGGAAAAGTCCAGCCCTTTTGCTTTCCAGTGGCTGATGCACTTCCGGGTATCGAGCAGATCGCTGCGGCCGATAAGGTCCGCAAGTCTGCGCACGCCAAGCATCGCCATGATCTCGCGCACTTCCTCGGCAACGAAGAAGAAGAAATTCACCACGTGCTCTGGTTGGCCCTTGAATTTCCTGCGCAGCTCCGGATCCTGCGTCGCCACGCCTACCGGACAGGTATTCAGATGGCACTTGCGCATCATGATGCAGCCGCTCACCACCAGCGGCGCGGTGGCGAAGCCGAACTCGTCCGCGCCCAGGATCGCACCGATCGCCACATCTCGCCCGGTTTTCATCTGTCCGTCCACCTGAACGGCGATGCGTCCGCGCAAGCGGTTCAAAACCAGCGTCTGCTGGGTTTCAGCAAGTCCCAGTTCCCAGGGCGTTCCCGCATGCTTGATCGAACTCCAGGGGCTCGCGCCGGTGCCGCCGTCATGCCCTGCAATGGTCACATGATCGGCCTTTGCCTTGGATACACCTGCGGCCACGGTGCCGACGCCGATTTCGGAAACCAGCTTGACGCTGACCGACGCGTCCGGGTTGCCGTTCTTCAGATCGTGAATCAATTGCGCGAGATCCTCGATCGAGTAGATGTCGTGGTGCGGCGGCGGTGAAATCAGGCCAACGCCCGGGACCGAGTAGCGCAACTCGGCGATGTACTCGGAAACCTTGTGGCCTGGCAGCTGCCCGCCTTCACCCGGTTTCGCGCCCTGCGCCATCTTAATTTGAAGTTGGTCCGCGCTGTTCAGATACTCCGCCGTCACGCCAAAGCGACCGGAGGCGACCTGTTTGATCTTCGAACGCAACGAATCGCCCTCCTCGAGCACGATATCCCGCTGTACCCGATCGCGGCCGAGGCGGGACGCGAGCGTCTCGCCCGCCTTGATCAGAGGATAGCGACGCGGATCCTCGCCGCCCTCTCCGGTATTGGACTTGCCGCCGATTCGGTTCATCGCGATCGCGAGCGTAGTGTGCGCCTCGGTCGAGATCGACCCCAGCGACATCGCGCCGGTGGCAAAACGCTTTACGATTGCCTTGGCGGGCTCGACTTCTTCGATTGCGATCGACTTCGAAGGATCGACCTTAAACTCGAACAGCCCGCGCAGGGTCATGTGGCGCGCGGATTGGTCGTTGATGATCCGCGCATATTCCCTGTAGGTCTGGTAACTGTTGGTCCGGGCCGAATGCTGCAGCTTGGCAATTGCGTCCGGCGTCCACATGTGTTCCTCCCCACGCACGCGGAAGGCGTACTCGCCGCCCGCATCCAGCGCGTTGGCAAGTACCGGGTCGTCGCCAAAAGCGGCGCGATGCTGGCGTATCGCCTCCTCCGCGACCTCGAATACGCCGATCCCCTCGACGCTGGAAGTGGTGCCGGTGAAATACTTTTCTACCAGGACTTTCGACAGGCCGACCGCCTCGAAAATTTGCGCGCCGGTATATGACATGTACGTGGAAATCCCCATCTTCGACATGACCTTCATCAGGCCCTTGCCGATCGCCTTGACGTAGTTTGCGACCCCCTTCTCGCCCCGGTAGTCGTCGCCGATGGAGTCGTCAGCGTGGAGGATCGTTTCCATCGCCAGACACGGGTGCACCGCTTCCGCACCGTATCCCGCGAGCAGGGCGAAGTGATGAACTTCGCGCGCCGAGCCGGTTTCCACCACCAGACCGGCAGAGGTACGCAAGCCCTTGGCTACCAGGTGCTGATGGATCGCAGACAGAGCCAGCAGCGCGGGAATCGCAAATTGTGTCGCGTCCAGCTTGCGATCCGACACGACGAGGATGCTGTAGCCGGCGCGAACCGCGTCCTCGGCCTGCGCGCAAAGGCTGGCCAGCCTTGCTTCGATCGCATGGTTGCCCCAGGCAACCGGATACGTGATGTCGATCTCGAAGGACTTGAACTTGCCGCCGGTGTAATAGTCGATGTGCCGGATGGTCTCCATCTGGTTGAAATCCAGCACCGGCTGGCTGACCTCCAGGCGCATCGGCGGATTCGATTCGTCGATGCCAAGCAGGTTGGGCTTGGGCCCGATGAAGGACACCAGCGACATGACAAGGTCTTCGCGGATCGGGTCGATCGGCGGGTTGGTGACCTGCGCGAACAATTGTTTGAAGTAGTTGTAGAGGGGCTTGTTCTTGTTCGACAGCACCGCCAGCGGCGTGTCGTTGCCCATCGAACCAACCGCCTCCTCGCCCTGCTGTGCCATCGGACCGAGGATGAACTTCAGGTCCTCCTGAGTGTAAGCGAAGGCCTGCTGGCGATCAAGCAGGCTCACCTTGCTCGGCTCTGCAATCTTGGTGGAGACCGGCAAATCGTCGAGTTTGATGCGAATGCGGTCGATCCACGCTTTGTAGGGCTTGGCGTTGGCGAGAGTGTCCTTGAGTTCCCGATCGTCGATGATGCGGCCGGCCTCGAGATCGATCAGGAACATCTTGCCTGGTTGCAATCGCCATTTCTTGATGATCTTTTCCTCTGGAACCGGCAGCACGCCGGTCTCGGAAGCCATCACCACCATGTCGTCACTGGTTACCAGGTAACGCGCCGGTCGCAGTCCATTGCGGTCCAGCGTCGCGCCGATCTGGCGGCCATCGGTGAACGCCACTGCCGCAGGACCATCCCACGGTTCCATCATCGGAGCGTGGTATTCGTAGAATGCACGCCGGGCCGGGTCCATGTGCGTATGCTTCTCCCACGCCTCCGGAATCAGCAGCATCATCGCGTGCGCGATCGAATAGCCGCTCATGGTGAGCAGCTCGAGCGCATTGTCGAACGAAGCCGAGTCGGACTGGCCGTCATAGATCAACGGCCAGAGCTTGTCGAGATCACGCCCGAGGATCGGGCTGGAGATGGCACCCTGGCGCGCGCGAATCCAGTTGACATTGCCGCGCAGAGTGTTGATCTCGCCGTTGTGCGCGATCATCCGGAACGGGTGCGCCAGGTCCCAGTTTGGGAACGTATTGGTCGAGAAGCGCTGGTGCACCAGCGCGAGGGCCGAGACCACGCGTGAATCCTGCAGGTCCTTGTAATAGCTGCCGACCTGTCCCGCCAGCAGCATGCCCTTGTAAAGGACCGTCCGGGCCGACATCGAAGGTACGTAGAATTCCTTGCCGTGCTCGAGCTTGAGCGCCTGAATGGCATGACCGGAAACCTTGCGGATGATGTAGAGCTTGCGCTCGAGTGCGTCGGTAACCGTGACACCCGCGCCGCGGCCTATGAAAACCTGGCGGATGACGGGCTCTATTACCTTCACCGATTCGGCCAGGCTTGATCCATCGCGCGGTACGTCGCGCCAGCCGAGCAGGGCCTGGCCCTCATCCTTGATCGCGCGTTCGATTTCGTATTCGCAAGCAAGCCGCGAGGCCGGCTCCTGCGGCAGAAACACCATGCCTACTCCATATTCCCCGGGCGGGGGCAATTTGATGCCCTGGGTCGCCAGTTCCTCGCGGAAGAACTGATCCGGAATCTGAATCAGGATGCCTGCGCCGTCGCCTGCCTTGGGATCCGCACCCACTGCGCCGCGATGGGTCAGATTCTTCAGAATCTGCAGGCCCTGCTCGATGATCTTGTGGCTCTTCGCGCCTCTGATGTGCGCAATGAATCCCACCCCGCAGGCGTCGTGTTCGTTAGCGGGGTCGTAAAGTCCCTGTCGCGCAGACAATGCCGGTCTGGTCATGTCGTTACCTCTGTACCACCGCGGTTGGCGCCCTCCGTATCGGCCCAGGCCGGAAGCCTGGGTGGGACAGGCCGGAACGCGCAAGATTTGGAGCGAGCCGTAAATGTTACCGCGATTGCGGCCGACCTTTCAATAAACGCCGCGAAACCCCGGTACTCCCGTCCGCAACCGGGTTATTCAGGACTCCTCGACTGCGTACAAGCGCCGGTGCTCGCGGATCGCGTAGCGGTCGGTCATCCCCGCTACGTAATCGGCGATAGCCCTGGGCAGATCCGATTCTGAGCGGGCCTGGAACTCGGGAGGCAGCAAACGCGGGTCGCTTATGAAAGCCTGAAACAGCTCCCGGATAATGCGCTTGGCCTTGTTGCTCATGCGCGCTACCCGGTAGTGCTGATACAGATGCTTCCGGAGAAAGACTTTCAATTCGTACTGGTCGTCGCGAATCGACGGACTGAATGCGATTAGCGGCGGCGCCAGGCGCACCTGCGCTGCACCGTCAGGATGGTGCTCGGCGATCAGGGCCAGGCTTCGCTCTGTCAAATCCGAGACCAGCGTGTTGATCATACGACGAACCGTTTCGTGGATCAGCCGCCGGTCCACCAGCCCCGGGTACTGCGCGCGCGCGGCCTCGAGGTGGCGCGCAAAGATACGCACTGTCGATAATTGCTCGACAGAGATCAGGGCGGAGCGCAGACCGTCGTCGACGTCGTGATTGTTGTAGGCGACTTCGTCGGCCAGATTGGCAATCTGCGCCTCCATCGACGGGCGTTCGTCCTTCAGAAATCGCTCGCCTACCTCGCCAAGTTTCTCGGCATTCGTGATCGAGCAGTGCTTAAGTATGCCTTCGCGGGTTTCGAAACACAGGTTCAAACCGTCGAACGCGCCGTAGCGCTGCTCCAGCAGATCGACGACACGCAGAGATTGCAAGTTGTGCTCGAAGCCACCGTAGTCCTTCATGCACTCGTTGAGCGCATCCTGTCCTGCGTGGCCGAACGGCGTGTGGCCAAGGTCATGCGCGAGCGAAATCGCCTCGACCAGGTCCTCGTTTAGCCCGAGGTTGCGCGCGACCGAGCGGCCGATCTGCGCCACTTCGATGCTGTGGGTAAGTCGCGTGCGAAACAGGTCGCCTTCATGATTTACGAACACCTGGGTCTTGTACTCAAGGCGGCGAAACGCAGCAGAGTGGATGATGCGGTCCCGGTCGCGCTGAAATTCTGATCGCCCGATCGGAGCGGCCTCCGCAATTCGCCGGCCGCGCGATCGGTGTGGATCGGAAGCGTAGGCCGCCAGTTCACGCATGCGCGGCCGCTCCCGCAAGTACCTTGCGCAGGTCCCCGGGACGGAAATCTGCCGTTACGAACGCCTTGCCAATCGCTCTAAGCAGTATCAGACGCAAATTGCCGTCCTCCACTTTCTTGTCGTGCCCCATCAACTCGAGATAGCGGTCCTCGCCGAGGTCGGGCGCCTCGGTCGGCAGGCCGGCACGCCGCACGATCTGGGCAATGCGCTCAACTTCCCCTGCGCTCAGGAGGTCCATGCGCTGCGACAGCCGTGCGGCAAGGATGATGCCTGCAGCGACTGCCTCGCCATGCAACCAGGTACCGAATCCAAGTCCCGCTTCGATGGCGTGGCCGAAGGTATGACCCAGGTTAAGCAGCGCGCGATCGCCGGCCTCGCGCTCGTCCGCGGCAACCACGACCGCCTTGTTCTCGCAGGAACGGGCAATTGCATACGAGAGCGCTTCGGCATCGCGTGCACGCAGTTTTTCCATGTTGACTTCGAGCCACGCGAGGAAGGGCGCATCCATGATCAAGCCATACTTGATCACTTCGGCAAGCCCCGCAGAGAGTTCGCGCTCCGGCAACGTATCCAGAGTCGCCGTATCGGCGCCAACCAGGCGCGGCTGGTGGAAAGCCCCGATCATGTTCTTGCCGTGAGGGTGGTTGATCGCGGTCTTGCCCCCCACCGACGAATCCACCTGGGCAAGCAAAGTCGTGGGAATCTGGATGAATGGCACGCCGCGCTGGTACGTCGCCGCGGCAAAACCGGCAAGGTCTCCCACCACTCCGCCCCCCAGCGCAATGATGGTGGTCTTGCGTTCGCAGCGATACTCCAGCAGTAAGTTGAAGATCGAATCGAGTGTCTGCCAATTCTTGTGATTCTCGCCATCGGCGATGACGATCGGCACGACCACTACGCCGGCGCCCCGCAGCGCCCCGGCCAGCGATTCCAGGTACAGCGGGGCGATGGTGGAATTGGTGACGATCGCGACTTTGCGCTGCTCCAGTCTCGGCAGCAGAAGCTCGCTGCGCGTGAGCAACCCCCTGTCAATGCATATGGGGTAGGTACGCGCGCCAAGTCCAACCGAGATCGTTCGCATGTTTTCTAGAGTTGTGGCGCCTGCGTCGACCGCTCGGCCCTCGATTCGAGCAACATCTGGCACAGCCGGTTGACGAGCGAGGTGAGGCTCTGGTTTCCGGTGTCGACGGTGAGGTGCGCGACTTCAAGATAGAGCGGATCGCGCTTCTCGAACAGTTCTGTCAACCGCGTGCGCGGATCCGCTCCCTGCAGCAACGGGCGGTTCTTGTCGTGGCGGGTGCGGTTTAGCAGGTCCCTCACGGAGGCGCGCAGATATACCACTGTGCCCCTGTTCCTCAGTCTGTCACGGTTCTTTTCGTTCAATACGGCGCCGCCGCCGGTTGCGAGCACGATATCGCGCAGCGCTGTGAGTTCGTCCACCACCGCGGACTCGCGGACGCGAAAACCGGCCTCGCCTTCGATGTCGAAAATCAGCGGAATCTTCACGCCGGTGCGATTCTCCACGACGTGGTCCGAATCGTAGAACGTTTTGTGCAGGCGCTTCGCCAGGACGCGGCCGACCGAGGTCTTTCCCGCACCCATCATCCCTACGAGGAAGATGCTGCCCGGCACATCGACCCGCGCATGCTTTTCGTTCTCCAGTGTTGCATCACGCATGGGTCCATTCTAGCGAAACCGGTCGTGCACGGCAGGTCGGATAAAATCGGGTAGGAGGCGGGGTTACCCCCGCCGTCCTCCCACACCACCGTACGTGCGGTTCCGCATACGGCGGTTCATGTAACACGCTGGAGGCGCCGGTGTGTAGCAAGTAGCGAGACCAGCCCCAAGTGAGTGAAATACGCCGCGGGCAGCGCCGCATTCATGTGCGATGCTCCTGAGTTCCACCAGGGTCCACGTCCATTGGACGCGGACTTCCACGCGCGTTCCGGCGTTAAGCCCAAGGCCGCGAGGCGCTGGATTCGCGTGCGCGACGTCTTCCACTGCCGCCACAAGAGGCAGCGCAATCGCCGCCGCACCCAGCCATCGAGTTCCCCCAGAATGCCCTTGGCTTCCGCCTTACGGAAGTAGGCCATCCATCCCCGCAGGACGAGGTTGAGTTGTTCGATCGTATGGGCCAGCGATTGGCCGTGTCCTTCGCGCAGTAGTTCACGCACACGACTCACCAGTCGCTTCACGCTCTCTGGCGCAATCCGGATTCGCGTATCGCGGTGAGCCGTGACACTGTAGCCGAGGAACTTGCGCTTCCACGGTCGTTCCACCGCGCTCTTGGCCTCGTTGATGCGCAATCGCAGGACCTCTTCAAGAAAGGCCCTGATCCCTCGCATCACGCGCGCTCCCGCCTTTTGGCTTCGGACGTAAATGTTGCAGTCGTCGGCGTACCGGCAGAACGCCAAGCCGCGCGCCTCCAGCTCCCGGTCCAGGTCAGTCAGCAGAACGTTACTGAGCAACGGGGACAGCGGACCGCCTTGCGGCGTGCCCTGCCTCCGTGGCTGCGTCATGCCCTCTGCCATCATCCCCGCCTCCAGGAACCGTCGGATCAGCTTCAGCACCCGTGCATCCGCAATGCCTCTCGCCACTCTGGCCATGAGTACGTCGTGATTGACTCGATCGAAGAACTTCTCCAGATCAAGGTCCACTACCCAACGCCGCCCTTCGCCAATGTAATTGCGCGCCGCTTCCACGGCTTGCAACGCATTGCGCCCGGGGCGAAACCCATAGCTCGACTTCGAGAAACTCGGCTCGAACATCGGTTGCATCACTTGATGCAGCGCTTGCTGGATGAGTCGATCCACCACCGTCGGCACTCCAAGCGTCCTTACCCCGCCTTGCGGCTTGGGTATGTCCACTCGACGCACCGGCCGCGGCAGGTACTCGCCCGCCAGCAGCGCTTGCTTCACTCTCGGCCAGTGCCCCTTCAGCCAGTCTTTGAGCTCGGCTACCGTGAGTCCATCGACTCCTGGTGCACCTTTGTTCTCAACCACTCGCTGATACGCTAGCCGCATGTTGCTGCGTTCCACTACCGTTTCCATCAACCGGCAGTCCTCCGATTTCGTTCGCCCAGACGCCGCCGCGCCAACCTCCGCACCCAACAGCGCCTCGGCCAAATTCCGTCTGGCCTCCTCGCCCTGGGCTCTTCTTGCGAAGACTTCTGCTTCAACAGTTCGCATCGAGTTTCGTCTGTCCTACTCTCGGTATCACATGTTCGGGCCTTCAGCGTCGCCGCCTACTATGCCCTCTGCTGACTTCTGACGGTGCCTCCCCACACCTTTCGATGCCGGTAGCACAGCGGCACACCGTCAGATCTCCCCGGGTATTGCGCACCCACCTTCACACTTATGCGCATCGGATCTACGTCGTCGTGTTCCGTACACGTATCGGACTTTACGGACTTTTGCCCGCTCATCCCACCACGCCGCCTCTATCCGCTTCCTGTTCGTCGCGCCAGCGCTTTGCCTTCAGCTTCCTTCAGATTCCCAGTCGCCCAGGACACCCTTGCCTTCGGCTAACACTTCCCCGTGTCGGGTATGTAGAGGACTTGCACCTCCAAGTAGGTGCGCCCTGCCGGGCTCACAAAAGAAAACGGCCGCAATGGATGCGGCCGTTTCGGGAGAGCGTTTTGTTCAGCGTACTGTCAGCGTGTCCTTGACCACCCTCGGCGTTACGAAAATAAGCAACTCGCGCTTGTCGTTGCGCCGCAGGTCCTGGCGGAACAAGACGCCGATAACCGGTATGTCGCCCAGCATCGGTACCTTGGTCCGCGTGCTCGACTCTTCCTGCTCAAAGATGCCGCCGATGCCGACGGTACCGCCGCTTTCCACCAGTACCTCGGTGTCGACCTGCTTGGTATCAATCGAGGGGCCGGCACTGGTATTGGCGCCGACGCTATCCTTGCTGACGTGCAACTTCATGATGATGTTGTCGTTGGGCGTGATCTGCGGCTTCACTTTCAAGCTCAGCGTGGCCTTGCGGAAAGAAACACTGGTCGCACCGCTGCTGGTGGCCTGCTGGTACGGAATTTGGGTGCCTTGCTCGATGGTAGCCTCGACGTTATCCGCCGTGATGACCCGCGGGCTGGAGATGATCTTGCCCTTGCCATCTGCTTGCAGCGCCGTGATTTCAAGGTTCAGGAATTTCGACATGGCGTCATTCATGAGGATCAGCGAAAACTGACCCGGTGCCACTCCGCCGAGCCCTGGCGCCCGCATGTTGGTCGAAAGCCCATCGGTGAAGAAATCGGGCGTGTCCCCGATCTGGCCGCTCAACGCACCCGTGCTCGCCAATCCGCCGCCGGCAGTTATCCGGTGTGTACCGCCGGGTATCCGATCCCCGCGGCCGGTCCCGTCGACGAATCCCAGTCTGGCCCCGAGGTTTCGGCTGAAAGTATCGCTGGCCTCGACGATGCGCGCCTCGATCAGCACCTGGCGCACGGCAACGTCGATCTGCTTGAGCAGCCGCCGGACGTCATCGAGCTTGTCGACGATGTCCTGCACGAAAATCGTGTTGGTTCGCGGGTCCACGACCGCGCTACCACGCTTGGAAAGAATTTTCTGGTCGGAAGCGGTGATGATCTTCTGGATGTCCTCGGCACGCTGGTAATTCAGCTGAAAACTTTCGGTGCGCAGCGGCTCGAGGTCGGCGATCTGCTGCCGGGCTTCCAGCGCAAGTTTCTCCTTCGTTGCCAGTTCGTCGCGCGGCGCTATCCAAACGACGTTACCCGTCTTGCGCATGTCCAGGCCTTTCGCCTGGAGAATGATGTCCAGCGCCTGGTCCCAAGGCACGTCCTTCAAGCGCAAAGTCAGGTTCCCCGTTACGGTATCGCTGGTAATGATGTTGAGGCTCGTGAAGTCCGCAATCACCTGCAGCACTGCACGCACTTCGATATTCTGGAAATTCAGGGAAAGTTTCTCACCCGCAAAGCTTGCGCCTTCCTTGGGTCGGCCGGCTTGCTCGATCACTGGCTTGATTTCAATGATGAAGCGCTTGTCGGTCTGATACGCCGACTGCTCCCAGCGTCCCTTCGGCGTGACGGTTATGCGGGTATTGCCGGCCTGCCGCGTAACCTCGAAGAAATCAACCTGGGTGCCGAAATCGGTGACGTCAAAGCGCCGCTCCAGCGCCGGTGGCAGCATGGTCTGCAGAAAGTCCACCAGAACGGTCCGCCCCTGCTGTCGCAGATCGATGCCGGTGGCCGTATCTGACAGGTCGACGATGATTTGCGCTTCGCCATTCTTGCCGCGGCGGAAGTCGACGTCCTGGACGCTGTGCTGATCGCTGCCGGGCTTTGGCTCTGCGAATTGCGTCGTCGTCGCCGTGACGGCAGTTGAGCCGGCACCGTGCAGGGTCACCACGACCGTATTGCCCTCAACCTTTGCGTCGTAATTGAGCATCTTGGCGAGGTTGAGCACCACCCGCGTCCGGCCGCCCGATTGGCCGAATCGAATCGTGCGCAAGTCGCCCTGGTTGACCTCCTGGGTGTTCTTGCCGAGGCCATTGGTCGTGTTCGGAAAATCGAGCGCCACTCGGGGCGGATTATTCACCGTGAAAGCCGCAGGAGGATTCGGCAAGGCCTCCTTGAGGCCAAGCTTGACGGTGACCGTCCCAGCCTGCGTGGAAACGTCGATCGATTGAATGACGTTGCCGGTACCCCCATTTACCGTCTTGGTGTCTTGGCCGTGCGCCGTGATACTGCTCAGCAGCAGCAGCAGCCCGATCGGGGTGGCGACCACATTTATCAAACGATCGAAGCGTTTCATATTCGCGTGCTCCTTGTTTATTGCTCGAGCAGCTGCAAACTGCTGGTGCGCTCTGTCCATGAACCCGATGACGGATCCTGGATGACCTCCTTGAGGGTCACCGCGGAATCGTTGATAGCGGTGATGACGCCGAAATTCTGCCCGACGTAATTGCCGATTTTGACACGGTAAAGATTCTTGTCCGGCGTTTTGATCAACGCGAAGTGGACCCGCTTCTGCTCCAGCGTGCCAACCATCTGCAGACTCTCGAGCGGGAACGCCTCGAGCGCTTCCTTGCGGCGGTTCAGATCCGGCTGCGGCCCCCCACCCGGGGCACGGCTGTCAAAGACTGTCGTGCGCGGCCGGAACGGATCAGGAAGATCGAACGCATTGTAAGCGAACGGCTCAAATTGCTTGACTTCGGGTATCGGCTCTACGCGGCCGCGCAAGCCTTCGCCTGATTCCTTGACGAATTGCTTGAGATCGGAGAACTCGTCCCTGCCGCAACCGGTGACCAGTAACACGGCGACGGCCAGACCAAACAGGGAACCCCTCACCTTGCGCCGCCTTTCTTCGCGGCAGCGGCATCGCGGGCGGCCTTGCGTCGTGCCGCGATTTCGCTCTCGTCCAGGTAACGGAAGGTCTTGGCAACCGCATCGAGCACCAGATCGCCGTCCTTGTTGGGGGACAACCCGATGTCGTTCAGCGTCACGATCCGTGAAAGCTGGGAAACGTCGCTCGCGAAGGCGCCGATATCGTGGTACTTCCCGGTTAACTTGATGGTGATGGGAAGTTCCGCATAGAACTCGGACGAGTTTTCCTTTTGAGCCGGACGGAACAGCTCGAACTGCAGACCCCGACCCAGTCCCGCCTGATTGATGTCGGTGAGCAACGCCTCCATCTCCGACTTGTTGGGCAGTTGCTTGAGCATTTCGCCGAAAGATTCCTCGATTTCCGCAAGTTGCTTGCGGTAAGCCTCAAGGTTTACAGCCTGTTTCTGCTTGTCGAGAAACGCAGTTCGCAGCTCTTGTTCTTTGTTCCGCGCCTGCGCCAGCTCCTCCAATTGGTTTTTCCAGTCGAACCAGTAACCGGCAAATACGATGAGCAGAAGCAAAATGACCAGCGCTCCAAGCTTGGGCACCACCGGCCAGCTGCCGATGTCCCTCGGGTCCAATCGTCTCAGGTCGTCAAACGTCATGTTCGTCAGGTCTTCGGGGCTGCCGGCGCCGGCACGGGCGGGGCCGGCTTGGCTCCCGCCGCCTCTTCCTTGGGCCGCGAGATGGCCACATTGAGTATGAATTCGTTGAGAATGATATTGTCTTTGCCCAGCTTGGTTGCCTTGACTTCAATCAGGGACGGCGCCTCAAGCCATGGCGATGCCTCGAAATTACGCATCAGTGTCGATACCCGTGCATTGGAGGTCGCATAGCCGACGACGTTGACTCTTTGTCCCGTCTGCTTTACCGATTTCAGATGCACTCCGTCCGGCAGCTGCCGCACCATCTGGTCGAGCAATCGCACGGTCTCGGTTCGATTGGTTTGCAGCGTCTCCACCACGCGTTTGCGTGCCAGCAGCGCCTGCGTCTGCTCCTTGAGTTTCTTGATCTCGTCAATCTGCTTGTCGAGTGTGGCAATCTCACCCTGCAGATACTTGTTCCGATCAAGCTGATTCTCGATGCGAGTCGCGAACAGTCCGTGCACGGCAATCACGATCG
>Ga0187893_10006089_pt1 | contig 20947 bp, 13 predicted proteins | sample MA1701074metaG_FD_139574 | JGI IMG/M metagenome (GOLD analysis project Ga0187893, IMG submission 139574) | White microbial mat communities from a basaltic lava cave in the Kipuka Kanohina Cave System on the Island of Hawaii, USA - MA170107-4 metaG ...
ATTTTTTTGAAGTTTCCGCCAACGTCCTTCACGACAAGACGTTATGAACGAAAAAACTTTGATCGCGTGCCCTTTGCCGGCCGGCTTTCCCCGCCGCCGGGGCGCAGAACGCCGCCAGCGTTAGGAAAACACCGAGAAATGCGGCGATGCGGGGCATGGTTCTGCCGCCATCCCTCCCGCCGAAGGGCGCACCAGCGTGCCGGGTGCCGGGTGCCGAGTGCCGAGTGCGCCTCGCGTGTACCCGGCCGACCATACCCGCCCCGGACCGGGCTGTCAAGACAAAACTGCAAAATATGTTATTGATCCTTCGCTCGGTCCGTATCGACCGGGAAGACGGCACGTCAGCGCGGGCACGAACGAATGGATGCGCAGACCGTTGAGACCGGGGCGGGCGGCATCCGCGGCAAGGTTGAGCGCCCGCCAAGGCGGGCGGCGAAATCACCCGGCGGGCCGGGACGCACGAGCGGCCGGCGCGTGCGCCAACTCCTCCGCTGCCTCGGGCGGAGGCCGCCCGAGTCCCAGCCACGGCACGATGATCCCCGGCAGCGCCCACGCCAGTTGGGCCACCCGCGCCCCCAGGCACAGCGCCACCACCTGCGACGCCGTACCCCATTGTCCCCCAACGAACACGCGCAGGAACACCGACTCCAGCAGTCCGAAGCCCTGCACGCTGATCGGCACCGCCGCCAGCAGGTATCCGGCCGAAAGGGCCAGCACGGACGCGAGATAGAATTCGGCGTAATGCCCCAATTCAAGCCCGGCCGCGCCCGGCGGCATCCCCATCGCCCGGGCGACGCACAGGATCATGCCGGCCAGCAGGAAGTTGTTCACGCAGGTCATCAGCAGCGCCCAGAACGTCGCCCGCGGGTGCCAGCGGAACGAAAACGCCGTCTGGTCGATCCGCCGCAGGCGGTCCGCCATCGGCAGCCGGCGCAACAACGATTCGTAGCCGATCCAGCGGCGGAAGCGCCGCGAGAAGAAGATGGCCGCCCCGACCATCAGCGCGGCCAGCAGCAGGCCGACGACCTTCCCCAGCCGGCCGATGGACGCCTTGCGCCACGAGATCAGGAGGCACCCCGCCGCCAGCAATACAAAACTAACCAATCCCATCACGCGGTCGAGGATGACGACGGTGACCGCCTCGGTGCGGCGCGGCGCGCGGCGCGAGACGTGATAGGCCTTGTACACGTCGCCGCCGGTTGTGCCCGGCAGCGCGAAATTGAAGAAGTTGCCCGCAAACGTCAGCAGCAGCGCCTCGCGCGCCGACAGCCCCATGCCCTGCGTCCGCAGCAGGTAGCGCAGCCGCCACGCCAGGATGAACGTCGTCGGCGCGAGCACGGCCAGCGCCCACGCCGCCCACCCCGGATCGATCCGCCGCACGACGCTCCGCAGCCCCGGCTCGATGGGGTGCCGCCCGAACCGCGCCGCCTGGGCGGGACGCGCCAGCGCGGACGGCGGCGCGGAGAAAGGACGCCCGTCGCGCGGGTCCTCCAGCCACAGCGGGTCGTCGTCGCCGCGCCCGAGCACGCGGTAGGCGCGGCCCGGGTCGTCCGCGAGGATGGCCGTGTCGTACCAGGATACCTGCGTGTAGAGATAGACGACCGCCGCCAGGCAGACGGCGGCACGCAGGACCCACGACCAAGTCTTTCGGGCGGACGGCAAGGCGTCGACTCCCGCGCCGGTCTCCGGGCCCGACCGGTCGGCCGCGTATAATACTGCGATGCCCCGCACCGGATGGTGCTATGACGCCCGCTTTCTGCTGCACGACACCGGACCGCACCATCCCGAACGGCCTCAGCGGCTCCGCGCCATCACCGCCCGCCTGCACGACGACGGATTGCTGCGCCGCCTGACGCCTCTTGTTTTCGGTCCGGCCGACCTTCAATGGATCGTCGCCAACCACTCGGCCGAGTACGTCGAGCGCGTCCGCCGCGCCTGCGCCTCCGGCGCGCCCTACATCGACACGCCCGACTCGGCGATCTGCCCGCACAGTTTCGAGGTCGCCCAACTGGCCGTCGGCGCGCTGCTGGCCGCCTGCGACGCCGTCCTGTCCGGCGAGGCCGACAACGCGTTCTGCTGCGTCCGACCGCCGGGTCACCACGCCGAGCGCGAACTGTCGATGGGCTTTTGCCTGTTCAACAACGTCGCCATCGCCGCCCGATACCTGCGAGAAAAATGGGGCCTGGAGCGCGTGCTGATCGTCGATTTCGACGTCCATCACGGCAACGGCACGCAGCACGCCTTCGACGACGACCCGTCCGTCTTCTTTTGCAGTTTCCACGAGCACCCGGCTTACCGGTATCCGGGCACCGGCCGCGAGCACGAGAGCGGCCGCGGCCCCGGCGCGGGCTTCACGCTGAACCTGCCGATGCGCCCCGGCGCGACCGACGCCGACTACCGCGAGGCGTTGCAGGGCAAGTTCATGCCCGCCGCCCACGCGTTTCGGCCGCAGTTCATCCTTGTTTCGGCCGGGTTCGACGCCCACGAGGCGGACCCGCTGGCCGACATCCGCCTGAGCGACGCGGGGTTCGAATGGCTCTCGCGCCAGATCGTTGCCCTCGCGCGGGAGACGTGCGGCGGCCGGCTCGTTTCCACCCTTGAAGGCGGCTACGACCTCGACGCGCTGGCGCGCAATGTCTCGCGGCATATCGCCTGCCTGCTGGACGGCGGGTCAGGCGGGGATTCTCGTTTCCCCATTGGCGCGGGCGGGTCGCACCGGTCCGGGGGAAAAGGATAGAGGGAATACCCGCCGTGGCGTCATCCGGCCGGCGAACCGCGCTGCGCATCGGCCTGCAATCGTTCCAGCGCGGCCAGATGCCGGCGGCTGCGCTCGAGAATCCGCGCCATCGGCGTCGACGCCGTCGCGTCCCCCGCGGCGCGCGCTGCGTGCCGTTCGTGCGAGCCGATCCGGTCTCGTTTGTCGCGGATGACGCGCGACAACAGAAAGTCCAGTTTCAGATAGGCCAGGGCGCCGGCCTCGGTCGGCTGGGCACAGGGCGGCGGCGCGGCCCCGCGATCACTCAGCGCGTCGACCAGCCAGCGACGGTGCTCCTGCTCCTCGGCGATCAGCCGGCGAACGAGTTCCACGTCGTCGGCCGACGCCCAATCGACAAACGGCGCAGCCCCCCCCAGATGCGTCAGCAGACTGCGGCACTCGGTCTGGTACGCGCCGGCCAAGGCGGCCTCAACGTTGGTCTCGGCCATTCGCGGCTACTCCGGTAAGACGCCCGTCCCCGCGGCCGGCGATCCGCGGGGTTTCGGCCGCGGCCCGGAGGCCTCCGACTCGGCGTCGAGTTGCACGGGCGCGACGGCCGGACGAAGCGTGACCGGATAGAGGTTCCGCGAAAACTCGTCCGCCCGGCTCTTCAGTCCGCCCGCCAGCGGCGCGCCGACCAGAAGCAACAGCGCCGCCGACGCGCTGACCAGCGCCCGGCCGAACAGCGGCGCGGCAATGGCCGGCTGTCCGTCGTCCACGAAGTACATCGCGTGCGCGATGCGGGCGTAGAAATAGAGCGAGATGAGGGTGTTGATCACCGCCACGATGACGAGCCAGATCAGCCCGGCGTCATAGAGCGCCCACAGCAGGTAGAACTTGGCGATAAAACCACCCAGCGGCGGCAGGCCCACGAGCGAAAAGCAGCAGATCGCCAGGCAGGCCGCGACCAGCGGTGCGCGGCGGCCCAGGCCGCGGAACGCATCGAGCGTTTCCTTCCCCGTCGCCCAGAACACCAGCGCCGCACACCCGAACGCCCCCAGGTTCATGAACAGATAGACCACGAGGTAGGCGATCAGCGCGCTGAACGCCGGATGCGCCGCCCCGGCGTCCACCGCCGGCTGCCATAGGATCGCCCCGGCCATCAGCATGTATCCGGCGTGCGCGATCGAAGAGTAGGCGAGCAGCCGCTTGATGTTCTCCTGTCGGAAGGCCGCCAGGTTCCCGATCGTGCACGTCAGAGTCGCGAAGATGCCGACTGCCGTCGACAGGGGACCCAGCAGCACCGTCCCGTCGGCCGGCTGCACCAGCGCGGCGACGACCCGCAACAGCAGCCCCAGGCCGGCCGCCTTGCTGGCCACCGACAGCCAGGTCGTGACTTCGATGGTCGCACCCTCGAACACGTCCGGGCACCAGAAATGGAAGGGGACGGCGGAGATCTTGAACCCCACGCCCGCCAGCAGCCCGAAGAGCGCGACCGAGAGGATCAGCGGCGCGCCCATTTGCGAGGGGTGCCCCACGTCGCCCGCCATCATGCGCCCGATGCTCAGAAGGTCGAGCGTGCCGTAATAGCCGTAGAGCAGCGAGACGCCGTAGGCCATCAGCGCGCTGGTGACCGCGCCGAACAGGACGTACTTGAGCGAGGCCTCGGCCGCGAGCCGGTCGGATTTGCGAAAGGCAACGATCGCGTAGGAGGGAAGCGAGGCCATCTCGACGGCGAGGAGGATCATGAGCAGGTTGGTGGTACTGCACATGAGGGCCATGCCGAAGGCGCTTCCGGTGAGCAGGGTGAAGAACTCGGGTCCGTTCCGCAAATGGGCCGCGCCCTCCGCACCGCCGGCCGCGGCCCCGATCCGCCACAACCCCACCACGCAGACCAGAAAGAAGCAGATCAACGTGATGAACAGCAGAGAGAAGTTGTCGACGACGAGCATGGGGGCGGCCGCCTCGGGCGCAACGCCCGCCCAGCCGCCGCGCGCCGCCCGCGGCGCGGCGCTGAAGCAGAGCAAGGCCGTCCCGGCCGCGCCCGCGAGCGTCACGAACGCGGCAATCTCCGCGCTGCGGCCGAACAGCAGGGCCGCCAGCAGGACGGCAACGATCGTCCCCGCCAACCCCAGCAGCGGGCCGATGTCCGCCAGGTCGGTGAGCGAGGGCAGCCAGAAGGTCGCGCCGAGGAGCGCCGCGTGCGGCACGTTCACCCCCCCACCGCGCCGAACAGGCGTACGATGTTGTCCAGCGTGCCGTTCATCACCTGGAACGTGTACTTCGGCAGGATGCCCATGAAGATCGCCAGCACGCCCATCGTCGAAAGGACGAACACCTCCCGCGGCGACGCGTCGGAAAACCCGGTGTATTCGCGCCGCTCCGGCCCCAGATAGACGCGCTGGATCATCCACAGGATGTAGCCGGCCGTCAGGATCACGCCGAAGGCCGCCAGGATGGCCAACGGTTTGCCCCAGTCGAACGGCGCGCTATAGGCCCCCAGCAACACCCACGCCTCGCCGATGAAGCCGCACAGGGCCGGCAGCCCGAGCGAGGCGAAGAACCCGAGCGTGGCCAGCGAGCCGTACACCGGCATCGTCAGCCACAAGCCGCCGAAGCGGTTGATGTCGCGGTGATGCGCGCGGTCGTAGATCACGCCGACGAGGAAAAAGCACATGGGGCTGGAGATGCCGTGGGCCAGCATCTGGAACATCGCGCCCTGGAAGCCGGTGGGCGTGAGGATGGCGATGCCCAGCAGGACGTAACCCATGTGCGAGATCGAACTGTACGCCACCAGCCGCTTGAAGTCGCTCTGGGCCATCGCGCACAGCGCGCCGTAGAGGATGTTGATGACGCCGAGCAGCGCCAGGGCGTAGGCGACCTTTGGGTGCGCCGCGGCCGCCTGGAAAATCGGGTAACAGAGCCGAAGGAGTCCGTAGCCGCCCATCTTCAGCAGCACGCCCGCCAGGATCATCGAGATCGGGGTGGGCGCTTCCACGTGCGCGTCCGGCAGCCACGTGTGGAACGGGAAGACGGGCACCTTGACGGCGAAGCCGATGTAAAGCAGCACGAACATCGCCAGCGCGAACGGGAAGCCGAGAAACAGCGTCGATTCGGAGTTGAACAATCCCTGGATCGCGTCGTTCGTCGCGTAGGTGATCAGGTTGAACGTCGGCACGCCGGCCTCGGCCGCCTTGAAATACATGGCCAGCAGGGCCACGAGCATCAACACGGAGCCGAGCAGGGTGTAGAGGAAAAACTTGATGGCCGCGTATTCCTTGCGCGGACCGCCCCAGACGCCGATGAGGAAGTACATCGGCAGCAGCATGATCTCCCAGAAGATGTAGAACAGGAAGAAATCCAGCGCGACAAACGTCCCGATCATGCCCGTTTCGAGCAGCAGGAACAGGGCGAAGTATCCCTTCAGCCCCTTGTTCACACTCCAGTGCTCGAAGTTCCAACTGGCCAGCGCCGCGAGGAACGTGATCAGCGTCGTCAGGACCACCAGCGGAAAACTCAGCCCGTCGACCGCGACGTAGTATTGGATGTTGAACTGCCCGACCTTGATCCATTCGCGCTGGTATTCGAAATGCAGTGACTCCGGCGAACCGTAGGCCGACCCGAACAGCCCGTTCACGAACGGCGGAAACAGCCCCAGCGACAGCACAAAGACGACGAAGGTCGTCAGGACGGCGAGGCCCTTGACCGCGCGGGCGGTCGGGGCGAGCAGGCACAGGACCATGCCGATGACCGGCAGGAACACGATCCAGTTCAACAGGTGCGATTGTGCTTCCACGTCTTATCGTCCTTACTGCGAACAACCATACCGTACTGCCGATTACGAACTCACCGCCGCCGCGGCGCTGCGGACCCCGATCAACGACAACACCCGCGACGCCAGCGCCGTCAGCGCGTCCGGGAAGGCCATCAGCAGCAGCAGCGCCGCCGCCGCGCCGGCCGCCGTCAGGATGTACGTGCGGATTCGCCCCGTCTGCGGGCGGCGGACGCTGTCGGACAGGGCGTAGGCCGTGCCCGCGACGCCGTTGACCAGCGCATCGACGAAGCCGATGTCGCCGCTACGGACGGGCATGTCGAGTTGGCGGCCGGTGAACATCGCCGTTCCGCGCGTCAAGATCGCCGACAGGTTGACCAGCCCGTCGACGAACAACTTGTCGATCAGGCCGCCGATGAACGCCACGATCACCGTGCCGCGGACGAGCACGGCGTCGTACAGGTCGTCTATGTAGAGCCGGCGGACCAGCGCCCGTTGGACGAAGCGCAGCGCCCCGGCCGAGACCAGCAGCGAATCGACCAGCCCCAGCCCGCGGCGGTAGATGGCCCAGCCCGCGAACAGGCCGACGACGAAGGCGAAGCCGACCATCCCGCCCAGTGCGACGTGCGCGTCGTGCAGCACCTCGCCGTTGATCGCCGGGGCCAGGGCCGAGATCTTCGCGCCGACGGGGTCGGACGGGGCGTTCTGCGCCGCGTCGGCGACCAGATGGCGGAAGGAGGTGGCCGGCACCGTCGCGCACAACACCGTGAACGCCGCGAGGACGACCAGGGGGACGTACATCAACGGCGTCTCGTGCGCGTGTTCGTGGACGTGGGCGTCGCGCGGCTTCCCGGCGAACGTCAGGTACCAGCAGCGCATCATGTAAAACGGCGTGACGTAGGCGATGATGATCGGCAGCCAGAACATCCAGCGCGGCAGGGCGGGGATTCCGCGAAAGTTCGCCGCGAGGGATTCGGCGTGCGGGACGGCCTCGTCGATCATCTGGGGCGGATGCATCCGGGCCCGGTCGCGGTCGAACAGATCTTCCTGCGCCAAGACCGGCGGGGTACCCGGCGCGTCGGCCGCGTGTGCGGTCCCGGTCTGCCGCGTCGCGTGATGCCCGGACTCGTGATGCAGCGGCTTGTTCCAGAGGTACGACCGCTGGTAGGCGACGGCGAGGATCTCGTCCTTGCTGTAGAAGCCGCCCAGGCCCCAGTGCGTCCAGGGGATGCCCGCGCCGGCGATGGCCAGCACGGCGATGAAGAACGTCCAGCAGGTCACGGGCATCTTCGTCCGCAGCCCGCCCATGCGGCGCATGTCCTGCTCGTGGTGGCAGCCGGCGATGACCTGCCCGGACCCGAGGAAGAGCAGGGCCTTGAAGAAAGCATGGGTCAGCAGGTGAAACAGCGCCCCCACCCAGGCGCCCACGCCCATTCCGAAGATCATGTACCCGAGTTGCGACAACGTGGAATAGGCCAGCACCTTCTTGATGTCGGTCTGCGCGATGGCGATAAGGGCCGTCAGCGTCAGGGTGATGCAGCCGATCGCGGCGATGACCAATTGCGCGTCGGGCGTCAGGAGGCGGAAGATGCGGGCGACGAGATAGACGCCGGCGGCCACCATCGTCGCGGCGTGGATCAGGGCGCTGACGGGCGTGGGGCCTTCCATGGCGTCGGGCAGCCAGACGTGCAGCGGGAACTGGGCGCTCTTGCCGACTGCGCCGCAGAACAGACAGATGCCCATCCACGTCGCCCACGAAAGCCCCATGAAGGTGTTGGCGAACAGCGGGAGGCCGGGGTCTCCGCGGGCCTGTCCGAGAAAGGCCGCCGCCGCGCCGTCCAGCGAGACGTCCTTCAGGAAATAGACCACCATCATCAGGCCGATCAGGAAGCCGAAATCGCCCACGCGGTTGGTGACGAAGGCCTTGATCGCCGCGTTGGACGCCGACTTCTTCTCGAACCAGAAGCCGATCAGGAAGTAGGAGCACAATCCGACGAGTTCCCAGAAGATGAACATGAACAGGAGACTGTCGCTGATGACGAGGCCGAGCATCGAGAAGCAGAACAGCGAGAGGTAGGTGAAGAACCGGCCGAAGCGCGGATCGTGCGCCATGTAGCCCAGCGAGAAGACGTGAATCCACGTCGAAACGAAGGTGACCATGAAGAACATGATCACCGTCAGCGAGTCGAGTTGGACGCCGATCCACAGGGGGATGGCGCCGAGGTCGGCCCAGTGATAGCGGTGTTCCGCGGCGTGTGCCGCCGCATACGCCACGCGCTCCTGCGACGACATCCCCGTCCAGCGCAGCAGCACGTAGGACGAGACGACGCAACTGAGCGCGATGGCCGCGGTGGCGACGTAGCCCGCCCACGGGTTGCCGCCGGGCGGGCGCTTCGCGACCGCCGGGCCGTGGCCGTGTCCGTCGCCGGCGTGGGCGTCGAGGTGCCCGTGGTCCCCGTGGGCGTCGTGGCCTGTCCCCTCCGCGGCGCGGGGCAACTTCGAGGCGAACAGCGCCAGGAAGGCGAAACTCGCCAGCGGGATCAGGACGCCGATCGCAAGCCAGAGGTCGAGGGTCATGGCAGGTCGTCTGGTCGGTACTCGATCAACATTGCTTCAGGCGGCGCCGTCGTCATTGCTCACCCTGCCAGCCGGTCGCCGCGGTCGACGTCCACCGTGGCCAGGCGGTTGTAGAAGTTCATGAAGATGGCGATGGCGATGGCCGCCTCGGCCGCGGCCAGCAGGATCACGAAGACCGCGACGATCTGTCCGTCCATCGCGCCCGTGCGGTAGCGGGTGAACGCGACGAGGTTTACGTTGGCCGCGTTCAGGACCAGTTCCACGCCGATGAGAATCCCGATCGCGTTGCGCTTCAGGGCCATCGTCAGGATGCCCAGGCACAGCAGCGAGGCCGAGACGAACAGGTAATGGGTCAGCCCGATGGTCATCCGCGCTTACTTCTCCGGCCGGGCCAGGTAGGCGGCCCCGATCATCACCACCAGCAACAGCACCGACGCGACCTCGAACGGGACGAGGTAATCCGTCAGCAGCCGCGTCCCCACGTCGGCCACCGGCGCGGGGCCGGCCGTCGTCCGCGCGCCGGCCGACCACTCCGTCGTCGTGAATACCCGCAGCAGCGCCAGCAGCAGCCCGGCCGTGACGAGCAGGGCCGCGACGACCTCGCCCCGCCGCGGCGTGTACCGCACCCAGGGGGTGCGGCTGGTCAGCATGACGCCGAAGATGATGAGTACGAGCGTCCCGCCCGCATAGACGATTAACTGGATGACCGCCAGCAGGTTCGCGTGCAGCAGGAAGTACAGCCCCGCGACTCCGCCCAGCGTCCCCAGCAGGTACAGCGCGCTGCGGACGATGTTCCGCGAGACGACGATGCCCACGGCCGCGCCCAGCGCGACGCCCGCGCACAGGTAGAACATCACCGGTTCAAGCCACGGATAGGGGTTCATCGTCTTCCACTTGCGACGCCGCGCGGGCCCGGTCCGCGTCACGCTCCCGGCAGATGATCCACCGCCAGCGCGCCCACCAGCCGGCGGCGGTTCAGGTATCCATACGTCATTAATCCCGTGATCGCCATCGCCAGCGCCAGACCGATCGCCGTCAGCACGGCGTGGATCGCCCGCGACACGGCGTGGAACAGCGGATAGTCCGGCGTGTCGAACAGCAGCCAGATTGTGTTCGCCAGCAGCACGACCATGGTCAGCGGGAGCAGCACCTGCACGCAGGCGTAAAGCACCTGGTCGATCCGAATCCGCGGCAGCGTCCAGCGGATCCAGATCTGCACATAAAGCAGAAACGCACATTTCAGGATGAACACGATCGGCCCGTCGAACAGCAGCCCGCGAACCATCGCCGCGGCCAGCCCGCTGCCCGTCGGCGCCCACGATTGCGGCAGCGGTCCGTACCACGCTCCGAGGAACAGGATCACCGCCAGACCCGACACGGCGAACATCGCCGCGTACTCCGCAAAGAAAAAGAGCGACCAGCGGAACCCGCTGTACTCGGTGTGGAACCCGGCGACCAGTTCCGACTCGGACTCGGGCAGGTCGAACGGCGCCCGCTTGCACGACGCCAGCGACGCCACGTAGTAGGACAGGAACGCCGCGAAACACCAGGGGTTCCGCCACGCCAGCCAGTCGCCGAACCAGCCGCGCTGCGTCTCGGCCACGTCCGTCAGGCGCAAGGCCCCGGCCATCATCACCGGCACGAGCAGCGACATGCCGAGCGGGATCTCGTAGGAGACCATCTGGCACGCCTCGCGCATCGCGCCGTAGACGCTCCACTTGTTGTTGCTCGCCCAGCCGGCGATGATGACGCCCAGCACCTCGATCCCCAGCATCGCCAGGATGAACAGCAGCGCCACGTCCAGGTCGCGGAAGACGTAAGTGCCGGCGAACGGCAGGGCGATGAACGCGCAGATCGCCGGCACGAACGCCAGGTAGGGCGCGAGCCGGAACAGCGCCCCGTCGCCCTGCGGCGGGATGAAGTCCTCCTTGCAGATCAGTTTCAACCCGTCGGCCGGCGACTGCGCCCAGCCGTGCCACCCGCCGACGCGCATCGGCCCGAGGCGCGACTGGATTCGCCCGGCCACCTTCCGCTCCCACCAGATCGTGTAGAGCGGGATCACGCTGATGAACCCGATGACCCCGCCCATCGCGATCAGGTCTCGCAGGAGCGAGAACTGAAGCGGCCACAGCAGGTAGGCGAAGACGCCCAGCCCCTCGGCAAAGAAAACCGCCAGCCCCTTATCTCCGGGTCCGGACCGCCACGCCGACAACTCGGCCAGCGTCAGCCCGCCGCCGAACAGCGTCCCCGCCGGGCCGTTGGCCGCGCTCGCCGAAATCGCATCCGTCAACCGGAACACCAGCGCGTGCAGCCAGACGATCAGGCACACCGCGACCACCCCGCCGAAAAACACCACCCCCGCAAACCGCCGCAGGACGGGCGCGGCCAGCCGATACACAAGCCGCGCCAGGGCGACGACCAGCCGGGCCGGGCCGCGGGGCCGGTACTTCCGCTCCTCGATCCAGGGCACCGTGTACTGGCTCAACCGCGCGCTCCAGACAGACGCCGAACCCGGCGTCGTGAAGAAAGGCACGAATATAGCGGACGGCTGCCCCTTGAAAAGGGCTCATTGAAAGCCGGCGGGAGGTTTCCCGGGCCGCTCGCAGACCCTCCTTTCCGACGCAGTAAGACGCTGTTTCACAACCTGCTGCGGCACAGGCGGAGGGCGAGCAGGGGCGGGCCCGACGGACCTGTGTTTGCGCCCGTCGCGGCGGGCGCCACAGGGTATCGAAAACAGTTCCTAAGCCGAACTCGTGAGCGCGGGAAGCGGGCTCCGTTACGGCAAGCATCGAGAAACCCGCCGGGCCTGATATCATCGGGCCATTCGGCCCCGCCGGGCCGCTGGGTTGCAGGATCTCGGCAGATGATCCGCGTTACCGACCTGCGAAAATCGTACGGCTCCAACCAGGCCGTCGATGGCGTGTCGCTGGAGATTCGTCCGGGCGAGACCTTCGGGCTGCTCGGTCCCAACGGGGCCGGGAAGACGACGACGATCCACATGATCGTCGGCGTCCTGCGGCCGGATGCGGGCAGTGTCGAACTGAACGGTCAGGGCAGCCCGTCGTCCAACGCCGCGCGCGGCCGGATGGGGCTGGCCCCGCAGGCCCTGGCGCTCTACGACACGCTTACGGCCCAGGAGAATCTTGCGTTCTTCGGCCGATTGTACGGACTGAGCGGGGAGCGCCTCCGCCAGCGGGTGCAGTGGGCGCTGGAAGTCGCCGGCCTCGTCGACCGCCGCTTCGATCGCGTCGCCACGTTCTCGGGCGGGATGAAGCGTCGGCTCAACCTCGTGGCGGCCCTCGTGCACGATCCGGCCGTACTGCTGCTGGACGAGCCGACCGTCGGCGTCGACCCGCAGTCGCGCCATCACATCTTCGAACGGATCGAGGCGCTCAAGAAGGAGGGCCGCACGATCCTCTATACGACGCACTACATCGAGGAGGCCGCCCGGCTCTGCGACCGCGTCGCCATCATGGATCATGGCCGCATCCGGGCGCTGGACAAGGTCGACCACCTGATCGCCGAGCACGGCGGTCACGCCGTCATTCACGCCGAACTGGAGCGTCCGCCGCCTCCCGGCGTGTCGCTGCCCGGCCGGCTGGACGATCTGACGCTGCGCGTGGAAACCGATCGGCCTCTGGAGGAAATCGGCCGCTTGGCGCCGCTGGGCCTGGCGTTCAAGAGTCTGCGCATCGACCGACCCGATCTGGAGACGGTATTCCTGAACCTGACCGGCAGGAGTCTGCGCGATTGATGGGCGCCATCGCGAGTCTGGCCGCGAAAGACCTGCGGTTGCTGGCCCGCGACCGCCTGGGCATGTTCTTTATTTTCATTTTTCCCCTCTTGTACGGCGTCTTCTTCGGCGCGATCGCCGGGCCGCGCGAGCGCCCTTCCGGCCCGATGAAGATCGCCGTCATCGACGACGACCGGTCCGACATTTCCGCCCGCTTTGTTCGGAACCTTACGAAGGACGGATCCGTCAAGGTCGTCACGCGACCGCGCGAGCAGGCCGTCTCGGAGGTGCGAAAGGCCGAACTGGCCGCCTACCTTGTTCTGCCAAAAGGATTCGGCAACTCGGCCGGCATCCTCTGGGCGGCATCGCCGGAACTCGAGTTGGGCATCGACCCGACGCGCAAGGCCGAGTCGGGGATGTTGCAGGGCCTGGTGTTGCAGGCGATGGCCGGGCTGATCCGCGACCGCTTCGCCGACCCGGCCGGCATGCGCCGGCAACTCGCGCAGTCGCGGTCCGAAATCGCCTCGACCGAGGACATTCCCGCGGCGCAGCGCGCGGTGCTGGCCGGCTTCCTTTCGGCGGTCGACCTGTTTCTCGCCCGCGTCGACCCGAAGGTCATGAGCGACGGACCTTCGATGGAGCCCGCCAAGGTAAAGACGATCGAGGTGACGGCCACACCGGGCGGATTCCGCGGCCTGTTGCGGCGCATCCGTTCGCCGTACGAGATCAGTTTTCCGTCCGCGATCGTCTGGGGCGTCATGGGCTGCGCGGCCGGCTTCGCCGTTTCAATCGTTCAGGAGAAGACCATCGGCACGATGATGCGGCTGAAGGTGGCCCCGATCAGCCGCGTCCACATCCTGGCGGGCAAGGCCCTCGCCTGCGCCGCGGCGATCTGCGCCGTCATTACCCTCATGCTCGTCCTGGGCAGACTGGCCTTCGGCATTCGCCTGGATCGCCCCTTCATGCTGGCGGCGGCGATCGCCGCAACCGTGGCCTGCTACGTCGGGCTGATGATGCTGCTGTCGGTGCTGGGCCGCACCGAGCAGGCGGTCGGCAGCGCGTCGTGGGCCATTCTGGTCGTCATGGCGATGATCGGCGGCGGCATGGTGCCGTTGATTTTCCTGCCGCAGTTCGTGCAGACCGTCGGCCACGTCAGTCCCGTGAAATGGAGCATTCTTGCGCTGGAGGGCGCGATCTGGCGCGGCTTTACGCCGGGCGAGATGTTGCGCCCCTGCCTCGTGCTCGCGGGCATCGGCCTGACCGCCTTCTTTTCCGGCGCGGCGATCCTGAAGCGCCGCGAGATTTGATCGACCATGTCGTGACGCCCCAAAGCCGCCCCAAGGGTTACTGCGAGACGTGCGGCGCCGCTCCCACCCCCTGCGACCCGCCCCACGGTGCTGGTAAGCGACCTCCGCCGAGTTCTGTCGCCCCGATCAGTATTGAGAGCAGGCCCGGCCCGGTCCCCGGCCGTTCGTAAGCGCACCGCTCGCGGCAGCGCTAAGAAATAATTTTTCTTGCGACTGCCGCACTGCGCCTCAAGCCCCCTTATCAGTATTGCGGCGGCCCCCGGCGTTTGTTGCCAGTATTGCGGTAGGACCATCCGTCGAAGCGGGGCGACTCGATCCCGGAGCAAAACCAGTCTCTTTCTTCGCAATCCCCTCAAACGACCGAGAATATCGGTCGATAGTGATGCACGTCGAACGGCCGGATTCGGCGCGGACCGGCTTGAACAGAGATGCGTTTGACGCTCGTGACCAAGGTCCGCCGGTCCGGCGGCGTGGGCGTTCAGCCCGATTCGCGCGACGCCGCCGGACGGCCAACGTGCCCCAACACGCAGGGCCACAAGGAGAAACCGTTATGACCGCCGCGATGCAGGTACCGAACACCACCTGGAACCCGGGGATCCCGACGAACGGCGTGAACGCGCATAATCGCGTTGCCGACGCCTTCGGGACATTCCCCTACGGCACATACCCGCTGGGTGTGCCCGTGAACTTCGGCGCGGGCCTGATTCCAAACGCCCCGTTTGGGACCGGCTTTGGCGCCATGCCCGCCTCGATTTATGCCGGGCTGACGCATCCCTTCGCACACCCGGCCGCGATCCAGGCCGCGCTGGCGTACGCCGGAATCCCGATGGCGTATGCGAATCCGTACAACGGCATGCAGTCTTTTGTCGCGCCGGGCACGATCCATCCGTTCCTCGGCCAGAACATCGGGACGATCGGCGGGTATCCCACGATCAGTCCGTTCGGCGTCAACCCGCTCAGCCAGGTCCAGTCCCTGCCGGTTCAGACGTTCGGCTCGTTCCCCGTTTCCTACCCGAACGTGTTCAGCCCCTCGATCGTGACCGGCCAGCCGTTCGGCTCGCCGTTTGCCGCGCCCTCGATGATTCCACAGGTCGCCGGCTTCCCGACGACGAGCGTCCCCCTGACCAACCCGTTCGTTCAGACGACGATCAACCCGTTCACTCAGACGGCCGCGATCAACCCGTGGTCGAATCCGTACGTCGCGGCCTCGATCGGGGCGACGCCGCCGACCCAGTCGGTCGGTTTCAATCCGTTCACCATGACGCCGATCGTCTCACCCTGGATTCCGTCGGGGATCAATCCCTGGCTGACGTGCGGCACCACGCCGTTCGCCGGGACGGGCGTGACGCATCCCGCATTGCAGGCGAACCCGTGGATTCAGGGCGCGATGCAGACGCCGTGGGGGCTGACCCATCCCTTTTGGGGCGTGGGGGCCGCCGGCATCCTTAACCAGTACGGGATCCACAGCGGCCAGGTCCACCCGGCCATCGGGTCGATCGGGACGACGCCGCTCGGCTCGTACCTCGCCGCCTGTACCGGCGTCGCGTCGCCGTACCGGTCCTACGGGGCGACGCCCTTCGGCCCGTACCCGCACGCGAACCCGTTCACGAACCCGTTCGCGTGCGCAGTCGGGAACCCGTACACGAACCCGATCATCGCGTCGTCGCTGAACCTGAACCCCTTTGCCGTCGCGTCGACGCTGAACCCGCTGATGCAGGCCCATCCGTACTTCACGTCGGCCGTGCATCCGTGGGTCGCGTCCTGCGGCACCATTTGCTGACGTGACGCACGAGGCATTGAGTCTTGTGTTGGGGCTGGCAACCCTGTTCGCACGGTTACGTCGGACAGGGTTGCCCGGCCTCTTTTTTCCCGGCCAGCCGATCCTCGCGCGGCGGGGCACCTGATCCCGCCCCCGGCCCGGTGGGCCCCGCCCACCCAACAGAAGGATGCCCAACATGAACTTCATTCGACAAAGACTGACAACCCTGCGGACGCGGACGCGCGCCATGCAGTCCGCCATGAGGACGTGGGCGCTGTACGCCGACGCCGCCGACCAGGAGACGCGGTCGGACCTGCTCGCCCGCATCACGCCGGCGGAACGGGCGCAGTTCGACGCCACCGTCGAGTTGACGCGCCAGCGGCTGCGGCCCGTGGCGGTGCACATCGACACGGTGCGCAAGTGGGTGGACTTCCTCGTGGAGCGGATCAACGAACAGTTCGACCGCGCCCGGGCGCTGCTCGACCAGGGCCGGAACCACGAGTGCCTCGCCGTCCTGGCCGACATCGACCAGCGCATGCTCGCGCCCAACGGCGAGACGCTCGCGTTCATCCAGCGCTGTCTGCGCCAGAGGATGTCGCCGGACCAGTTTCAGAAACTCGCCGCGCTAGACGCCATCATCCGCGACCTCTACCTGCCCTCGGCCAAGATCGCCCACCAGCGCGGACTCATCCCGCGCGAGGCCCTGTCGCGCTGTCCGCTGGCCTACCTGACCGACACCTTCGACGGCATGTTCGTCTGGCGGCATCACGCCCAGGCGGCGGCCGTCGTCGGACGGCAGATCCCGATCACGCTCATGGCCATCCCGCGTCAGCACCTCGACGACCCGTGGAACCTGGCGGCCGTCGCACACGAGGTGGGGCTGCAACTCTATCACGACCTCCAGTTGGGGTTTGAGTTCGCCCACCGGCTGCTCCGCGAGAGCGTCAGCGCCCACGTCTCGCCCGAGACCGCCCCGCTCTGGTCCCGCTGGCACGAGACGCTCTTCGCGGACGTGTTCGGCACGCTGCGGATGGGGGCGGCCTACGTCTCGGGCATGATCGAACTCATGAGCGCCGACCCGCGGGCCGCGGTCACTTGGTCGGCCGACGGCCCCGCCCCGCCGGTCTACGTCCGCTGGCACATCATGCTCCAGACGCTGCAATTGCTCGGCTTCGCCGACGAGGCCCGGATGCTGTTCGGGCAGATTCACATGCTCTGCGGCGACCCGACGCAACTGGCGCAGGTCCACGGCCCCGTCTGGATGCAAATGGTCTACGAGGCGCGGGCCGTGGCCGGGCTCATCGCCTTCACGCCCTCTCAGAAACTGGCGGGCACGCGCGTCATCGACGTCGTCCCGCCGTTCCTCTCGACCGACGCCCAGCAGACGCAGAAGGTCAAGGACATCCTGCTGGCCGGCGACGAGAGTTGCGTCCGCGACGAGGACTGCCGCTGGGCCAACGGCGTCCGCGACGTGCCGGCGCACCTGGCGCTGGCCGGCCTGCGGACGGCGGCCGACCTGTCCGAGGAGTTCGACGCGGCGCGGCGGCTGTGGGTGCGGTTCTGGTGCATGATGCAACTGCTCACGCAGGAATCGTTCCCCTCGCGCGAAAAGGAGGACCGCGAGTTCGCCCCGACCGAGGCGTCGCTGCGCTCCTTCGCGCACCGCGCCGTCCCGGCGATGGCGTAGCGCGCCGACCGACGGTTCCCCTCGTCGGTCTTTCGTCGTTTCGCGTGCAATCCCCCGCCCCCGGCCGCCCCGCCGGGGGCTTTTTTTTGTCCCCGGCGCGTCCAAGTTTCCGAGGCCGCCGCGTGAGCATCGCCGTCCGTTCGTGTTATTGAGATAGGCGCGCCGCGCCGCACATCTCGAACCGAGCCACCGACGCCGGCGCGGCGTGAGAGTCGTCGTCGGTTGGTGTTGTTGACCATGGCGGACGGTGCCGGCGACAGGCCTGACCAATCCGGGCGGAGCGCCGGCGGGACGGGATTCAGTCCCAGCCATGAGCGCGAGGCCCGCGGAGCGCGTTCAGTCCGAGCCGCGGGCGCGAAGCACGCGGAGCGCGTTCAGTCCGAGCCACGGGCGCGAGCCCGTGGACCGGTCGCCGCGGCGACCGGCTCGGAAAAGAGGACGCGATGGTGTATTGAACTGCCGTCCTGCTGAAAGCGGGGGTAAGGGCGACCAAGCGGGAAGCCCGAACCCCGCCGCTCGGAGGGAGCGCCGTCGTGGCGAAGCATCGAATCGGCTTGAGTCGCCGATCAATTGGCGTTAGAATTGTCACAATCCGTTGACCGGAGGCCCGCACGTGAACCCGGCGAGCCGCAGATCGGCAATCAGGCCAGCCCGAAGCGCGAGCAAGGGCGATGTTGCGCCGATGGCGCCAACACCAGACCGCCGCGCCCGGTTCGGCGCGGTCTTCGTTCTTGCCGTCGGCCTGGCGCACGGCCCGCTGGCGGCGCAGACGCAGCAGGTCTCCAGCACGCCGCGGCCGGAACTGTGGGTGACGGACGGAAGCGTCGAGAGTCTCGTCGAGTCCTGCGGCATCCTTTACGTGGGCGGCACGTTTAGCTACGTAGGTCCCTATACGGGCGGTTTCGCCGCCGTCGACACCGTTAGTGCAACGGTTGAACCATTTTCGATGAGGCCGAACGGCTTGGTGAGTGCCGTCGTCCCCGATGGTGTCGGTGGCTGGTACATAGGTGGAGATTTCACTACGGTGGGGACGATTCCCCGCAACCGGCTGGCCCGCATTCGGGCGAACCGGACCCTCGATCCCGCGTGGAATCCAAATGCCAACAATTATGTCACCGAGTTGACCGTTGCCGGAAACCGGATCTATGTCGGCGGCGCGTTCACATCCGTCGGCGGACAAGCTCGAAATCGAATTGCCGCACTGGATGCGACAACGGGCCAAGCAACCGCCTGGAACCCGAGCGCAAACGTCGATGTCAATGTCCTCGTTGTCTCCGGAACGACCGTCTACGCAGGCGGCTTCTTTACGACGATCGGCGGACAGGCCCGCAACCGCATCGCCGCCCTCGATGTGACCAGTGGTGCGGCCACGGCCTGGAACCCGAATGCAAGCAACTGGGTTTATTCGATCAGTGTTGAAGGCAAGACCGTCTATGCGAGCGGCTTTTTCACATCGATCGGCGGCCAGCCGCGCAACCGCATCGCCGCTCTCGACGCCATCACCGGTCAAGCCACGGCCTGGAATCCAAATGCGAACGGTGACGTCCGCGCATCGGTCGTCTCGGGAAACACCGTGTATGCCGGCGGCTCTTTCACATCCATCGGCGGCCAGACCCGCAACCGCATCGCCGCCCTCGACACAACGACCGGCGCGGCCACCGCCTGGAATCCGAACGCGAACGGCACCGTTTCCGCCCTGGCCGTCTCGGGCAACACGGTCTATGCCGGGGGCTACTTCAACTCCATCGGCGGCCAGCCGCGCAATTACATCGCCGCGTTGGACGCCTCCGACGGCACCGTGACCGCGTGGAACCCGAATGCAACCAGCTTCGTCCTCACCTTAGGAGCCACGGGCAATCTGGTTCACGTCGGTGGTGACTTTGACTCCATCGGCGGCCAGACCCGCAATAACATTGCTGCCTTCAACACGTCGACCGGCGCGGCCACGGCCTGGAACCCGAACGCAAACGGCGACGTACGCGTGCTGGCCGTGTCGGGCAATACGGTCTATGCCGCTGGAGTGTTTAGCTCCATTGGCGGGCAGGCCCGCAGCCGCATCGCCGCCCTTGATGGGACCACCGGGGCTGCGACGACCTGGAACCCGAACGCGAACGCTGAAGTTCGTGCTCTGGCAGTTTCGGGTGGCATCGTCTATGCCGGCGGCGATTTCACCTCCATCGGCGGCCAGGCCCGCAACCGCATTGCCGCCCTGGACGCCACCACGGGCGCGGCCACGGGCTGGAACCCGAATGCAAGCAACAACGTTGACACGCTGGCCGTTTCGGGCAACACGGTCTATGCCGGCGGCGGGTTCACCTCCATCGGCGGCCAGGCCCGCAACCGCATCGCCGCCCTGGACGCGACGAGCGGCGCGGCCACGGCCTGGAACCCGAACGCGAGCGGCAGCGTTTTGGCCCTGGCCCTCTCGGGCGGCACGGTCTATGCCGGCGGCTATTTCACGTCCATCGGCGGCCAGCCGCGCAACCGCATCGCCGCGCTCGATGCGACGACGGGCGCGGCCACGGGCTGGAACCCGAACGCGAGCGGCGGCGTTCGCGCCCTGGCCCTCTCGGGCAACACGGTCTATGCCGGCGGCGAATTCGGGACCATCGGCGGCCAGGCCCGCAGCCGCATCGCCGCCCTGGACGCCACCACGGGCGCGGCCACGGGCTGGAACCCGAATGCAAGCAACAACGTTGACACGCTGGCCGTCTCGGGCAACACGGTCTATGCCGGCGGCGGTTTCACCTCCATCGGCGTCGAGGGACGCCGGGGCCTGGCCGGATTCTCGATCATTAACAGCGACTGGAACGCCGGCAGCGGATTCTGGAATAATGCCGCCAACTGGTCGCCGCCGATCGTACCGAACAATTCAGCGTGCGATCAGTTCAACGTGCGTATCGCCGGCGCTACAACGGATGTCACGCTCGACATTGACCCCACGATCAACACGCTGCGGGTCGAAAGCGGCGGGACGCTCGGCATCACGCAGGGCAGTTTGACGATTGCGACCGGCGACGGCGTGACGAACGACGCCAACCTCTCCATCGGCCCCGGCCGGGCGCTGATCGCCGGGACGGCCCTGACCGTCGGCGGGACGCAGCCGGTGCAACTGGCCGGAACCACGGCCGCGCTCTCGTCGGCTGCCGCGGCCAACACGATCACGCTCAACAGCGGCGTCACCGGCTTCGGCCGCATCGACGCCGCGTTCGTCAACAACAGCACCATCGACGCCAATAGCGCCGGCCAGACGCTCTTCGTCGACGGCACGTTCCCGGCCGCCAACCGCGGCGTCATGCAGGCGACGAGCGTCGGAGTCCTTCAGATCGAGCGGCCCGTTACGGCCAGCGGCGCGTTCATCGCCGACGGCGGGACGATGAACGTCCGGGCCGACATCACCGAGCAGCCGCTCGGCTC
>Ga0187893_10006090_pt1 | contig 20945 bp, 19 predicted proteins | sample MA1701074metaG_FD_139574 | JGI IMG/M metagenome (GOLD analysis project Ga0187893, IMG submission 139574) | White microbial mat communities from a basaltic lava cave in the Kipuka Kanohina Cave System on the Island of Hawaii, USA - MA170107-4 metaG ...
ACGGTTCACGCCTGGGCGGTCGCGGGCGACCTCGATCCGGCGGCGATCCGCAGCAACACGTTCAGGATGGAGTGGCCGCCCCGATCGGGGACGATGCACGAGTTCCCCGAGGTCGATCGGGCGGCGTTCTTCGGCATCGACGAAGCGAAGACCAAGATCAACCCGGGGCAGGTTCCATTGCTCGAACGCCTCGTGCAGCTGCTGAAGGACGAGCCTGGTTGCAGAGACGAAGCGACGAGTTCATGAGTGTAAGCGACATCAATTGGGTCACCGTCGGCCGGGGACGACTCGCCTTGTGGCACAAGCCGGGCCGCCGGGCCATCCCGGGTCTCAAGCGTCACGGCTGCGAACACGTCGTGACGCTGCTGTCGGCGCACGAGGATGCGGAGGAGGTGGGGCAGGCGGTCCGGAATGCGGGCATGGACCGGAGCTGGATCCCGCTGCCGAGCGGCCGGCCGCTGCAGGGGCGGCAGAACGCGCCCATCGTGGAGGCCCGCCACGACTCTCGGCGGAGCTCGACGCGGGCAGGTCGATGCTCATTCACTGCTCGGCCGGGATGCATCGGACGGGGATGATCACTTATGCGCTGCTGCGGTCTCGGGGGCACGGCGAGGAGGCGGCCCTCGAGCTGATTCACACGCTACGACACCACACGCGGACTGCGCCCCGACCCCCGCCGCGGACGCCGTGTGAACCTCCCTCTCCGTCTCTCTCCGTCCCTCTCCGTCCCTCTCCGTCCCTCATAATTATTAGATTCCCCGCATGAAACCCCAGCGCCACGCGGCGATCATGAAGATCGTGCGACGTGAGCGGGTGGCGAGCCAGGAGGAGCTGCGCGAGCTGCTCCACGCCGACGGCTTCGACGTCACCCAGGCGACGCTGTCGCGGGACATCCGCGAGCTCGGACTCGCCAAGGTCGCGGCCCCCGAGGGTGGCTCGCAGTACGCCCCGCCACCCGACGCCGGCGTGGTGATCCGGCCCCAGCTCGCGCAGCTCCTGCCCAGCACGCTCGTCGCGAGCGACGGCGTGAGCCACCTGCTCGTCCTCAAGACGCCGGCCGGCGGCGCCCAGGCCCTGGGGCTCGCCCTCGACGCCGCGGGCTGGCGCGAAGTGCTCGGCACCATCGCGGGCGATGACACCGTGCTCGTCGTCACCCGCAGTCCCCGCGCGCGGCGCACCGTGCAGTCGCGCCTCAAAGAGCTGGCGGGCCTTCCGGCGTAGCCTGACCCCGGGCACCCCGGGCTGGCGCCCGGGGTCAGTTGACGTTGACAGCCGGCCGGTCCGCCGTATGTTTATGCACCACTATGAATAATTCTACAGGCGCGTCGATGGGACCCCTGGTCGTGCTGGCCTACTCGGGTGGGCTCGACACCTCGGCCATCGTCCCATGGCTGCGGGAGCGCTATGGCGCGCGCGTGCTCTGCTTCGCCGCGGACGTGGGGCAGGGCGCGGGCGAGCTGGTCGGCCTCGCCGAGAAGGCCCGGGCCTCGGGCGCGGTGGACTGCGTCGTCGAGGACCTGCGCGAACCCTTCGTGCGGGACTTCGTGTTCCCCACGCTGCGCGCGGGCGCGGTGTACGCCCGCACCTACCTGCTGGGCACCGCCATGGCCCGCCCGCTCATGGCCGCGCGTCAGGTCGAGGCGGCCCGCCGCGCCGGTGCCGACGCCCTCGCCCACGGCTGCACCGGGAAGGGCAACGACCAGGTGCGCTTCGAGCTGACCTATGCGGCCCTCGCCCCCGACCTGCGCGTGATCGCGCCCTGGCGCGAGTGGGATCTCAAGGGCCGTGAGGACCTGATCGCCTACGTGCGCGCCCGCGGCGTCCCGATCCAGGCGACGCCGGCGCAGCCGTACTCCACCGACCGCAACCTGTGGCATTGCTCCCATGAAGGCGGCATTCTCGAGGACCCCGCCCTCGAGCCGCCGGAGCACATCTTCGTCATGACCGGGGCGCCGACCGCCGCGCCCGACGAGCCCGTGATCGTCGAGATCGGGTTCGAGGAGGGTGTGCCGGTCACGGTTGATCACGTCCCCCTCGACCCGGTGGCCCTGCTCGAGACCCTGAACGAGCTGGCAGGCGAGCACGGCGTCGGCCGCGCCGACGTCGTCGAGGACCGGCTGGTCGGCATGAAGTCCCGCGGTGTCTACGAGACGCCGGGCGGGACGCTGCTGCACGCCGCGCACCGCGAGCTGGAGCAGCTCGTGCTCGACCGGCGCACCATCCGGCTCAAGGACGAGCTGGCCCTGCGCTACGCTGACCTCGTGTACGACGGGCGGTGGTGGACGCCCGAGCGCGAAGCCCTGGACGCGGCGATCGCCAGCACGCAGCGCAACGTGACGGGAACAGTGCGGCTCAAGCTGTACAAGGGGAGCGTGACGGTGACCGGGCGGGCGAGCCCGTGCGCGCTGTACCAGCCATCCTACGCGACCTTCGGCCGGGACGACGTCTACAATCAGAAAGACGCCGAGGGGTTCATCCGCCTCTACGGCCTGGCGATCCGTATCGGCGCGGGGCTCGACGCCGCGCGCAGTCGCGAGATCGCGGCGGCCGCCGACTGATGCCCGAGCCGTCCACCCCCAGACCCGCGGCGAGCCCGCCCCACCAGATGTGGGGCGGGCGTTTCGTGGTGGGGCCGAGCGAAGCGCTCGACGCCCTCAACCGCAGCCTGCCCGTCGACCACCGGTTGTGGCCGCAAGACGTGGCGGCCAGCAAGGCCTGGGTGCACGCGCTCGGCCGGGCCGGCGTGCTGGATCCTGGCGAAGAGGCGCGCCTGCTCGACGGGCTCGACCGCGTGGCCGAGCGGCTCGCCGACGGCGCGGCCGTCGGCGCGCCCGATGAGGACGTGCACACCCTGGTCGAGCGGCTGCTGTACGACGAAATCGGCGCCGTGGCGGGCAAGCTGCACACCGGCCGCTCGCGCAACGATCAGGTGGCGACCGACCTGCGGCTGTGGACGCTCGACGCCATCGACCGGCTCGACGCCGACCTCACGGAGCTTGGCCGGACGCTGGTGCGGCGCGCCGCTGAAGGCGTGGACCTCCTGCTGCCGGGCTACACCCACGGCCAGCCGGCCCAGCCGGTGCGCTGGGGGTACGTCCTGCTGGCGCACGCATGGCCGCTCGGGCGCGACCGCCAGCGGCTCGCCGACGCGCGCCGCCGCACGGCCGAGCTGCCGCTCGGCTCCGGCGCCCTCGCCGGGTCGGGGTTCCCCGTGGATCGAGTACTCCTCAAGGAAGCGCTCGGGTTCCGGGCCGTCTCGGCCAATGCCCTGGACGCGACCGGCGACCGCGATTTCGTGGCCGAGATGCTCTTCGCCTGCGCGCTCGTGGCGACCCACGTCTCCCGGCTCGGCGCCGAGCTCGTCGCGTACGCCGGCCGCGAGCTCGGCTTCGTCCGGCTCGCCGACGAATTCAGCACCGGCTCGAGCCTGCTGCCGCAGAAGCGTAATCCCGACGTCCTGGAGCTGGCCCGCGCCAAGGCCGCGCGCGTCACCGGCGATCTCGTGGCCCTGCTCGCATTGCTCAAGGGCCTGCCCGCGGGCTACAGCAAGGACCTGCAGGAGGACAAGGCGCTGCTGTTCGACGCGTGCGATACGCTCGCGCTCGTCCTGCCGGCCGTCGCCGGTGCCGTCGCGACACTCACGGCGGACGGCGCGCGGATGCGCGCCGCGCTCGAGCCGGCGCTCCGCGCGACCGATCTGGCGGACCGCCTGGTGGGCGCGGGGATCCCGTTCCGTGAAAGCCACGCGCTCGTGGGGCGCCTCGTACGGGCGGCCGAGGAAGCGGGCGTGCCGCTCGATCGCGTGTCCCCCGAGATGGCGGCGGGGGTGCATGCCGCGCTGGCGGACGCCGTGCGGGGCCTGGGCAGCTGGGAGGACAGTGTCGAAGGGCGGGCGACGCCCGGCGGAGCCTCGCGGGCCTCGGTGCTGTCTCAGATCGCCGAGCTGGAGCGCGCGTTCAGCGCGTAAGGCGGATGGGCGGATAGGCGATCCGCCGTGGGCCGTAAGGCGTTCTCACCCTTCACGTTTCCCGTTACCCGTTTCCCGTGTCCCGCCTTGCTTCGCCCCATCCCCCGCTGTAGCATACGAGGCCTTGCCCGGAGATCGAATCTCGTGCGCTGTCTGGCCCTCAACGCCTCGTTCGAGCCGCTGACCCTGGTGCCCGTGCGCCGGGCCCTGCGTCTCGTGATCGACCGCAAGGCGGAGATCGTCGAGGCGGACGGTGGCGCCCTCATGCGCAGCGAGCGCCTCACGATGCCGCGGCCCGCCGTGATCCGGCTGGTGCGGTTCGTGCACGTGCCGCGGCGCTTCCGCCGCCAGGTGACCAACACGTTCCTCTTCGCGCGCGACGGCTACCGCTGCCAGTTCTGCGGTCGCACGCCGCACGAGCTGCGGCACCGCGAGTGCCTCACGCGCGATCACCTCGTTCCGTTGTCCCGCGGCGGCACGAACGACTGGACCAACGTGCTCACGGCGTGCAGCTCGTGCAACACCCGCAAGGGCAACCTGCTGCCCGAAGAGGTCGGGATGCACCCGTTGCGGGTCCCCGTGGAGCCGCACTTCGTGCACCTGGCCTGGTCGGTGCGACGGCTCACGGCGATCCAGTCGAAGTACATCCGCCTGTTCTACGGCGCCGACGTGCTGCATACGCTCGAGACGCTGTGAGCGGGCGGGTGCCATGGGTGATCGCGGGGGCCGCGGCGCTGGGCGTCGCGGCCCTCGTGTGGTGGCCGGCCGGGGTCCGGGGGAGCGAGCATCCGGCGCCCCGCGACGGGATCGGTTCGGCCGCGGTGCTGCGGCCGGTCGCGGTCCCGCGTACGCCCGGCGCGATCGAGGCCTACGGGGCGGCCCGGCGGTTGCCGGCCGTGCTCGACGGGTTGTACTGCTATTGCGACTGTGCCAGGACGGCGGGACACCGTTCCCTGCTCACCTGCTTCGAATCCGAGCACGGCGCCTACTGCGACATCTGCATCCGCGAAGCCGTGCTGGCCGCGCGGCTCGCCGAGGACGAAGCGTCGCTCGAGTCGATCCGGGCGGCGATCGACGCCGAGCTCGGCGGCTAGCGGAACACGGCGGACCGCCCCTCGAGCGTCAGGCGTGGCAGGCCGGCGATCCGCACCAGCACACGCTGCGCCCCCCGCGCCAGCGCCTCCCCGAAGTCGCCCTCGCCGGAGACCGCGGACCCTACGTCGCCCCGGAGCCATCGCTCGAGCTCCGCGAGGTCGGTGTCGTTCAGCGTGGTTACCTCGAGCCGGCACAGGTAGTAGTAGCGATGGCGACCGGAGTCCGGCGGCGTGAGGGTGATGCGGTAGGGGAGGGCGAGGGCCGCGGCCAGATCGACCGCCGACGGGTGGCGGGTCACGCGGCCGCCGGCACGGAGCAGCACGTAGTCGTCGGCCAGCGGATCGTGTCGCGCGACGGCGTCCCAGGTCAGCTCGCGGACGAACCGGTCGAACCACGACGATCGGACCTGCCACAGCTCCAGGCGAAAATGCAGGCGCAGGGGAAACCCGGAACGCATCAGCCCGACGTATGCGCCATCGCCCAGCAGTCCGGAGACCTGCACGCGGGGGGCGCGGTCGTTGGCGCTGACCGTGAGCGCCGGCGCCTGGGCGCCGGCCCCAGCGGTCGTGAGCCCCAGGAGCGCGAGGGCCGCCAGCCCGCGCCACACTTCAGAAACGGTGCTCGAGGCGCATCGTGAAGCGCAGGGGCTCGTCCGTGACGGCCTTCGTCAGGTAGAGGCCGAAGCCTCCCCAGGCCACTCCGAGCCCCAGGTCCGCGATCCAGCTGCCGATCGTGGGCAGGCGGTCGCTCGGGATCCGCCCCGGGCCCTCGCCCACGAGCCATGCCTGGCCCGCGTTGCCGAACACGATGACGTCCATCCCCTCCAGCAGCCAGCGCGACCGGCTCCCCTCCTCCGGCTCTTCGGCGTCCCGCGACGGGTTGTAGGACCAGTTGAGGCGAATGTGCCCGCGGTACTCGGCCTGGAGCACCAGCACCCGGTCGCAGGCGGCGACCTGGGTGTCGGTGAACGCCGGGTCGATGATGTCCGCGTTGCAGGCGCTCTCGCGGAACGAGTAGCCCGGCATGAGGTCCGGGCCCCCGAGCGAAAGCCGGCGCTGGAGGGGCAGGGCGTCGCCGCCGAGCCAGCCGCCCAGCACCATCCGGGCGTTGACCCGGCCCGACGCGCTCACCCGCCCGTAACGCCGCAGGTCGAAGAACGCGCGCCAGTAGTGGTAGGAGCCGTCGGTCGGCAGCGCTGGCCGGACGCTCGCGGGGACGCCGGTCTGAGGGCTCACGTCCGGCGCCCGGCCGTATTCGAGCGTTCCCTGCAGCCACCAGCCGGCCGTGGGCGTGATGCGGTCGTTGCGGGTGTCGAAGGTGGCCGTGGCGAGTGCCGTCGTGTAGTGCCCCGCGTCGATCGGCGGGTTGGGGCGCCAGTCGTCGTCGTTGCGCAGCAGGCTCCACGGGTCGCGCGCGGGCGTCGAGCTCTGGTCCTCGTACCCGATCTCGAGCGCCAGCTCGAGCGGCGGCGTGGGGCGCACGAACACCGCGCCGGCCAGCCCGTCGGTGAAGTAGTAGTCGCGGTAGTCGCGGCGGAACAGGAACGAGGCCCATCCGACCTCGTTGGCGTAGAGTCCCCAGTCCTCGACCGGTGCCACCACGTCGAACGCCCGCAGTCGCAGGCCACCGCCGCGCCGCTCGCCCGAGCGTACTTCGGCCCGGAGCCGATAGCCGAGGTCGCTGCTCGAGCCGCCCACGTCGCCCGCCGTGCGGAACACGCCGAGCGCGTCGAAGCGCAGGCGCCCGTCCCCCCACACGCGCCGCTCGAGCCGCGGGCCGAACACGATGGGCAGGCCCTCGACCCGGTTGAAGGTGCCGCCCGTGGCGAGCAGCAGGGACGACCGCCAGGCGCCCGCCTCCCACGAGCGCTCGACCTCCAGCGGCGGCAGCCGCGGCGCATCGGGCGCGTACACCAGCTCGTCGCCCTCCGGGCGGTAGCGCAACCGCTCGCGATAGACGCGCACGCCGCCGCCCACGCGGGCCGCGCCGGTCGAGTCTACGGCGCCGCCGACCACGAGCAGCATGCCGGTGATCTCGCCGCCCGCCTCGAGCACCACGTCGCCGTTCACCACCACGAGCGAGCCGTCGATGCGGCCCGCCACGACGATGGGGCCGTTGCGCACGGCGACGTCGCCGCGCCATTCGCTCCCCCGCGGCAGGCGCGTGCGGCCCACGAGCCGGGCCGTCGTGCGGGCGTTGTGGAACGTGATGACCTCGTCGGCGACCGCGCGCGGCAGGGCCGGTTGCCGAGCGGCGGGACCGACGCTGTCCGGGTGGATCACGATCACCGTGTCCTGGGCCGCACACGGAACCGTGGCCAGGAGACACAGCAGGACGAGCGGGGCTCGCACGGGTCGCCTCCGGATCGGGGCCGGCGGCACCCGGTGCAGGGCGCGTGCCGCGCTCATTCGGCGACGTTGCGCGGCGGCTCCAGACCGAGCCGCCGCATCCGCCGGTAGAGATTGGCCCGGTCGGTGGCGAGACGACGGGCCGCCTCGGCCACGTTGCCCCGGGACACCGACAACGCGCGCGCGATCAGCGTCCGCTCGTACTGATCCAGGGCGTCCGACAGGGCGACATCGGTCCAGGCGTCCCCGGCGCCGCCCGCTCGTGCACCGCCGTCCTGCGGCAGCACGCGCGCTACCTCGTCGGCCGTGATCGTATCACCCGCCGCGAGGATGGCGAGCCGCTCCACGATGTTGGCCAGCTCGCGGACGTTGCCGGGCCAGGGGTAGGCCCCGAGCAGCTGCACCGCGCCGGCGTCCACGTGGACCGCGCGGCCCAACCGCTCCACTTGCCGCTCGGCGAAATGGCGGACCAGGGGCGGGATGTCTTCGGGGCGGTCGCGCAGCGGCGGCACGTGAATGGGGATCACGTTGAGCCGGAACAGCAGATCCTCGCGGAACTGGCCGCGCTGCGACGCGCGGGACAGGTCCTTGTTGGTCGCCGCGATGACGCGCACGTTCACGGTGATCGGCTTCTCGCCCCCCAAGCGCTCGACCACCCCACCCTCGAGCACGCGCAGCAGCTTGGCCTGGGCCTCGGGTCCCAGGTCGCCGACTTCGTCGAGGAACAGCGTACCGCCGTCGGCCAGCTCGAACCGGCCGAGCCGGCGCTCGGTGGCGCCGGTGAACGCCCCCTTCTCGTGGCCGAACATCTCGGATTCCACGAGATCCCGGGGGAGGGCGGCGCTGTTGACGGTGACGAACGGCTTCGCCGCGCGGGCGCTGTGCCGGTGGATCGCCGAGGCGACCAGCTCCTTGCCGGTGCCCGACTCGCCGGTGATCAGGACGCGGGCCTCGGTCGGCGCGACGCGCTCGATCAGGGCGCGCAGCTCGTCCATGGCGCGGCTCACGCCGACGAGCGGGCCCCCCTGGCCCAGGGCTTCGCGCAGGCGGCGGTTCTCGGCCCGTGTGCGGGACAGCTCGAGCGCGCTGCGGACCGCCCCCAGCACGCCCTCCGGCGTGAGCGGCTTCTCCAGGAACTGCAGGGCGCCGAGCTTGGTGGCGCGCACCGCGTCGGCGAGCGTCGCCTTGCCGCTCATCATCACGACGGGCACGTCGGGCGCCCGCGCCCGGAGCTGCTCCAGCGTCGCCAGCCCATCGAGACCCCCCGGCATCATCAGGTCGAGCAGCACGGCGTCGGGCGGGGTCTGCTCCACCGCCGTCAGGGCCGCCGCGCCGCCCGGGGCCTCGGCCGGCTCGAACCCCTCCCCTTCCAGGAGGGCGCCCAACATGCGCCGGATGTTCGGCTCGTCGTCGACGATGAGAACGCGGGGGCTCATGCGGACCCCCCGAACACGATCCTGAAGGTGGCGCCGCCGCCGGGCGTGTCCGTCACCGTGATCGCGCCGCGGTGGGCCTCGACCGTCTGGCGCACCAGCGCTAGCCCCAGGCCGGTGCCGTCGTCCTTGGTGGTGAAGTACGGCTCGAAGATGCGCTCGCGCAGCTCGGGCGGGATGCCCGGGCCGTGGTCGGCGATGGTCACGGCGATCCCACCTGCATCACCCGACACGCCGACGTCGATCGTGCCCTGCCCGCGCATCGCCTCGGCAGCGTTGCGCAGCAGGTTGGCGAACGCGCGCCGCAGCGGGTCGTAGTAGCCCAGGAGCCGGGTGCCGCCGCCGTTGGCCCGCACGGTCACGGCGACCCCCGCCGGCACGCCGGTCCGTCCCAGCTCCGCGAGCAGCTCCGCCAGGTCCACCTCGCTCTGCGGGCCCTCGGGGAGGCGGCCGAAATCCGAAAACTCCCGCGCCAGGCGCTCGAGGCGGTCGGTCTCGGCGGCCATCACTTCGGTGGCGGCGAGCGTGCGCCGGTCCACGGCGCCGCTCGTCCGGCGCACCTGGTCCACGGCGATCCGCATCGCCGTGAGCGGGTTCTTGATTTCGTGCGCCACGCGGCGCGCCACTTCCCGGAACGCGCGCAGCCGCTCCGCCTCGAGCTCGCGCTGCCGCGCGACCGCCAGGGTGCCGGCGAGTTCGCGCAGCGCCGCGCGCAGCGATTCGAATTCCGGCGCGCCGCGCGGCGGCGGGCCCGCCGGCAGCGGCTCGCGCTGGCGGATGAGCCGCGTCCATCCCACCAGCTCGTCGATCGGGCGCGACAACTGGCGCGACAGGTGCCCCGCCAGGCGCACCGCGGCGAACAGCACGAGCACGCCGAGCAGCACGATCACGGCCGCGAAGCCCGCCGTGTAGTAGCCCAGGTACGTTTCGGCGCGGCGCGCGAGGGTGACCGCGGCCGACACCTCGTCGAGGTGCCGCCGCAGCGCCACCCGCTCGGCCGGCGTGAGCCGCAGCGTATCCGCCTGCTCGAGAAAGGCGCGCGCCGAGACCGCCACCTGCTCGATCGACGCCCGCGAGCCCGCTGCCGGCGCAATCGTGCGCACCGACAGCGCCCAGCCCACGATCGCCAGCGTCGCCGGCACCGCGGTCATGGCGACCAGGATCACGAAGATCCGGCGGCGAAAGGGAAGCGCCATATTCAAGCTCGAATCTAGGGGGCGGTGCGGGGTGCGACAAATAGACACGGAGGTGGGAGCACGGAGCAGGGAGCAGTTCCTGAAGGTGCGGACCTCAGCTCAAGGTGACACCGGGAGGTACTGCTCCGTGCTCCCCGCTCACGGGAAACCCCTGAGCCCTCCCCGCGACCGGAGGCGATTCCATGAAGAGTCTCACCCACTATCTCTGGTTCCATACCACGCAGCGCCAGGAGATCATCGATATCACCGACGAGGTGGCCGGCCAGGTCGCCCGCAGCGGCGTGCAGGAGGGCTTCGTGCTCGTCTCGGCGATGCACATCTCCGCGTCGGTCTTCGTGAACGATCACGAATCGGGGCTGTGGCAGGATATCCTGAATTGGCTCGAGGGGACGATCGCCCCGTGGGATCCCGGGCGCCATCGCCACAACGAAACGGGGGAGGACAACGCGGCCGCCCACCTCCGGAGCCTGACGGTGGGGCACGAGGTGATCGTGCCGGTCACCAAGGGGAAGCTCGATTTCGGCCCCTGGCAGCGGGTGTTCTATGGTGAGTGGGACGGGCAGCGCAAAGAAGCGGGTGATCATCAAGGTGCTGGGGGCTGCGGCGCCGCACCTGGGAGGGCCGGCTCTTCGTTTCGCCGATATCCGCTTGGGAGATCGCGCAGCTCGTCACCAGGCGCCGGCTCACCTTGAGCCGCGACGTGCGGGTGTGGGTGGATCAGGCGCTCGAGGGCGCGGGTCTCCGGGTCGCCGAGCTGACTCCGGCCATCGCTCTCGAAAGCGTTCTACTGGGCTCCGCGGCGCCGCGTGATGCGGCGGATCGCATCCTCATTGCCACGGCCCGCGCGCTCGGCGCGACCCTCGTTACGCCCGACGCCGAGGTCCTGGCGTATGGGCGCGAGGGGCACGTCCGAGTGATCGACGTGGGGGAGTGATCCTCTCCCCCTGTCCCCCTCTCCCTCTCGAGAGAGAGGGTACGCCAGCCTATGTCAAGACGGGCGGGGCCTTGCTCGGCAATGGTGACCACACCAGGCTTGGTCGGGGGCTGGGACTGGCGGTGACTCTCCTGGGCGAAACAGCGCCGCCCTAACGGCAGGCCGCCCTTCACGTTGCCGGCACCAGGCAGTCGCCCACCGGGTCACACCAGTGGCGCAAACGCCCTAAGTCGTTTACTTTCAACGGGTCGTGGACCTGGTGTGGACCAGAGGTGTGGCGTCGGGTCATCCGGCAGCGCTGACCGATCCCGGCATGAAGGCCGGGAGACCGCAACGGCGCGCCGTGGTGCAGCCGGCGACCTCCCGCTGAAGATCCCCGCCAGCCCCGATCCGACCGACGGTGGCGAGCCGCGCGAACTGGTCGCGCGCCGCCCGTCCCGGAACCCAAGTGCCCGCGTCGTGCGTCCGCGCGACGCCGTCCCGCCGCCCACTGCGGCGATCCGGCTCGTGTGCGTCTGCGCGCAGCGGGGCAGGAGTTGAGCACAACTACATGACACAGCAACAGCCGCACGCCCACCTGGCGCGGCCCGTCCACAAAGAGCCTCCCGTCCACGCGCCCAATGCGGCGCTCATGATCGACTTCGACAACGTCACCATGGGGATCCGCTCGGATCTCCAGACGGAATTGAAGCGCCTGCTGCAGTCCGAGATCATCCGCGGGAAGGTGGCCGTGCAGCGCGCGTACGCCGACTGGCGTCGCTACCCGCAGTACATCGTCCCCCTCTCGGAGTCGTCGATCGACCTGATCTTCGCGCCGGCCTACGGCTCCAACAAGAAGAACGCCACCGACATCCGCCTCGCGATCGACGCGCTGGAGCTGGTATTCACGCGGCCCGAGATCGGCACGTTCATCCTGCTGTCGGGGGACAGTGACTTTTCGTCGCTCGTCCTCAAGCTCAAGGAATACGGCAAGTACGTGATCGGCGTGGGGATCCGCGAGTCGTCGAGCGACCTGCTGATTCAGAACTGCGACGAGTACTACTCCTACAGCGAGCTCGCCGGGTTCACCAAGGAATCCGAGGCCACCTCCGAGCGCCGCGATCCCTGGGAGCTCGTCGTCGAGGCGGTGAAGCAGATGACGGCGCACAACGACGTCATGCGGTCCGACCGCTTGAAGCAGGTGATGCAGGAGATCGACCCCAACTTCGACGAGAAAAACGCGGGGTTCTCCCGGTTCAGCAAGTTCGTGCTGGAGGCGGCGCACCGCGGCCTGATCACGCTGACGAAGCTCGACAGCGGGCAGTTCGAGGTGGCCTTGGGGCCGCAGGCGGGCGGGGGGGCGGCGACGCCCGCGGCCCGCGCGGTCCAGGTGGAGGAGGAGGACCGCGCGCGCGACGGCGGCGAGCGACGCCGGCGGCGCGAGCGAGGTGACGGCGAGCGCCGGCCCGAGGCCGCGAAGCCCCCCCGCAGCGGCTTCCGGGTCGGAGAAGCCTTCGGCCTCCTGAAACAGGCGCTCGGCCGCCTCGGCGGCGACGAGCCCGTCACCGCCGACGCCGTGCGGGAAAAAATGGCGGAGATGACCGGACCGGACGCGGAAGCGCTCGAGCCGGCCCGCTTTCCCAAGCTGCTCCGCCAGGCGCACGATGCCGAGATCATCGATCTCTCCAAGCAGGAGGACGGCGGCTATGCGGTGAAGCTGCGGCCCGGCGGCGACGTCGCCGCGCCGTCGCCCGTGGCCGGCACGATCGCACCCGCCCCGACGCCCGCCGGCCCGCCGGCGGTGCCGGCGTCGCGCAGCGCCCGGTTCCGCCGAGGCGCACGGGGCCCGCAAGGGCCGCCGCCCGCCATCCCCAAGATCGGCGTCGTCGAGGTGGACCCGGCGTTCGTGCCGCGCGTGACACCGGCGGCCGCGGCCCCCGCCCCGGTTTCACTGCCGCCGACCGGCGGCGTGGCGGAAGAGGAAGAAGACACGAGCGGATTCAACCGGATCGACTACGACCCCGGGCGGGAGCGGAGCGGCGGGGGCCGACCACCGCGAGGTCGGGGTAGCCGGGGGCGCCGGGGTGAGGGTCGCGAGGGTGGGGATCGCGGGCCGGGCGTTCGGACGGGAGGCTCACCCGGTGGGCGCGGCGGGCGCGGGGAGCAAAGCGAGCGAGGCGACCGGGATGAGCGCGGCGAGCGCCGCCCGCGCGGCGGGCGTGGCGGCCGCGGTGGGCGGGGGCGGGGGGGAGGGCGGCCCCGTGGCGCGGAGATGTCGCACGCCGACGGCGACGCGAGCTTCACGCCCGCGGCGCCCGCGCCGCCTCTCCCACCGCCGCCGGCGTCGTCCGGCACGCCGGGGGCGCCGGACGCCGAGTCCTTCTGGACCAGGGTGAAGCGCGGTCTCACCGGCGGCAATTGAAGCCGGGCGGCCCGCTCCCCGCGGCCTTCTACGCGCGACCGACTGCCGAGGTCGCGCGTAGGCTTTTGGGACATGTGCTGGTGAGCGACGTCGCCGGCCGGCGCACCGCCGGGATCATCGTGGAAACGGAGGCGTACGTCGGGCCGCACGACCCGGCCTGCCACGCGTTCGGCCACCGGCGCACGCGCCGCACCGAGGCGCTGTACGGCCCGCCCGGCACGGCCTACGTCTATTTCACCTACGGCATGCACTGGTGCCTGAACGCGGTGACCCAGGCGCGCGACTATCCCGCCGCGGTGCTCATTCGCGCGCTCCAGCCCGTGGCCGGGATCGCGCTGATGCGCCGCCGGCGGCACGGCGCGCCGGAGCGCGCGTTGTGCGCGGGACCGGCCCGGCTGTGCGAGGCGCTGGGGGTGACGGGCGTGCTCGACGGGGTGCCCTTGCAGCGGCGCCCCCTGCGGATCCTGCGGAATCCCGCGCGGGGGCGCCTGCTCGTGGGGGCCGGTCCCCGGATCGGGGTGTCGCGGGCGGCCGACTGGCCGTTGCGCTTCGTGGTACGGGGCTCGCCCTGGCTGTCGCGGTGAGGCCGGCTCACCGGCCGCTCGCGAAGCCCTCCTTCGACGTGCCGAACGAGTAGCGCACGCCCAGCTGGATCGTCATTGTCGAGCCGTCCAGCAGGTAGTTCTGCGCCGCGGACTGGAGCTGCCCCTGGCCGAAGAAGTTCAGCTTGTTCGTCCAGTTGATCTGGAGGCCGGCCAGCACCCAGGCGAACGCCTTGCTGGCCGCGTCCTCGGCGATGTCCTGCGCCTCGAACGCCTCTGCCGGCGTCACGCACGTCGAGCAGTCCACGATCGGGTCGAGGATCTGCATGAGCGCGAACCCGCCCCCGAAGTACGGCTCGACGCGCGTCTGGCTGGGGTGGGCGAGCAACCCGAACTGGATCCGCCGCACGTCGCTGAACGTGACGTCGCGGAACCCGGGACCCGCCGAGGAGCCGGACGATGCCGGATCGACCACCACCGCCTTGGCCTCGGTGAGGAAGAAGGCCTGCTCGAACGCCACATAGAGTGAGGTCCGCCGGCTGGTGATCAGCCAGTGGGCGCCCACCAGGGGATCGAAATAGGTGCCCTGGAGGTTCGTCTTGTAGCCGAAGGCGCCGACGTGGGCGCCCCAGTACCACTGGTAGAACCGCCCGCTGCGGCGCTGCTCGCCCGTCCCGCGCGGCGGCGCCGGGGCCGCGGCGAAATAGGACAGGCCGAACGAGCCGACCACCTGGCCGCCCCACTCGGCGCCCGCGACCGGCAGGTCGGTTTGCGGATCGTACAGCGCGCGCACTTCGCCGCGCAGTGCCCAGCGGCGGGTCAGGAAGAACCGCGCGCCGGCCGCCCCGTGGACGCTGTGATCGACGAACTCGAAGGGTGGCGTGTCGCCCCAGTTCTGGTACGTGTAGCCGCCGAGGATGTACGGCAGAAACCGGTCGCCGACGGGGAAGTTGACGACCAAGCTCGCGCCGCCGAACACCACCTGCGTGGCGGTCGTGCTGCCGACCGGGAACGGCGTGGCGTAGTTGCCCTCGAACTCGACGCCGAGCCTTTCGCTCAGGAAGTAGCCGAAGCGGCCGCCGAATCCGACCTGGTTCTCGAGCAGGAATGCGCGGTCGTAGCGCGTGTACGAGCCGAACGCGCCGAACTCGAATTGCTCGGCGTGCTGGGCCGCGGCCGGTGGGACCGCCAGCACCACCAGCAGGGCGCCGCCCAGGAGTCGGATTGCCAGCTTCATCGGACTACCTCCCCTTCTGCCCAGTCCACCAGCAGGGCCCCGAAAATAGGGGATGGGGGCAAAAAACGCCACAGCTTTTGACGCCCCAGTCCTTGAGCTAGGACATTGGCCATAGGGAGGTTAAGTGGCCGAACCGCGAAATCACTTGAAGTCATGCACTGGAATACCGAAGATGTACCGAAAATGAGCGGTCCTGGCGGGCAATCACTGTCGCAATGCTAGCGACAGTATGTTTAGGCGGGAATCGTCAGATCAACCCGAGCTCGGTGCCCACGCGTTTGAACGCCCGGAGCGCGAAATCGAGGTCATCCCCGGTGTGTCCGGCCGAGATCTGACAGCGCACCCGGGCGTGTCCCTGCGGAACGACGGGATAGCCGAACCCCGTGACGAAGACCCCCTGGTCCAGCAGCAGCTCGCTCATGCGAATCGCCTTCGCGGTTTCGCCGAGGATGACCGGGATGATCGGCGTGTCGCCGGGCAACGGCTTCAGGCCTAGCTCGGTCAGCCCCGCGCGAAAGTACCGCGTGTTGTCGCCCAGGCGGTCGAGCAGCTCGGGATGGCGCTCGACGTGGCGCACGGCGGCGAGGGCGCTCGCCGCGACGGTCGGGGGGAGGGCGTTGCTGAAGAGCTGGGGGCGGGAGCGCTGGGTGAGGTAGTCGGTCAGGGCGGCCGGGCCCGCCGTGAAGCCGCCCGCCGCGCCGCCCAGCGCCTTGCCCAGGGTTGACGTGATGATGTCCACCTGCCCCAGGATCCCGAAGTGCTCGGCCGTGCCGCGTCCCGTCTTGCCCAGCACGCCCGTGGCGTGCGAGTCGTCCACCGCGACGACGGCGTCGTACTTCCGCGCCAGGGTGACGATGTCCGGCAGCCGGGCGATGTCGCCTTCCATCGAGAACACCCCGTCGGTGAACACGAGCCGCAGCCGGGCGTCTCGCGCCGCCCTGAGCCTGTCCTCGAGGTCGGCCATGTCGGAGTGGCGGTACACGGCGGTCTGGCACTTCGTGATCGTTTTGGCGAGGCGGATCGCGTCGATGATCGAGGCGTGGTTCAGCTGGTCGGAGATGACGATGTCCTGCTCGACCAGGATCGAGGGGCAGAGCCCTTCGTTGGCGTTCCAGCAGCTCACGTAGCTCAGCGCGCTAGCGCATCCGACGAACCGCGCCAGCGCTGCTTCCAGCTCCCGGTGGATAGTGAACGTGCCGCAGATGAACCGCACCGATCCCGTGCCCGCGCCCCAGCGGTCGAGCGCGGCCTTGCCGGCGGCGACGACCTCGGGGACGTCGCACAGGCCCAGGTAGTTGTTGGACGACAGAATCACCACCTCGCCCCGGCCCTCCATCGTGACGCGGCTCGCCTGGGGCGAGTCGAGGTAGTTCAGGCGCTTGTAAACCCCGTCTTTCTTGAATTGCTCGAGCTCGCCCTCGAGCCGGGTGACGAAGCTCATGCGATCTCCAGGATGACCTTGCCGGCGTCGCCCGCGCGAATGGCCGCGAGGGCGTCGTCGATCTGAGCGAGGGGGAAGCGGTGGGTGATGACCGGGCGGGGGTCGAACGTGCCGGCGGCGAGGAAGCGCCGCATCTGGTGCCACGTCTCGTACATGCGACGGCCGATCACGCCGTACAGGGTGAGGCCCTTGAAGATGACGTCGTTCGCGAGGTCCAGTGGCACTTCCCCCGAAGGAAGGCCGAGGAGCTGGACCCGCCCGCCCGGACGCACGGCGGCGAGCGCCTGGCGCAGCGCGGCGGGGACGCCCGACATCTCGCACACCACGTCCGCGCCCTCGCCCCCCGTCTCCTCGCGCACCGTCGCGACGACGTCGGTGGTCTTGGGATTCAGGGTGGCGTGGGCGCCCATGCATGCCGCGAGGGCGAGGCGCTTGGGATTGACATCCGACGCGATCACCCGCGTCGCGCCGGCCGCCCGAGCCACGCCCACGGCGAAGCAGCCGATCGGCCCGCACCCCACGACGAACACGGTGCTGCCGGGGATCTCGGCCGTGAGCACGGTATGGAACGCGTTCCCCATCGGGTCCATGATGGCCCCCACCTCGGTGGGGATACCGTCCAGGGCCAGCACGTTCGTGGCGGGCATCGCGATGAGCTCGGCGAACGCCCCGTCGCGGTCCACCCCGATGATCCGGGTGTTGCGGCAGATGTGGCCGTTGCCGGTGCGGCACTGGAGGCAGTGGCCGCACACGATGTGACCCTCCGCCGTGACGAGCTGGCCGGGCGTGAGCTCGGTGACGCCCTCGCCCACGGCCACGATCTCGCCCGCGAACTCGTGCCCCACGATGACGGGCGGCTTGATCCGCCCTTGCGCCCACGTGTCCCAGTCGGCGATGTGCAGGTCGGTGCCGCAGACGCCCGCGTGGCGCACGGCGATGAGCACGTCGCCCGGGCCGGGGGCGGGCTTCGGTACGCTCGCGACTTTCAGCCCGGGGGCCGGACGGTCCTTAAGGACGGCTTGCATTCGCGTTGACGGCGCTCAGGAAACGGGAAGCGGGAAACGTGTCAGAAGATAGATCGCGTGAAGCCGCCGTCCACCTGGAGCACGGCGCCGGTAATGTAGCTCGCCCGCTCGGAGACGAGGAAGGCGACGGCCGCCGCCAGCTCGTCGGGGCTCCCCATGCGGCCCAGCGGGATCTCGCCGGCCATCTCCTTGATGATCTCCTCGATCGGGCGCTTTTCGCGTTTGGCGCGGGTTTCGGCCAGAGCCTGGATCCGCTCCGTGGCGATGAAGCCGGGGCAGATGACGTTCACGGTGATGCCGTCCTGGGCCACTTCGTCGGCCAGGCCCTTGGCGAAGCCCAGCACGCCGGCGCGCGCCGTGGTCGAGAGGATGAGGCCGGGGAGCGGCTGCTTCGCGGCCACGGAGGCGAGGCCCACGATGCGTCCCCATTGCAGCTTGCGCATGATCGGCACGGCGGCGCGGGTGAGGTGCACCATGGAGAGCAGATTGAGCTCGAGCACGCGGTGCCACGCCTCGCGCGGCTGGTCCTTGAACGCGCCCGCGGGCGGGCCGCTGGCGTTGCAGAACAGGATGTCGAGCCGGCCCAGCTCCCTGGCCACGCGCTGCACGAGCTGCTCGGCCTGGTCGGGGACGCCGACGTCGGCCACGAAGGGCACGACGGTGCCATCGGTCTCGGCCTCGAGCTGCCCCGCGGCCTGGGTGACCGAGTCTTGGTGGCGTCCATTGAGGGCGACCCGGGCGCCCTCCTGGGAGAGGGCCTTGGCGACGGCGCGGCCCAAGCCCTTGGTGCTGCCGCAGACGAGGGCGACGCGGCCGCGGAGGCCGAGGTTCATGGGGGAGAATCTACAGCCGTCAGCGGTCAGCCATCAGCCATCAGCTATCAGCCATCAGCTATCAGCAATCAGCAATCAGCAATCAGCTATCAGCAGGCTGACGGCTGAAAGCTGATGGCTGACGGCTTTGTTCAGTTCGCCTGCGCCCACCCGCCCCGTCGCGGCAGGATCCCAGCTCGCGGGCGACCCGACCCCCGCACGCGCGCCCCGTCGGCTCCCGCGATGACGACGCCCGGTCGCAGCTGGACATTCGGCAGCAGCTCCGGCGGCTGGAACAGCCCGCCGCAGTCGGCGGTGGAGTCGGCAAGCGGAGGGTCGAGATTCGCGGGGCTGCGGCGCGTGGCCAGGCACCCGTTGAACAGGATCCGCTCGAACGTGTGCACCACGACGTCGTCCGGCGAAAAGCGGGGATGAAGGATCTCGCGATCCTGCACGACCAGGTCTGTGCGCTGAGCTCCCAGGAAGCTGGTGAGTTGCGTACGGACATCGGTCGTCCCACAGTCCAGATCGACGTCCACCCGGATGATGGGGAACACCACCCGCCGGCCGTCGTGACTCCAGGCTGGTCGGCTCGAGGGAATCGGCACGTCGACGCCGCAGGCGGCCGTCGTGTCGAGCACGGTCGTCACCTGGCCGGACGGGAGCGCCACGAGTTCCCAACGGAGGAACTCTGTGGGCGCCTGAATTGGGCCGGTGAAGTAGACCGATGCGGTCGCAGCCGCGTCGCCGGCAGGCGATACGGCCAGCAATGTGGCCATGCTGATGACGTCGGCGGGGATGTTGGGGAACAACTGGACGGTGGTGTCGCGCCCGTCGTGGCGGTGCACCTCGAGCTGCGGCACGAACAGGCCGTTGGGCAATTGCACGCCGCCGGTCACGAGGTCCGCCGTGTCCCGCTCGAGGAAGTGGCGCTCGATGATGTCCGGGGCGAGTGTGGCGACGGAATCGCCGCGGTGGTTCAGGATCCGGACCTCGAACGCCGTGTCGCCGAGCACCTGGGTCGCGATCAGCCGGCCGCCCTGGGCCACGGACGTGAGGCCCAGAGATTCGGGACGGGACGCACCGGCCGGGTGCCGATCCTGATGCCCACCGGCTCCACATGGACCTGGGCCGACACCGGCAGGCCGCAGATCGGGGCGTCCGTCCGTTCGCGCGACAGGAGGGAGAGCGAGCCGTAGCCGTCGAGCTGATAGACGCCAGGGATACCGGTCACGGGGCTGGGTTGCACAGGCAGGCCCGTCGTCGGGCTGAGGCGCGGCTCTTGGGCACCGCGCAGGAGGTAGTCCCGCACCTGGCCCGGGGTGAGGTTGGGCGCCATTCCCCAGAGTTGGGCAGCAGCGCCCGCGACGAAGGCGCCGGACAGGGATGTTCCGTTCAGCAAGACGACGCCTTCGCCGGCCCGGCGCAGCCCAAGCGCGGCTACGTTCTCGGCTGGTGCGGCTATCTCGGTTATCCCAGTCACAACGGTCGCTCCCTCCCTCGGTCGAGAACCGCGCCAGCGTTGATTGCCGCCTTCCGTTCCGGTGACGAACAGGATCCGGGACCCGAACCCCTCCCTTACGAGGCGAGCGAGCGCGGCGTGAAGTGCGACCTGCTCACCCTGTCGCTCAATGAACTCCTGTGGGTCAGTGTAGATCGTGTCTTCGTTACCGGCTGATTTCACGATGAGCGTATTGGGACTCCGGACCAAGAATGAGCGTAGGGCCCGTCGTAACTGGCCAACCTGACTTTCGTCGATTGTATTCCGGCCAAATAGCAGCGAGATGTTGAGTACGCGTGGCGCGTCCGCTGCAACTGTTGGAAGTATCTCGCGGACAAAAGCGGCAACCACATTTCGAGGAACTAGGATACTTGCACTTCCAAGAGCGTAGAGCCGTAGATCGGAGCGCCAGATCATGCCAGCCAGCGCGGTGTCATTGTCTCCTGCCGCTGTTAGCACGCTGGTGACAGCTGAGGCGTGACGCTCGTGGATGTCCCTGACCTGTTGCGGCGCCGGCGGCTGCGAGATGGCGCTGGCCGCACTAAAGAGCCGCGGCGAGGATGGTCCGAGGTCAGCCAACGCGGTGTCGAACGTGAACTCTACTACCCCGAGTCGAACTCGTGCGGCGTCATACATACCGGTCTCGCAGCCCCATGCAAGGGGTGCACGAACTGCCTTCAGTGCCCACGTGAAGGCCGAGGTGGAGTCGAACCAGGCGTTGCGCCCGAAGCCTGGTCCGTCGGTCGGGTAGCGACCATCTTGGCCGGGGAAGCGGTCCCGATGCGTCAGACCCGCGACAGTCTCAACCCCAAGTTCCTGCCCCATGGCTTTGAGGACGCCGGCATACGCTTCCCAAGTGGGTCCCGGATCCGGGAACTGAACGATGTACCCTTCGGCAAACGTGTCCCCGCCAACGATGGCGGCTTGGTACTTATTCAGGAATGCTCGCACCGTGGAGCCCGAGGTAGAGTCGTCGAAGTAGACGAACGCCAACGTTCGGTAGAAGATGACCA
>Ga0187893_10006091_pt1 | contig 20940 bp, 19 predicted proteins | sample MA1701074metaG_FD_139574 | JGI IMG/M metagenome (GOLD analysis project Ga0187893, IMG submission 139574) | White microbial mat communities from a basaltic lava cave in the Kipuka Kanohina Cave System on the Island of Hawaii, USA - MA170107-4 metaG ...
GGTCCTCCAGGTGGGCGAACATCGTTTTGCCCTGGGATCGCAACGACACCAGTCTCCCGGCGACGGCGACCAGAGGGCCCTGCTCGCCCATCGCATCCTGGTACGCGGCGGCGGCCTCTTGCGTGAGGTGAGTGCGTTCGAAGCGGTAGGCATACGGCGCGATCCCGGCCGCCTCGAGCGCCGCGCGGTTGGCGCGGCGGGCTTCCTCGACAAAGCTGCGCCCGGCGGTCATCGGGCCCGTGCTCCCGCCTCCCGCTTGAGCCAGGCCTGGATGAAGGGGTCGATGTCTCCATCCATAACCCGCTGTACGTCGGTCAGCTTGAGATCGGTCCGATGGTCGTTGACCATCGTATAGGGCTGGAAGACGTAGGAGCGGATCTGGTTGCCCCAGGAGATGTCGGTCTTGGTGGCTTCCATCGCGGCGCGAGCCGCTTCCTGCTCCTCCAGTTTGCGCTTGTACAGGGCGGCCCGGAGCATCTTGTAGGCGGTTGCCTTGTTCTTGCCCTGGCTCCGTTCCTGCTGGCAGGAGACCACGAGGCCGGTCGGGAGGTGGGTGAGGCGCACCGCCGAAGACGTCTTGTTGACGTGCTGCCCTCCTGCGCCGGAGGCACGGAACACGTCCATCTTGATGTCTTCGTCCCGCAGGTCCACTTCGATGGTATCGTCGATGTCGGGGTAGACGAACACCGAGGCGAACGAGGTGTGGCGGCGGGATTGGGCGTCGTAGGGAGAAATCCGGACCAGCCGGTGCACGCCCTTCTCGGCCTTCAGGAATCCGTAGGCGTAGTCCCCCTTGATCTCGAGGGAAGCGGATTTGATGCCCGCTTCTTCGGCGGGCTGGAAGTCGAGGACGGTGACCTGAAACCCGCGGCGCTCCGCCCAGCGCCGGTACATCCGCGACAGCATCTCCGCCCAATCCTGGGACTCGGTTCCCCCCGCGCCCGGGTTGATGGTGAGGATCGCGTCCCCGGGATCGTCGGGCTCGCGGAGGAGGGTTTTGAGCTCGAACGCCTCGAGCACGCGCTCGAGCTGCTCGACTTCTCCGGCGAGTTCGGCGGCCATGGCCTCGTCGGGCTCCGCGGCCAGCAATTCACTCAGCCCGGTGGCGTCCGCCACGCGGCTCAAAATCTGCTCGGCCGGGCCGATCCAGCCTTTGAGCGTCTTGACTTCGCGGACCAGACCCTGGGCTCGCTCCGGGTTGCTCCAGAAGCCCGGGGCTGCTTGCTGGGCTTCCAACTCCTTCAACCGGTGTTCCTTCGCGGCGAGGTCAAAGAAAGTCTCGCAGCTCGTGGGCCCGTTGCTGGAGGTCGTGCAAACGCTCGTCGAGGGTGGCCATGGTCAGAAGACCTCGCGGCCGTCCGCGAGGATCTCGTTCAGGGCTTCGGTGAAGTATCCGGTGGATTCGGCCAGGTCGAGGCCAACCTGGTCCACGTATTCCTCCCAGCTTTTCCGAATCTCCTCCTCGAACAGCAGCTTGAGCGATCCGTCGCGCAAACCGTCCCGCCGCTTGGCCGGGTTATACACCACAATGTCGCTGATCAGTGCCCGCGCAAGCCGGCGTGCTCGAGTGGAGGGGTCCTGCGACAGGAACGGATTGCCTCGCCGCGCGGGCTGGTTCTGCGGCACCGCCACCGGCTCCCCTGACAGCGGAGAGGGCCGCGCCACCGGTGGCGCCGGTGCTTCGACCACCGCTCCCAATGCCGGCGATGGTGCGACGGCTGGGGCCTCGGGCCCCTGCGGACGGAAGAGCGGTGGGACCACTTCCGACCAGTGCGGGGGCGCTGCGGGAGGTGGCGGCGCCTGGCGAACGATGGGTTGCCGGGGCTCCACCGGACGAGGCGGTTGCGATGGGAACGCCGGGCGCGGCGCCGGACGCGGGACCGCCCTGGCAACCGGCGCTACTGGAGCTACCGACGGTGCCGCCTCGTCCCGGTGAACCCAGAAGACCGTGGCGCAGGAGGAACAGCGAGCCCGCACCCCGGCCGCAGGAACCTTCGCGGGATCCACCCGGAACACGGTCTGGCAGCCCGAGCAACGGACGTTCATCGGACGCCCGTCGAGCTTTCCCGCTGGGCCGCAGTTCCGGTGCGCTCATCTCCGCTGCGGCTCTGGCGCCGGTCGACCACGTACACCGAACCGGGAAGGGTTTTGGCGTAACTCTTCATCTCGGTGGCGAGCTCACTGACCTCCGCGGGGTGGTTGAACCGGCGATGCCGATTGGTCACGATGCCGACCGAGAGTGTCATCAGGGGAACCCGATGGAGCTGTCCCCGTCGATCCTTCCCGAAAAAATACCCGGCCCGGCGATCCTGCTCGTTGTACTGGAACGGGATCAGGGTATCGAAGACGGACAGACATTCGCCGCAAACCGCGCTGATCTCGGAGGCGGCAATGATGAAGATGAAGTCATCGCCACCGATGTGCCCGACGAAGCCGCGGGAACCGAGCAGGCCCTTCACCACATCGTGGAGAATCCGGGACAGAATGTAGATCACCCGATCGCCGTCATAATAGCTGTAACGATCGTTGTACTCCTTGAAGTGATCCAGGTCGGCGTAACACACCGCGAACTCCTGGTCCCCCTCCAGACGGCGGCGGATCTCCCGGTCGATCTCGGTGGTACCGGGCATCCGGGTGGACGGATGGACCGAGACGTCGCGCTGGGTGCGGACCAGGAGCAGCTCGAGCCGCGCCTCCTGCTCGGCAACCGGAAACGCGCTGGTGAGAATCTCATCCGCGCCGGCGGAGAACCACTCCTGAATTTCTTCCGCACGAGGGGAGCCGGCGAGGATCAACACCGGAATGATTGCCGTAAAGGGATCGCTCTTGAGCCGGTGCACAAGCCCGATGCCGCTGGACCCGGTGGGGCCGGCTTCGATGAACAACAGGCACGGGTGCCCGCGGAGTACGATGGACTCGACCTGGGCCGCATCGGTGTGCGCCTCGAGCGGGAATTCCTTCCGTTCCGCCCAACGCTTCACCAGGTCAGGCATCGCCGCCCCGACCGGCCCGAAAAACAGAATGGTCGGCCGAGTTCGCACTCGCCTCCCCTCGTAAAGGTTTGTCTTTCAGCAACTTAGGAAGGTCGAAGCCGGGAGTCAATCAGAGGAAAAGCGCGGCGGCGACGACCATCCCGTAGAGGGCGAGCAGTTGGACCCCCTCGAACCAGTGAGACTCTCCATCCAGGGTGATGATGGCGACGACACCGGTCGCCATCCCGACCGAGATGATTTCGAGGGGCGTAAACACCAGGCTCAGCGGCTGGCCGATCGCAAGGCCCGCGAGGACGAGCAGCGGTCCGATCAGCAGCGCGACCTGGGTGCTCGAGCCGAGAGCGATTTGCAGCGAGAGGTCCATCTTCCCCGCTCGGGCGACGGTCACCGCAGCGCCGTGCTCCGCGGCATTTCCGATGAGGGGGATCAGCACCAGGCCAAGAAAAGTTTCGGAAAGGCCGAGGCGATGGGTGACCGGCTCGACGGTCGAGACGAGCAGCTCGGAAACCACGGCGACCGCCACGGTCGCACCGGTGAGCACCCCGAGGGACCTACCCACGCTCCAGAGCTGGCGGGCCGGCTGCTCGTGCTGCGCTGCTCCCGATTCCACGGCGAACACATCCTTGTGGGTGCGCAAGGAGAACAGCAGGGACGCGAGGTAGGTGACGATCAGAATGATGGCGACCGCCTCGCTGAGCAGCAGCTCGGACGGGCCCACTGGGACGGCCGCCGTGCCGGGGTGCAGCAGATGAAACAGCGCCGGAAATACCAGGCCTGCCACCGCAAGCGCCAGCATGGCGGCCGCCATGCCGGCGTTGGTGCGGTTGAACTTGAGAATCGGTGCCCGCAACCCCCCGGCAAAAAAGGCGAGGCCGAGGATCAGCAGCAGGTTGCCGAGGATGCTTCCGGTGATGGAGGCCTTCACCAGATCCACCATTCCGGCGCGGAGGGCCACGAACGCGATGATCAGCTCCGCCGCGTTGCCGAAGGTGGCGTTGAGCAGCCCGCCAACCGTGGGGCCACTGCGGTCGGCGAGCTGTTCCGTGGCTTTTCCGAGGAACCCCGCGAGCGGAATCATGCCGATGGAAGCCGCGATGAATACGAACAACGGGTCCGCGCCCTGCCAGCGGAGCAGCAGGCAGGCCGGGACCCCGGCGAGCATCACCCAACGCACGATCGTCCCAATTCCAATCCCCGGTGCCGGACGGAGGTGAGGCGGCAGTTGGCGCGGACGCTGGGGAACGGCGGGGTGCTTCGCAGGAGGGGGTGGTGGAGCACTGGGGGCGGTTGGGGCGGTTGGGCGCGAAGGCTTCTGCTGTTTGGTCCGCTGCCGGTTGGCCGGCTCCGGCTTCGGAGGCGGAGCGGGCCTTTCCTTCTCTGCGGCCTTGCGCAACTGTTTGAGATCCAGACCCCGCTTCGCGAACACGCTCGCGACCCGTCCCCGCGGCCCCTGCAACAGTGCCGCGAGCAAGTCTCCGCCGGGTTTGGCGGCATCTTCGAGTACCCGTTCGGCGAACCGGCTCAGGGGAGGAGGACCTTCCCTACCCGCCTCGGCCCCCGGCAAGCCGGCCAGCAGCTCTTCCGCGAGCTGCTCCGCTGTCACCCCGGCCGCCGCGAGGGCCGGGCGCAGCGGACTCTCCGGCTCGAGAAACGCGGCCGCGAGCAGATGCTCGGTACCGACAAAAGCATGGTTCGCGGCCGTGGCTGCGCGACGGGCCGTGGCGGTGACTCGGGTGATGTCGAGGCTCAAACCGGCTTTGCCTCGTCGATCAGCATGATGGGGATGTCGTCTTCAACCGGATAGGCCAGCCGGCAGTGGTGGCAGATGAGCACGGCTTCATCGGCCCGATACTCCAGATCACCCTTGCACTTGGGACAGACGAGGATCTCGAGGAGCTCAGGGGCTAATGGCAATGGATCGGCTCCTGGCGGAGAGCTATTGGCTACTAGCTACTGGCTTGTCGGGAAACCCGAAGCGACGGAGCTGCACGGGGTCCTTTCTCCAGTTCGGTAACACGCTGACCCAGGTTTCAAGATAGACCGGGCGGCCGATGACTTCCTCGATCCGCTTTCGGGCGTGCTGTCCGATCGCCCGGATCGTCCGTCCTCCCGCGCCGATCACGATGCGCTTCTGCGACGCCCGCTCGACGAAGAGATTGGCACGAATGTACACGGGATCGGTGGCCTCCCGAAACTCCTCGATTTCGGCCGAGAACGCGTAAGGCAACTCGTCGTCCAGCAGCTCGAAGGCGGCCTCCCGGATGAACTCCGCGGCGAAGAACCGGAGCGGTTGAGTGCCGATGTCATCCGATGGATAGGAGAACTCTCGTGCCGGAAGGCGAGCGGCAAGAAGTTCCAGCAACTCGGGAATCCCTTCCCCGGTCACCGACGAGACGACAGAGCCTGCCTGAGCCAGCTCCCCACGTCGCTCCGGGGAGACCAGGTCGGCCTTGGTGAACACCAGGCGGGCAGACGGGAAGACGGACAGGTCGGGAGGAGCGGGATCGGTGGAGGGATGGAGGAGGAGAACGACGTCCGCGCGCCGCATGCCGTCCTCAGCCAACTCACGCATACGGTGTTGCATGGGGTATTCCGGATCGAGCAGTCCCGGGAGGTCATGAAAGATGAACTGCACCTCGCCGTCGGTCCGGAGCCCGACGACAGGAAGGCGGGTGGCCTGCGCCTTCGCGCTGACCATGGCCAACCGCTCCCCAACCAGGGCGTTCAGGAGAGAGGACTTGCCGACGTTGGGCCTGCCGGCGAGGGCGATGTGGCCACACTTCATAGTTGCTCGCACCTGGCTACGGGGCTATTGGCATTGTCACAAATGCAGACAAAGCTCAGGTAATACATGAAGTACGCGGATTGGGGTCCCGGAACGGCACGCTACGGTAGCCGAGGAACGGACAGGGGGCTAGGGGGAACCGGTATTGTGTGAGAATCGTGTGAACCTGGGATAGTCCCTGCACCAGCGGGCGCGGTCGAGATAGGTTGACCGCTGACCTTCCCCACGATGAGGTGACGCTTGGAACGGCGACAGTTTCTCGGCACCATCGCAACGGCAGCCGGTGTCGCGCGAGTCGGGCTCGACGTCCCTGCCGCGGCCGGAATCACCGAGGTGCGGAACGCCTTCCCTGCCCTTTCCCAGCGGATCAACGGCCACCCGCTGGTGTACCTGGATAGCGCGGCGACGACCCTCCGGCCGAACCCCGTGATCGACGCGGTGGCCCAGTACTATCGCACTGAGAATGCCAATCCAAGCGGAACCCTGCATACCCTGGCCCGCCGCTCCGCCGCTGCGCAGGACGAAGCGCGGCGGGCGGTCGCGTCCTTCATCGGCGCCCGCGATCCCCTGGAGGTCGTGTTCACCCGGGGAACGACCGAAGGGATCAATCTGGTCGCCTCCACGTGGGGTGCCGTCAACGTGCGCCCGAACGACGAAATCCTGATCGGCATATCGGAGCACACCTCCAACCTGCTGCCGTGGCGCGCGCTCGCGCGGAGGAACGCCGCTCGCCTAGTGACCTTTCCGGTTGATGCCGACGGGAGGGTGAACCCGGACGAGGTCGCGTCGCGGGTGACGGAGCGAACCCGTATCGTTGCGTTCAGTCACGTGAGCAACGTGCTCGGCATGGTCAATCCCGCCGCCAGGCTCTGCGACGCGGCGCGAGGCCCCGGGCGCATCGTGGTGCTGGATGCGGCCCAGTCCGCGCCACACCTTCCGCTCGACGTGCAGACGCTCGGGTGCGACTTCATGGCCTTTTCCAGCCACAAGATGCTCGGGCCGATGGGAGTCGGTGTGCTATGGGGCCGCCGCACGCTGCTCGATGCCATGCCACCGTACCAGTTCGGCTCGAACATGGCACATGAGGTGGACTTCGACGGCGAGCATGTTTCTGAGGGGGCGCTCAAGTTCGGCGCCGGTTCGCCTAACGTATCGGGGCCGGTCGGGTTGGCGGCCGCGATCCGGTTTCTCCAGTCCATTCGGACCGACACGCTGGCGGCGTACGAACGGAGCATTACCGAGCAGATGATGGATGGACTGCGGAGGATTCCCCGCCTCCAAGTCCTCGGCGACGCAGACCCTGCGGCCCGCGTGGGTGTCTTCGCCTTTTCGGTCGAAGGCGTTCCTCCGGGTCGCCTGGCCGCTGGGCTCGACGGCGCGGGCGTGGCGATTCGAGCCGGCGATCTGGCAGCGCTCCCGCTGCTCAGGCACTTCGGCATGGCTGCCGCAGCGCGAGCCTCCTGCTACGTGTACACCTCGTCCGACGACGTAGACCGGTTCCTTGCCGCTCTGGTCCGGACGATCAGGTCAGGCTGACCTTATGAAATGGATCACCCGAGCTCATCCGAAGGTCGACCGGGTGGCCTGTCCGTGGCTGATCAACAGGTTCATCGATGTCGATGCGGTGTTTCTGTTTGCCCCGCCCGAAGACGTGCTTCGACTCGCCACCGAGCTGCCGGCGGTTCCGTTCGATATCGAGGGAGCAGTGCTCGGCCATCGTGGGGACCGCTGCAGCTTTGACGCGATTCTCGACGATTACGGGGTGACGGATCCGGCACTGCGAGACCTTGCGATCATCGTTCGGGGCGCCGATACGGACCGGCTGGATCTGGCACCGCAAAGTGCTGGGCTCCTCGCTGTTTCGTTGGGGCTCTCCCGGCTTTGTGTGGACGACGATCAGCGGATGCTCGAGCTGGGGTTTCCCGTCTATGACGCGCTGTACGAGTGGCTGCGCCACGGGCAAGCCGAACGTCACGGGGGGAGTGCGAGCGGAGCCGGTGGCGAGCCAGTCTGGGACACGATTCGAAGTGGCGCGGTGGAGGTTCGCCTAGCCGCGAGACGTGCGCTGGTGGACGGCGCCGACATCACCCTCCGTCCCAAGGAGTTCGCGTTGCTGGTTGCCCTGGTGGCCCGAAGGGGGAGGGTGCTCTCGCGGGCGTTCCTGCTCCGCCACGTCTGGGCCTACGAGCCCGACGTGCCCTCTCGAACGGTGGATTGGCACGTGGCCCAGTTGCGGGGACAACTGGGCCCGGAGGCGGCGCGGTTGGTGACGGTTCGTGGGGGCGGCTACCGATGGGATGAGTAGCGGCTATCGGCTATCGGCTCGTGGGTGGTGCGTTTACCTTGAAGCACCGATTCGCCTTGGGGCCATATCCTTCAGGTTCGAAGATCACTTTCCGCTGCGGCGACGATAGTCCTGGCGTCCTCTCCGACCCTCGGTTTCAGTCAAATCGACTATCGCAATCTCGAGGACGACCGGCCCACCCGGGTCGAGGATGCCTATCCTATCGAACGCTTCGCGTTCGAGCTGCTGGCACCGTGGCGATACATCCGGCATGCCCACGGTGGCGGAGTTCACGTTTTCACGCCGGAGCTGACGCACGGCATCATTCGCAACGGTCAGCTGGGGCTCAAGCTTCCAATCGCCGGGCAGGCCACCGAAACCGGGCGCGAATGGGGCCTGGCCGGGGTCAGGCTCTTCACGCTCTACAACTTCTTCACCGAGGGAGCCGCCCTCCCGGCCCTCGCCCTCCGTGGTGACGTTTCGTTCCCGGTTGGTCGTCTCGCCGGCGAAGGAACCCGAGTAAGCCTCACCGGGATTGCCACGCGGAGCTGGGGCAGGACTCGCCTTCACTTGAACGGCGCCGTTACTTTCGGCCGGGATCGGCCCCTCGGCGCAGCCGAATCCTCCCCCAAATGGTGGTCGGGCTTGGCGGTGGATCGAACCCTGGTCCGTCAAAGCACCGTGCTGATCGCGGAAGTTTATGCGCTGCGGGCCCTGTCGAGCGTGCCGGTCGAGGTGAACGCCGCCCTCGGGCTGCGGCGCCAGCTCACACCGTACACGGTGCTGGATCTGGGATTCGCTCGCCGGTTGCGCGAGGTGGGCCCCGACCTGGAAGTGACGATCGGCCTTTCCCGAGCATTCGCGATCGCCGGCCTGATGGGTGGGAACGCCGGCCGCTGACACCCAGGAGTCTTCATGCGCATCACCCGTCCCTGTTTTGCCGTCCTGCTCCTCAGCATTGCGGGAACCGTCTCCGCCCAGGACCGTCGAGACGAGCAGTTCTACTACCCTGGCCGGTTCAATTGGACTTTTCTCAAGAACTATCCCGAAGCCGCCCGGCTTTTCAACGCATTCGACTACGGCCGTGCCGTGCTGTACGAACGGCTCCTGACTCACGACTCGGTCTCCGCAACCCGGGCACTCGATCGGGAATTCCGTTTTCTCACGACGGATCTGCTCGTCCGTCCGCCGCGTTTCGCGGTCGCGGAGGAGGTCATCGAGCCGACCTATGCGAAGCTCGCCTGGCGGGCCAAGCAGATGTTCGATTGGGCCCATGTGCTCCACCGGCAGATCTACGACCTCCATTCCGATGAACGGCTCACCGAGGATGAGGGCCACGACCTGGTCGAGCGGGTGACCGACTACTACCTGACCCGGAAGGACTACGCGTTTACTACAGTGCCGAAGACGATGGCCCTGATGGATGACCAGCCTTTCAGCCAGACATTTCGGAGGCGGCACCCGGAGTTCAACGGCCTGATCTGGGCCTATCACTGGCTGCAACTCGGCTTGTACGAGCCGCTGATCGCCGGTCGTTCGATGGCAGAGCGGAAAGCCGGCGTCAAGGAGACAATCGCCCGGTTCTGGTCCATCGTGGAGCGGCCGGGTGGATTCCCTACCGTCATGCCCATGACAGCCACGGTCGCCCCGGAATTCAGTGCCCGGCATCCGCGGGCGGCCGTCATTTTCGATAACCTGCACATGATGCACGACATCATCGCGGACATTCTCTCGACCGGCTCGATCCCGAGGTCGCAGAAACGCGATGCGATCTACCAGCAGCTGACCGAGTTTCGGGACGCTACCCGCAACGTGACGTCGCTGGATGAATGGCGTGAAATGGGAGACATGATGGGCGGCATCTCCCGGATGGGCGGGCCGACGGGAGCCGCGACCGGCATCGGGACAGGCAGAATGGCTGATGACTCCAGCGACGTCACGGCGACCGTGCAACGATTTCACGCCGCTCTCGCCGCGGGGGACAGTGCCGGCGCGCTGGCGCTGCTCGCGCCTGATGTGGTGATTCTGGAGTCCGGCGGGACCGAGACCCTCGAGGAGTATCGCGCTCACCATCTGCCAGGTGACATCGCTTTCGCCCGTGCGGTGACGAGCCAGCGCGGTCCGGTGCGGGTTCTGGTCCGGGGAGATGTGGCCTGGGCGAACGCGACCAGCACGACCACCGGCGAATTCCGAGGGCGGCAGATCAATTCCCAGGGTGTCGAATTGATGGTGCTGCGCAGGGCACCGGCCGGGGCGGGGGGTGGGTGGCGGATTGTGGCCATCCACTGGTCGTCGAGAGCGAGGAGGTAGGAAATCGGCTATTGGCTATGAGCTATTGGCTATTGGAGGTGCGATGATGCGACTTCTGTCTCTGGCGGTACTCGCCGTTCTCGTGGCCGAGCCGATCAATGCACAAGGGGCTCCTCCACGGGGAGCGAGCGATCAGCCCTACACGATGGAGTACTACTACAAAGTGCAATGGGGTCACCAGCAGGAGTTTCTCCAGCTCTTTCTCAAGAACCACTATCCCCTGCTGCTGAAGCACGTGGAGAGCGGGCGCCTGGTCGCGGTGAAAATCGAGACGCCGGCGAATCACATGACAGAGGACGCCCGGTGGGACTATCGGGTCACGCTGACGTTCCGCAATTCGACCCTTGCGACCACAGCCAGTCCGGACGAGGCAGCCCTCATCCGGCAGCTCTGGCCGGACCAGGCGCTGTTCACGCGCGAGGAGCAGCGCAGGTTCGAGGTGTTGCTGGCCCACTGGGACTTGCCCGTCTCGGATGTGACGCCCAGGAGATAGCGAAAGGCTGACAGGGCTACGCGCTCCTGGCCAGCGCCTTGTGATGGGCCCGGGCCGTTGCCATCCGGAGCGGCCAGGCGACCGCCATGGACGCGATAATCACGGCCAGCCCCCAGGTAGGCTCGCCGAGAATCGATGCGACGATGATCACGGTCAACTGGGGCCCGCCGGCAAAAAACGTCCAGGCCCGCATATAGGGCCGGAGCGCCGCCGCATAGGCAGGTGATGGCGGTGGCAAGGGCTCAGGAGCAACCGGGTCCGCCGGAGCGAAGAACACCCCAATCGGGACAAAGAAACGTTCCAACCAGTGACCGCCGGCGGCGCGCAGGGCGGCCAATTCCTTGAGCACCGTTCCGATGTGGGCGTAATTGGGATCGCTCGCGCCGCGGGCGTGGCGGCGATAAAGTTCAACAAGACTGTTGCGATGGAGAATCTGATACAGAAGGGCCGCGCCGGTCAGGGCAACCAACCCGTAGTACTGGATCACCGCTGGAACGCCTGATACGGTGGGGAACGACCCCCACGTTCCGGCCCTGTGCATGCCGATCGCCATGAACAGTAGCAGGAACACCATCTTCCCCGGGTCGAAGATATTATCGAGGAGCTTGCCGATCTGGGAGGACTGGTTCCGCGCGCGCGCGAGCTGCCCGTCCACCCCGTCGAGGATGTTGGAGAGGCAGAGGAGAACGCCGCCGACTGCGCTCGCCGTCGGCTCGAAGGGGAGATAGCAGATCGCTGACAGGAGGCCGGCCAGTCCGGACAAAGCAGACACCTGGTTCGCACTGATCGAGGTTCGAAGAAAGACGCGAAGGAACACCGCGTCCACCGGCTTGTAAAAGAATGCATCAACGAGGGATTGGGTTTCCCACTCGCGGAAAATCCGAACGATTCGGTTCATCCGGAGCAGTAGCCGTCCGACGAAAGGGTCGCGATGAGGGCAATCGTACTCGCCGCGGGGCGAGGCTCCCGGCTGCATGGGGCGCAGTTGCCCAAACCGCTGGTCGAAGTGGCAGGACGGCCGCTGCTATTGCGCACCCTCGACTCCCTCGCCGGCGGCGGAGTCCGCGAAGTTGTGGTGGTCCTCGGCTTCGAGGCCGCACGGATCCAAGCGGCCGTTCTCGAGTGGCGGTTGCCGCTGCCGGTGCGCTTCGTCGAAAACCCACGGTGGGATGAGTCGAACGGCCTGTCGGTACTCGCTGCCGCCAAGGCAATCGAGGAAGGCACCTTCCTCACCATGTCCGACCACCTGTTGTCCAGCGAGTTGGTGAACACGATCGCGGAGTTCCCGCTCGCCGCGGGCGACGCGGTGTTGGGGATCGATCGGAACGTGGAGGGGTGCTTCGACCTGGAGGACGCCACGAAAGTGATGGTGCGGGAGGGGAACGTGGCTGCAATTGGCAAGGAGCTCACCGCGTTCGATGCGATCGATACAGGGGTCTTCCGGGTTGGACCTTCCCTGGTCGAGGCGATTCGAAGCGTCGAAGAGGAGCGAGGTGACGCCTCACTCTCGGACGGAGTGCGGGCTCTTTCGGCAGCCGGCCGGATGCGGGCCTGTGACATCGGCCACGCGTTCTGGCTCGACGTAGACACGCCGGAGGCGTGGCAACACGCTGAGGAGGTGTTGGCGAGGGCGCGATAGGACCTGCTCAATCCTGTGCGACCACGATGTCTTCACGGAGCGTGATCCGAAGCACGCCGTTCTTGACGATACAGCCATCACTCTTCTTGAGTTGGCTGCCAACCATGGCGCCCGCAGCCGCTCCAACTGCCGCCCCGGCAACAGCGTCACCGGCACTCCCGCCGGCCGCTGTCGTCACTACCGCGCCGGCCGCGGCCCCGGCGAGAGCGCCGAGCAACCCCCTGCCCTTCCGTTTGAAAGCCACCGAATCCACCGAGGCGCTCACCCGATAGGTCGAGCCGGCGATTTGGACCTCGTCCGGCGCGATTTCGAAGTTCGGTTTGGCGTCGCGCACGATGAACGTGACCAGTGTACCAGCCGGAATCCGGGCCCCGTTCGATCCCGCCACGTCCTGCTGGAGCACCGCGCTGAACCGGTCGCCTTTCTTCGCCTTGTCGGTGCAAACCTCTGACTGGGTCTTGAGGGCGAGCGCCGATCCGGCAGCGATTTTGCCGCTGGATGGAGGTGGAGCAAGCGGGGCCGGCGGCGTGGGAGCCGGTGCGGGTGCCGGCGCCGGAGCGGGAGCAGGCGGAGCTGGAGCAGGAGGAGGCGGGGTAACTCGATTTGCCTGTTCCCGAGCGTCAGGAACCGGTTCTCTGGTCTCAGGAGGCCGGCGGGTCACGGTGACCTTGCTGCCCGGCGGGACCATCGGGATTTCGATGAGGGTCGTGTCCTGCGCCATGGCAGTGTCGCCGAGCTCATGCAGACTGTCGAGCTGGATGATTCCTCCGAAGAGGCTATCCGTCGCAGTGCTGTCGACCGTTCCGGTTCCACCCCCCGAACCCAGCCAGTGAGAGATCTGTCCCCGATAGGCGTACCCAACCGCCGCCAGGGCTACGACGGCCAGCACGACGAGCACCGCCCGGTTCGTGCGGGGTGCCGCAGCGGCACCAGCGGCCGCGGCAGGCGCCGCTCCGGCGCTCGCCGGGGGTGGCGGAGTGGCCGGAGGTGGCTGGGGAGCCGGGGCCGATCCTGAAGCAGGAGAAGCTGCAGCCGCGGCAGGCTGCATGGGTTGGCCACAGCCCTCACAAAACCGTGAGTCGGCCTCGTTGGGAGCACCGCAGTTTTCGCAGAAGATCCTGTTGCTGGCCATCGCCGGCTTCCTTCCTTATTTGGTTATCGCGCGCGCTATCCCGCCGACCGCCATTGAAATCAGCATGGGAACGAGTTGCGGAGGCAAGTTCAGGTCCGCGGCGAGCGACCCCGTGCCCAGCTTCGTCGTCGCATAGTAGGTCACCACCATCGAGGCGATTGGAACCAGCACGCCCACCACCTTCCGCGCGGCCTTGGCCCCGGCCCCGGGTGTCTTTGTCGCCTGGGAGATCGCGGGTGGCGATGTGGCAGGCGGTGGGGGTGGGGGTGGGGGTGGGGGTGGCCTTGGGACTGGTGGCGGTGCCGGTGCGGCACGGGGAGTCGCGGCCGGCTGTCCGGATCCGACGTCCGCTCCGCACTGGCGGCAGAATCGTTTCCCTGCGGTGATCTGAGTACCGCACTGGCGGCAAAAACGCCGAGCCGGTTTGGGAGCGGCGTTGGGGGCCCACTCCGACTCCGGTTGGGCCGGCGGCGCCGGTGCGGGCGGCGGAGGAGGGGACGAGGTTGGTGGCGGAGGTGGTGGGGGCGCGTGCGGCTGGGTCGAGACGGGAGTGCCGCACTCCCCGCAAAACTGCATTCCTGGCTCGAGGCGACTACCACACTCCCCGCAAAAGGTTGCCCCACCCATTGGGTCGGCAGTCGGGGTCATGGCTGCTCCGCACAGGACGCAGTGCGGCAGATTGCCGTAGTTGGTGCTGCCGCATTTCCCGCAGGTTCTCTCCGACGCCGTCATGAAATCACTTCCCGCGCAGAGTATCCGGCAGCTTGATCCCGGCTTTGAGGGCTTCCCAGATATTCTTGTCGAGCTTTACGATCTGCATGACCTGATCCGGGTCGATTCCGTTCTTGACCGCATGCTCCCTGAGCAGCTTTTCGGCTTCAGCCGGACTGCTGGTGAATTTGGTGATGTTGTACATATTCCGGGCGAAATCGGCCTGCTCCATCTTCTGCTTGAGGCCCTCGTAGGCTTTCTCCACACTTTTCGCGGTGTCACTGACGGCCTGGCTGGCCGCATTGGCGGCATCGGTCGCCTTTTGGGTGACGTGATCGATGATCTCGCGAGCCGTGGGCGGGCGGGACACCCACTCGGGGTCGCTGTGATTCACCACGACGGCTACCTTGCCATCCGGTCCTACCCCGATTCCGGTGATCTTGCCCTTGGACACCTCCACGAAATCCTCCCCTAACCCGCCACCGGTCGTCTTCCCTCCCTCCAGCGTCACGGTCTTGCCGCCGAGCTCCGTGAACGCACCGGGGAAGGCCTCCTCCACCTTGATCACGCTTCCCTGGGCATCCCGAGTAACCTTGCCGAGGCCGGCTTGCTCCAGCAGCTCGGCGGCACGGTTTCCGGAAACGGTTCCCTGGTTCGTGAAGGGTGGATCGGGGGGCGGCGGCGGCGGAGTGGCCGCGGCGCTCGAGCCGGTGGCGGCGGTCGGCGTAGTGGCGCCGGCGACCAGCGGCGTCGAGGGATCCTGGGTTCCGCCCGGTCCCGTGACTCCGGTTTGGGCTCCGTCCTTCCCGGCCTCCCCACCGGCCTCGGTGCTGGCCCCCGTACCACCTTCCTTGCCGCCCTTCGATACGCCGCCGCCGGTGCCATCGGGTGTCGGTGTCCGGGCGCCACAGGCGGGGCAACGGCCGTCGGTCATGGCTGCCGGATCAAGCTCCCGGCCGCAGCGCGGGCACGCGACCTGGGCCGGCGGGTCGGCCTTGCCGGTTGGCTGGTCCTCAGGCTCGTCCTCGGGGTCGTCCTCAGCCTCGTCGTCGGGCGGTTCCGGTGTTGTCGTTCCCGGGCCCGGGGTTGGTTTGGTCAACGAACAGCTGGGACATACCGCATTGGGATCCGTGGCCCAGAATCGTTTCCCGCATTTGGGGCAGGTTGCCTTGTCCTTGCCGCATGCCGGGTTGGGGCATTTCGTCGCGCCGGGCGGCATCTCCGTTCCGCAGTAGCCGCAATGCTGTTTGGCCTTGGTACAATCAGCGCAAAGGGGATTGGGATCAACGCTCCAGAGCCGTTTCCCGCAATGCCGGCAGGTGGCCTTTTCTTTGCCGCACTCCGGGTTAGGGCATTTCGTCGCGCCGGGCGGCATCTCGGCTCTGCAGTAGCCGCAATGCTGTTTGGCCTTGGTACAATCAGCGCAAAGGGGATTGGGATCAACGCTCCAGAGCCGCTTCCCGCAATGCCGGCAGGTAGCCTTTTCTTTGCCGCACTCCGGGTTAGGGCACTTCGTGGCACCCGGTGGCATCGCCGTGCGGCAGTACCCACAGTGCTGGGTGGGCTGATTCGGGTCGTCCGGCGGAAGGGTGAAGCCCGCATCGCGCCCTTTGAGGATCGGGCCCACTCCCTTCACGATGACCGCGCCACCGATGCCTCCCAGGATGATCGTGGTCACGGCCTGCGCATATCCGGTGCGCATGCAGTCCTCGATGAGGCCCCGCATGTTCCCGGTGAAATTCTGCGGATTCTGGAGGTAGAGGGAGCAATCGTTGGCCCACAGCGGCACGTGCCACCACACCAGCAGCCAGATCGCTCCGGTGGTCCCAGCGAGCAGCAGCCGGAAGGCCGGCTCCGGGATGCCCAGGAAATGGCGGGTTAGGCCTGTTTCAGCCAAGTTTCGTCCCGCATTTGGTGCAGAACTTCTTTCCGACATTGGCTGCGCCGCACTTTGGGCAAAGGATGGCCTGTGGCTCGGCCGGTGGCGCTGGAGCCGGAGCGGCGGGAAGGGCCGGCTGCTCGGTTTCAGGGGCCAGCTCCATCGGCATCGCAGGGAGCTGGAGCAGGGCGGGAGGGTCGCCCGGCTGCCAGGCGTTGCCGTCCCAGCGGTACCAGGTGTTGCTGGTTGCCCCGATCGTCCAGAGCACTCCGTCGCTGTCCGGGAACTGAAAGAGCTTGAGTGCCTCGTTGAACGCAGCGAGGTCGAGTACTCCCATCCGGTATTGTTCGCGAATCCTGTCGAACTGCGTGAGCACACTGGTCGGGGTCACCAGCGCGGTAAGCGATTCGGGCGGCGGCGGTCGATCGGACATCGGCATCTCCTCTAGTTGGTCTCCGAGCCCGCCGCGGGCCGGTGGAGGGTGCAGCACAGGTCGAACTTGGCTTTGGCGTCAAGGGCCTGTTTCCGGAGCTCGTCGAACTCAGCCTGGACCTTCTTGAGCTTCTCCTGCATCTCGTGCACCCGCTGGTCGCCGTGTTTGAGCGCCGCCGCGACCTCCTCGGGCGACTGGCCCCCGAACCCCTTGTGCCACGCGTCTGCCAGCTTGTTACCGGCCCATTTGAATGGGGCCTTGATGGCTTCATTCAGGGACTTGTACCATTCCGGCTTCGCGTCGTAGCTGGCTTGCATAACGGCGTCGAATCGCTGGCGCAGGTTGTGCGATTGCTTCGCGATCGCCTCGGCGTCGGAACCTGCATACGGGGTCCATTCCCCCGGGTCGCCGAGGAACTGTTTGCCCGCCTGGCCCATCAGGTGGGGGATTGCGGCCGGACCACTCGGCGTATGGCCCTCCGAGTGGTCTTGAAACGCCTTTCGCTTCTCCTCCTTGAGCCGCTCGATCTCCGCATCCGACTCGCGCTTCTCGGCTTCCCGCTTGGCCTTCTCGGCTTCCTTCTCCCGACGCTCGGTGTCGGCCTGTTCTTTGTCCCTCTCAGCCTTGGCCTTGGCCTGATCCTGGGTCTGCTTCTCCTTCCTGGCGGTCTCAGTCTCGGCTTCGTTGGCTCTGATTTTCTCCAACAACCGGTTGCGCTCGGCCTCGAGCTCGGCGGTGGATTTCCCGCCCGTCTGCTGCTGTTGCTCCGCAAGTTTCCGCTCGATCGTGGCAAGGTTGGCCCGGGCTTCGCTGAGCTTGGACTCGAGTGACGCGATCTGGGCTTCGCTCGCGCCGACTGCGTCCAATCCAGCCTGCTCTTCCTTCCATTCAGCGTACTTCTGAGGATTGCGGCGGGCGGCCTCAGTCTCGAAGTCAGGCTCCTTCCAATTGGCGAGCTCGGGTTCGAGCTGATCGATCTGCCTCTGAAAGGCTGCCGCCTCCTGCTCGTTGCCGGTGTGACCGGACTTGAGCCGCTCGTATTTGACCCGCAAGGCCTCCTGCTCCTTCACGAGCGCGTCGTAGCGTTGCTGGTGAATCTCGACGTACCGCAGCGTATCGAGCGGCTCACCGGTTCCCCCGATGTCCAGCTCCTCCATTTCCTGCTTGACCTTCGCGAGTTCGCCGTCGGCATCGGTATGCAGCTTATTGGCGTGATCGTATTGTTCCTGGGCATTCTGGACCTTTCTGCGCAACTCTCCTCGCTCGGAGTAGGCCGAGTCACCGGCGGCGTGCTTCAGGATTTCCTTATGAGTCGGTGGAGCGGCGTTATCGACCTTAGCCTGGGCCGCCCCGATCTGTTCCTCGAACGGACGTGCTTCGGCCGCCGCTTGGTTTCGGATCTCCTGGAGCCGGCGCTGCTCGGCAACTTGGTCCTCAGGGAAGCCCGAAGTCTTGCCCTCGTCCTGCATCTTCGAGCGGAATTCCTGATGCTCCTTCTTGATGAATGTGCGTTCGTTCTGGGCCCGGATGAATTCCGTGTCGAGGTCCTTGGGCAACCGCGCATCCGGGTTGGCGGCCTGCCAGTCCTGGACAGCCGTCTCCGCATTGGCGTACCGCGCCTCGGCGGCCTTCTCCGCATTATCGAGCCGCTCCCACTCCAGCAGGTCATCATTGCTCGCAGTATCTGAGTTGGGGTCCTCCCGCATTTTCCCCTCATACTCATTGAGCGCTTCCTGAGCCTGCTTCTTCCGCTGGATCGCTTCGTTGCCGGCTTCTCTGGCCTTGGCGAGCTCCTGCTTGGCGGCCTCCAGGCGCTCCCCGCGGGTTGCCCCCAACTTGGCACGATCGGCATCGTCGAACGCCTTGAGCTCGGCTTCGGCATCCCGGAGGTGGTCGGCAGCATCGTTTCGAAGGTGCCGAGCCTTTCCCGCCTCCTGTTCGGCCACGACGAGCCTCTTCTTCACGTCGCCCAAATGGGCCGCGCCGCGCCGTGCCTCGTCGAGGTCCCGTTTGGCCTGTCCGACCTCGGACATCTTGCCCTGCCACTCCCTGTGGGCCTCGCCAGCGGCCGTGGCGTTCTTGGCTCGGAACTCCGCCATCTTCTCGCGCGCTCTACCGAGCTCCTCGTGCTTGGCGTTGAAGACTCGGGCATCCTCGTTCTGAATCGCCAGACGTTCCTTCGTGGCCCAGTTATCCAACGCGGCCTTGCGCGTCAGGATCTTCTCGTGATTGCGGTTGGCCTCCTTCAGCCCTTCCTCGGCCACGATTAAACCCTTGGAGACCATGTGGCGCTCGAGCAGCGTGGAATCGACACTCCGCGCGAACCGAAGCAACTCGTCATATCTCGCCACGTCCCCCAGGCTGACAGCACCCGCCACGAGCTCGGCGATCCTCTCCTCGGCGCGAGCACTGAGCCGACCCGCATCGTCCGCCGCCGAGGCAAAGCTGCGGCCCTTGGACAGAAGCTCCGCGATACCCTCGCCCAAGGTACGGATCATGGTGTCCAGGTTTCCGGAACGAACGATGGCCTTCGCGAGCAAGGTTTCGATAGCCGCGATGGCCTCGGGAATGTGCGCCACAGCCTTCGCCACTCCCATTCCACCCTTGACCCCTCCTACGCCGGCGGACGCCAGGTCGGCTGCATCCATGCCCAGCTGCATCGTGACCCGCGCGATGTTTTGCATGTGGTTGCTGAACACATGGTCGTACCAGTTGTTCACCGTGGCGACATCTTTCCCCTTCTGGAATTCCGCCTCGGTGGCCTTCTTGTATTCGTCCCACAGGACCCGGCACTGTTCGGGGGCGTTCTCCCGGTTGGAAATGGGCGGAGGACCCTCGGGGGTCTCACCGGACTTCTTCTCGCCTCCAGGAGAGTCGGGCGGGAGGGTGAACGTGTCGTCGCGCCCCTTGAGGATCGGGCCCACCCCCTTCACAATGACCGCGCCACCGACCCCTCCCAGAATGATGGTGGTCACCGCCTGCGCGTAACCCGTGCGCATGCAGTCCTCGATCAGCCCGCGCATGTTCCCGGTGAAGTTCTGGGGATTCTGGAGGTAGAGGGAGCAGTCGTTGGCCCACAGCGGTACTTGCCACACCACCAGGATCCAGATCGCCGTGGTCACTCCGGTGAGGAGGATCCGCCACGTTGGCTCAGACAAGCCGAGGAAGCGACGCGCGCTCATGCGGCGGCTCGCCGGACCGTCACGCCGAGGACGGTCCCGTAACAGAAGTGGCCGAAGAGACTGATCCCGAGAAAGGCCGCATCCGCCTTGATCTGGAGGAACGTCGGGTAGCTGAGCAGCATCATCGTTTCGAGAATCATCGCCCACGCGACGCCCCAGCCCCATTGGGCGGGCCCGGCAACCAGGGCGTAAATGATGGCGTAGCTGAACCCGTTCCAGATGTGATAGACCCATCCCACATAGATGGACGAGGGGGCTTCCGGAGTGAGTCCGGTCACGAGAGCACCCAGCTTGGGAATGGCATGGAACGGGGCGTAGTTGAAGAGCCCGGACTTGTAAATGACGAAACGCGAGAGGTCGTATACGATGAGCCCCAGCGCTCCTGCAAACAGGCCGGCCCGGAGTCGCCGCCAGAAGGGCAGCTGGCGACGCCACGAGTACAACCCGACCGTCAGGATCAATACGATCAACGGCATGCCGAAGAAGTTCACGAAAAACGGCATCCGGATGAGGCCGAACATGTGGAGAAAGAACGCGGCGGACGAGGCGAAGCCTGCGACGAGTGCCGCGACGAGCAGAATCACCCGCTCGCGGCGCTCGCGGGGAGGACCACCCGCAGCGTTGAGCAGCGCGAAGAGACCGGGGCCTTCCGGCGAGCTTCGGAGCCTCACGTCTTGCGCTGGCGCAGTGAGGAGGGCGGAGTGAAGAGAAGCAGAAACGTGGCGACCATGCCCAGGCAGACCGAGATGAGTGTCGCGCCCCATTCGATTCCCGAGGCCCGGCTGCCGATTACAAAACCGATGATGCCGGTCACGACCACCACCAGCAGCTTGCGGACATTGGCGGAAAGTTTTTCCTGATACGCCCACCAGGGCTCCAGCTGGGCCATTGCCTTCTGGGGATTCTTCGCGACCCACAAGACCACGAAGATCACGATCCCGAGCGCGACACCGGCGCTGACGCCACCCAGCATCACGAAGATCACCCCGGGCTGAAGGGCATAGGCGTAGGGATGCACCCGCTGCAACGCGGGCGGCAATGTGGGTGCCACGGGCTGTTGCCGCCACCAGTAGAGCCCGCCAGCCGCCGCGACGGCGAC
>Ga0187893_10006092_pt1 | contig 20939 bp, 20 predicted proteins | sample MA1701074metaG_FD_139574 | JGI IMG/M metagenome (GOLD analysis project Ga0187893, IMG submission 139574) | White microbial mat communities from a basaltic lava cave in the Kipuka Kanohina Cave System on the Island of Hawaii, USA - MA170107-4 metaG ...
AGTTTGCTTAGGCTGACGTGCGTGTAGCGATCGGTGCTTGAGATGTGGGAATGGCCAAGCATCTCTTGGATAATGCGCAGATCTGCTCCTCCATCGAGGAGATGTGAAGCAAAGGAGTGGCGCAAGATGTGGGGGTAGATGTTTTTTGCAATTTTGGCCTTTTTGGCATAGCTCTTAATTAGCTTCCAGACGGCTGTGCGATCGATTGGCTTTCCTTTGAGCGATAAAAAGAAATGAATTTCACAATTTTTAAATTTAGTCTGTTTTTTTGGGAATAAGTACTATCAGTTTTCCACCATCTTGCGTGTATCTGAGTTTGCTTGCATCATATGATGGTAGCTTTTTCACAGTTTCTTTGAGATTATTAATAATTTCCTCAGCATTCATTGTCGGAAATTCCAAAAGAAGAGAGATATAGTGTGGGTTTTTCAAAGCCTCATCCACAAGTTGCAGAAGATGCGACGTTTTATCTTCTGCATTTGCCCGCAAAAACTTTTGCAGAATTTCAGGAGAGATATCGAACGTTAAGCTAGTGCTAGAGCTCGTACTAAAGCTAAATTCAAGGTTGTCCTTCTCACGTTCAGGGTGGAGGATAATCGTGGAGATTCCCAAGAGGGAATTTTCTTTGTCACTATTTTTTATCATCTCACTTAGGGTTTTTGAGATATCGGCCGACATTCTTATCGGCTGTGCTGTTCCTGCGATTTGTATGGAAATTGGTGGAAGGGGTTTTTTGTAATATTCTTTCTTTAAGTAGTCGATGCGAGTTGTGAACGATGGATGGTAATCCAACATTCCACTTATATTCATCAAAGGCAAAAGACAGCGAGCAAATATCGGAAGCGTTGGAAAGAGTTCTCGATAAAGTTGATTATTTTCAGCTTCAAAATCAAACATGTAGACCGCTTCTCCAATCTCCTCTGCTGATACATAGTGACAAGCACCCATATCGGCATCCTTCTCAAACTTACGGGAAAGAAGATTGATGCCCAAAAAAGAAATAGCCATGGCAGCAATTTTCATCGGTATCGAAAGTGTTGAAAACCCACTTGCAATCAAAGAAATGGCTTGCAGCGAGTCGGCAATCAATGCATGATTTTTTTAATATGAACAAGTTCATGAGCACAATTAAAGATTAAGGGATTAGAAGAATTTACGAACAAAGCACGGTTGCTCCAGGAAAAGTTAGAGCCAAGAGCCACAGCGGGCGAAGTCATTCCACCCGAAGCGATACATGAAACTGGTGAGACAATTTCCATGCTTTCGGCAATTTTTGCCACTCTCGCTTTTACCTCTGGATCTACAGTATGATTCGTTTGGTCTCCGAGACGGACAACACCCGAAGAAAAAACAGCTCGTCCTACAGGGAGTACAACGAGTCCGACTTTAAAGCCAAAATTACCGATAGAATAGAGTGCGCTCCCCACATTACTTAAAATACTCATTAGATCTCCAAACTTAATTACACAAAAATTAAATAGTGTAATTACTATTAAAATTTTAGTAAATAAAGAAATCCAAGTCACTAAATAGTGGTGAATCCCTTTTCTTTCATAGCAAAGTCGAGTCCTAAAAAGAGCAAGTTTTTGTCTTCGATGCCCATGGGCAAATCAAGTATGTTAAAACAGGTGTGAAAGGCGACCTTATCGCTAGCAACTTGTCCGATTTGGATTTTGGCTTTCTTGGCAAGAGCGTATGCCCCTGATAGAGCAAAGAGAAATTCTTGAAGTTTTGCAACATCGCAAGCTGTGATCCACTCTCTTACCCACTGCCTTTTTCTTTCAGGTACATTGGCATGAAACTGCAAGCTCTGCAAAATCTTCTCTTTTGAGACAATTCCTTGGAGTTTTTCTGAAAGCAGTTGCGGCGACATTTTTTGCACAGCAGTCCAGCTTGGATCAGTCGCAAAAGAGGCTTGCTTCATCCCTTTGGCGATTTCAAAAAGTGGGGAAAGTGCCGCTCGCATGGTAGTATTCACAAAATCGCTCTTTTCTTCTGCTGACATGGCTGGCAATGCGTTTTTCATCGCTCGGATCATCTGTATATCTTTCTCATTGGCGTGGCTTGTTGTTTCGTAAATTTCAAAGAGATCGTTAAATCTTGCGCTATTGCTCACGATAGCCTCAAAACTGCTTTCCAAATCTTCATTTTTAAATTTTAAAAGAGCTGAAAAGACTCCATGATCAAAAATCATGCCAATTGGGTAGCTTCTAGTGGCATTAAGGCAAAACATCATCAGCTCACCGAGTTGCTTGAGGGCAGTTTTTTTCTCATCGTTAAGTGGCTCGAACTGATTGTTTTTTAAAGGAAGCTTGGGTCTATAAAGGCCGCTTTCAGCCTTTTGAAACTGCATGGCATCAACGACTCCGGTGGTGAGTTCGCTGACAAACTGCCTTCCCAAGCCACCATAATCGCTCCCTTTCTCACCTGTAAAGACAACGTAGAGCCGTCTTGCGCTGTTTTCGTGAAATTTGGCACTGATGCTATTCAAAATAGCAAGAGGCGTTTTTCTCAACTCCTCTCTTGCGAGTTCAATTCGATAACTGCTTTCCTCATAATCGGCATCTTCTAGGCCTAGTAAATTTCTAACTTCAGTTGCAATCTGCAGATTTGCAATTTGAAGACTCTGAAATGCTTCTTCTCGTTGAAATCCAGTTACTTGACCAGAAAGCAATATCAAGGGTAAAAGCCCGACCGGATTGGATAACATTTCGAACCAACGCATACAGTCTGCCATTACTGATTCAGGTTGTTCCCTAAAAATCGTATGTACCGCAAGTATTATCACCCCAAAAGGCATAGAAACATCTCCTGCGTTAGCCATAAATGGCATTGCCGTTCTCAGAATATCTAATCTTTGATCAGGTTGCATATCTTTCAGTAAACTAATGAATACGCTCCTGCTACCTTCGTCAGAAACTCCTTTGAGAATCGGTAGGATACGTGTACGAGCTTCTTCTCTCTCATCGCTGGGAAAAAGACTCAAAGCATTCAGGGCTGTTGCTCTCGCATGTCCATTGGTAATATCCTTGCAGGCAAGCTTAGCATGCTCGCAGACATCTGCTCTTTCCTCTGGAAGAATGCTATCCACAGTTTGGATAATAGCATACAACTCGTCATCATCGGTGATATCTGTGCAAAAGGCCCTAGAGTGCCTTAGTACATCCCCTCTTTGATCCGGACGAATACGAACGACAGTGCCAATAATACTGTCTGTGGAAAAATCTTGGCAATGTAACGCTACATGCTTGATAACATCAGCCCTATGATCCGCAGGAATATCACCCACTTGCATAAGACGTGCGCATCGCTCATGAATTGGAAATTTATTCGTGCAAAGTGGAGCACCCTGTATCACAGCAGCGATTTTATCTTGAGGACGTTCTCTTAAGAAATGCAAAAGCATTTTTCCATCGAAATTACCACTATTTTTAAATAAGGTGACGGTATCCATAAAGGAATCTGTTCTTTCATGTTCAGGCACGAGTGGCAATGCCTCAAGGATATATTCCCGCTCATCCGGATCTAATATTTCCTGAAATTGGATAACGATCTTAGGTAACATGTCGAGGGTTTTTTCATGTGGAAAAAGATTCAATGCCCGGAGGATATCTCTGCGCAAGGTAATATCGAAAATATCCCGAAACTTGGGGGATATCTGTAAAAACGCCCTGACTCTTTGCACTGCAGGCACAATCATTAAAAATTCTATTATGTCATGAACTACTCTTGGAAGCTCATTTTGCATAGATAGCTTCATGAGCTCTACCACAGCCACTCTTGCTTTCATGTTTCTTGCAATGCCGATAAGTGTTGTGGCTAGGATCAGATTTTCATCCTCGATACTTTTTGCAAGGGAGACTAACTCACTTCGCAATTGCTCTCCTTCGCTCTCCTCCTGTTTTGCCCGAATTTGCCGAGAAAGCGCCCTTGCTCCAACCTCACGAAAGGCAACATTCGCCACTTGATTCTCATCATTCCTTGGCACCACCCTTCTTCCAGCAAGCCTGCCCTCAGTCTCCTCAATCTCTCTTTTCAGTGACTGCGTAACAGGCTCTATAGGCTCTGTTATCCCCAAATTGCTTGGTAAATTCCCCGATGCACCGGATGTCATTTTTTTCCTCTAAACATTTGACTATTAGTAAGATTAAACAAATAAACATAACATTTTTGATGAATACTAACAATATGCATGCCTGACACCTTTTCCGTTCGGTTCTTAGAGGCGTAGACCACAGCAAATCGAGCCTGAGTAAAAATAAATTGTTTGTCAAATAGATGGTGTGAATGGTATAAATATGAAAATGAGACGTTTGGATTAGGATGCCTACAGTTCTTATTGCTAATGGATATCGTTTCTTTTTCTATTCAAACGAAGGTAATCCTCTTGAGCCCTGTCATATCCATGTTCGAAAAGGTGCAGCAACTGCAAAGTTTTGGATTGAGTCTCAAGTATCATTGTCAGAGTCTTTTGATATGTCACCTCGAGAGTTAAGAGAAATAATGAAGATTATCGAAGTAAATAAAGAATCAATACGAAAGAGTTGGTATGACTTTTTTTCCACATAAACCTTGTGCTAAAGGCATTAGTTTTGACCAAGATACCATGACCGTTGAACTAACTGACGGTCGAAAAATCGTGATTCCCCTGGTATATTTTAGGAAATTGCTTGATGCAACCGAAGCACAGCGTAACAACTATTTTATTAGTGGTGGAGGGGCCGGTTTGCATTGGGAAGAGCTGGACGAAGACATTCGAGTTGATAATCTACTACTTGGGATTTTCGATCACACTTTCCCAAAATCTTCTGCTGCATAAGCCACGCACACGTATACCGCAAATCTACAGCCATTTTCGCCTGTATGGAGGACCTTATCAATTATAAAGTTATTGCTTTGGTAACTTTTACAATATTTTTTTGCGTTTTGTCAAATGAAGTTTATGCTTGCGTCGAATTGGCTATCTGAATGATTAAGATCAAGATCAAGAGAAAAATGGCTTAAGTTGACACCATTGGGGGCCGACCCCTTTTATTAAACATCTTCAATGTAGCGAGGGTGCATGGCGCGGAAGCGCTCGTGGAGTTTGCTTAGGCTGACGTGCGTGTAGCGATCGGTGCTTGAGATGTGGGAATGGCCAAGCATCTCTTGGATGATGCGAAGATCTGCTCCCCCATCGAGGAGATGTGAAGCAAAGGAGTGGCGCAAGATGTGGGGGTAGATGTTTTTTCCAATTTTGGCTTTTTTGGCATAGCTCTTAATTAGCTTCCAGACGGCTGTGCGATCGATTGGCTTTCCTTTGAGCGATAAAAAGAGCCGCTTTTCTTTATCACTTTCGAACTGGCCTCGGCACTGGGTTAAGTAGGCATCTACTGCACTGACTGCGCGGGAGCTTACGGGCACGATGCGCTCTTTTGAGCCTTTGCCAAAGACGCGGATCTGTTCATCATCCACATCGTAGATGCTCAAGTTGCAAAGCTCTGACACGCGTATTCCTGTAGCGTAGAGAAGCTCCAGGATTGCCCGGTCGCGAATCCCCTGCTTTGTTGCCTGATCTGGCTGCACTAAGAGAAGGTCAATTTCTGCAGCGGAAAGCACCTCAGGCAGTATCTGCCACAGCTTTGGCGTATCTAAAAGCAGGCCAACATCTTGTGTATGGATACCCTCTTTCTTGAGAAATCGAAAAAAAACCTTCAGCGAAATCATCGCGCGTGTTGTGGTGCTCGACGCATAGTTTTTCGCTTGCAAAAAGCTAAGATAGCTGATGACATGGTCTCGGTCAATTTTTGCAAGATCAGCCCCTTGCAAAAACTCCAAAAAACCCTCCACATCGTGCCCATAGGCTATGAGTGTATTTGGAGATAGCCCACGCTCTGCGCCAAGATACTGTAAAAACTCATCCACTATTTTCAAATTCTCTCACCATCTTTCGTTGCTGCGCTTCAAAATGAAGCGCAAGATTGGGATAGTAAGTTTGTAGCCAGCGATGGAATGGGGCAAGGCGTTTTAGGTCTTTAACAAAAGCGGCTTTTGTAAGCGGTCCATTCTTTTTGCGAAGTTTTCCCGTATCGATATAAATTGCCCGCTGTTCGAGAAAACCGATGTTGTTGTTGCGAATGAGTCCATCATCGACATCAATGATTTGCTTTTTGGCACATTCATAAAGCAGGGAAAACATCTGATCGATGCGCGACTTGGCTTCATTTTCCTTTCCATCCCACATCAGTTCCATAATGGCTGGTTTGATGTGGTGAGCACGCTTTTGCACGACAAACTGGGTCTTGTTCACATCGATATGCACAGGACAGCCCTGTGGGTCGAAGAGCAGAGGGCGAATAAAAAGCTCCTGAGTTGTGTTAAGATGCACAAAAAGTGTTCCGGTCTGTTCCGGGATCGCTTGATAGGAGAGCATAAAGGCTTTGTAGAGACTTTTTTTCCTTACCTCGTACTTATTCACCTTATAGCTTTTGATGAGAGTAAAGGGATAAAAGTCGGGAAGGCGCAAAAAGCGCTCCTTGACAACGAGGGGTTTTTGTAATACAAATTTTATTACGTACTTGCCATCACGGCTCCCATAGGCGGTACATTGCTTTCCTTGCCCAACGAAGTAAAAGGGCTGATTGAAGATGTCATTCAGCTCTTTGAGCTTTTCAGGTGTGATGGCAAACGCAAGTTGTGGATCTTGCGCCGAGAAAGTCGAGACCCGCTTTTCGAGTTGCTTGCTCTTTTCCGCCACTTTTGGACGAGAATATCGGGCATACCCAAAACATATTGCTGTGTAAAGCACCACAAGGCCTAAAGAGATCGCAACAATTTTCCTCACGTTCACCACTCTCCTTCAAAAATAGAGATATTTTACGCTATTTTTGAATTTAACTCGACTTTGCAAGTTTTGGCTCAGTCGAGTTTAAATCTCTTCACAGATGTCGATAAGGGCTTGACCCAAGGGGAAGGGCTCTGCACTTGTGCCTTGTCGCCTTGCGGCAAAGAGATTTGAGGTCTTGTCTGCAAGCTGTTTTCCGAGCTGTACCCCTTCTTGATCAAAGGAGTTAATGCCCCAGATAAAGCCCTGAAAGGCGATCTTGTGCTCGTAGTAAGAAAGAAGTGCGCCGAGCGAATAGGGGGTAAGTTTTCGCGATAATAGCAGCGAACTTGGCCTATTGCCACCAAAGAGTTTGTTAGGATTTGGATTTTTTTGCCCTTTGGCCAAGGCTATTGCCTGCGCAAAGAGGTTTGCCAGGAGCTTTTCTTGCGAGCTTGTGCCCTTATATTCAAAATCTGCCTCGCCTTGGGCATGCAGAAAGCCAATCAGCTCGAGTGGCACGATGCTTGTCCCTTGATGGATTAGCTGAAAAAAGGAGTGTTGCGCATTCGTCCCTGGCTCTCCCCAAATGATGGGCCCTGTTTGGAATTTTGTCACATTGGCCTTGCGGTCGATGCGTTTTCCGTTTGATTCCATGTCGCATTGCTGTAGATGGGCTGGAAAGCGAGCAAGCTGTCGCGAATAGGGAATTACAGCCACCGTTGGGTAGTGAAGAAAATTGCGATTCCAGATGCCAAAGAGAGCCCCCAAAAGCGGCAAGTTTTGCTTTTCTTCGCGTCGAAGTGCTACCAAGTCCATGTCGTGAGCGCCGCGACAGAGTTGATAAAAATGGTCGTAACCACAAGCAAAGCCAATTAACACGCCTCCTACCATCGATGTGGATGAATAGCGGCCACCAATGGCCTCCCAGAGGTAAAAGGATTCAACATAGCGCGAGGGATCGTCCATCGGAGTGCCTGGCTGGGTCACTGCTATAAAGTGCTCTTGAGGCTTTAGTCCCTGCTTTTGAAACTCGTTGCGCAAAAACTCTTCGTTGGTAGCCGTTTCAATAGTCGTCCCAGACTTTGATATCACCACGACAAGCGCGCGGGCAAGATCAGCATCTCTCAGCGCAATGCACACATCATCGGGATCGACATTGCCAATAAAGTGGACCTTGCGATCTTTTTTGGTATAAAAGCCAAGACTTTGATAAAGGGCCCTAGGACCCAGTTCAGAGCCGCCAATGCCAACAAAAATCATCTCTGAAAAGCGCTTTTCTTGATCAATTTTTGTCAAAAACTGCTCGAGCTTCTTGTGCTCTTTGAGCGAGTTTTCGCGATACTCTTGCGCCTTTTGTCCTGTTTGGGGATTTTCAAAAAGATCGCGCGTAGCCGTGTGAAGGGCCGGGCGGCGCTCACTTTCAAATCCGGCAATGAAGTTCACCATTTCGCCCTTTTGCATGTACTCCATCTGGTCTAGGGCTTTTCTTTCTTGCGCAAGCTGGAAAAGTTCTGTCAGTGTCTTGTCGTTAAGCCGTTCAAAACCGTAAAGCAGCGTGTATCCGGCACCTTGCGCTTTATAGTTTTTGAGCCTTTCAGGGCTCAACACACCCTCTTGGGTCAAATCAATCGGTTGTGTGGCAAGCGACAGCAAGGTTTTGTAGGCGTTGGTTTGGTCAAAGCCAGGCGCGTCTAAAAAAATCTTTTGCCATGCAGCCTGAATAGCTTGAGTCGCAGTGCTCATTCTTTCCTCCTCGGTCATTCCCCTTACAGATAGTGCAAAGCTACGTTCTTTTCAATCCTAAAAATTATTTACACAAAAATAGCAAATTTATTATTTAGTGAATTAAGTAGAGAAAATATAAATTAATAGTAGATTAGTATATGCATGTTAATTATGTTAATAATGCGCAATCTCTAATCCATCAACTACAAGGAAGGCAAGAGGTTTCAAGCCAAGGCTACTGGCTGTCGCGCTTTGTTCGCTACATAAGAGGGATGATTCCGTTCGACTCAATCAATTTTTTTTCCCAGAACGAAGCAAATGCTGATCTTCCAACACCTCAAAAACTGGGGCAAAAGAGCCAATCGCTCATCAGGAAAGTTGCCTCGGCCGCCCTAGAATTTTTATCTGAGCCAAAAGGAATTGAAATCGCCAAGCAACTTGTATTTGAAACCTTGAAACGTTTTGATGACGATCCAGATGAGCGCCACCACCTTCTTCTCTTAAAAGAGATTGAAATTCGCCTAGGTAAAGATCAGATTGAAGAGGCCAAACGACTGGTCAGCTGTATCAAAGAGGTAGATACGCTCGACCAAACCGCCGAAATTCTTGCAGATGAGCTAAGACAGGTAACTTTTGCCTCGATGGAACAAAAGTCTCACGACCTGAACAGTTTTATTCGCCTTGTCCAAATAATTGAAAACCTCAATTCCCCAGCCAAAGAGCGCGCAAGGCTCTATCGCTTTATGTTTGAGCAAGATGCCAACTTTCCAAAATGCTCCTCGGAGCCGGATCAAAAGGCAAAACGTCACCACTTTCTTTTGCGCATGGCCAAATCGCTAAGTTCGCTTGATGAAAAGGAATTTCCAGGCTTAAAGCCTTTTGAGGGCCTGGCCATGATCATCGAGGATCTCGATGCCTATCTTGAGAAAAACCCGACATCAGAAATGGCAAAGACAGCCAAAAAAACACTCCTGTATTGCCGCAGCCTTACTCTTGAGGGCGACATGGCAGAGAGGCTTTCGCGCGATGAAAAAAATCCCGTCTATTTAGATATCTACTACAGCGATCTGCGAAAAGAGATCCAAGATCTGCAGGAAAACCAGGAGCTTCTTTTGCTTGGAGGCTCATTTGATCATGCCATCTTGCATAGTGTGCAACACTCTTGCAAGCGTTTCAAAACATTTAATTCAGGTCTTGGCGTTTCAAAACATCGCCTGATGGGTAAAGAGCTCTACCAAACACAGATCATTGACAATCTTGCCAAAAACCAATTTTCTACTGACTTTCTCAAAAGCATCTTTTCGGCAAAGCTGGTCGATGTTTCCACAAAGAGTGATGAGGCAAAAAGGGAACTTAGCAACAAGCAGATTGAAGAGATCTACCTGAAGCTCAGGCAGCTGTCTGATAAGAGACCCGCGCGCCTGCTTGCTGTAGATGATCCCGTACATTCCCATCGCATGCAGCCACACAACACCTGCCTGCGCAATATCTACCTCATGTGGCTAAGGGAAGATGTTTTTAAAGATGAGTATCACGCCTTTAAAATCTCCTTCTCTGAAAAGGCTCTTAAAGATGCAGAAGAGCCTGATTTGATCAAAATCGGCCAAGAAAAGCTCCTTCACCGCCAAAAGAAAGTGCTCCCATCCAGTTGACATCTTACTTAAGAAACAGCTACATTCGTACCCTCAAAACGAGGGTAATGCAATGCGCACCATACTATTATTTGTCTTTCTATTGCTTAGCATCAAAGGCCACGCTGCGTGGGCTGAAAAGACACTCGAATCCATGACTCTGGATGAAAAGATTGGCCAGATCTTCATGATTGCAGGCTATGTAGACCCAGAATATGCTGTGCGCGAAACAGAAAACCCACGCGTCATCGAAGAGATCGACACCTTCATCAAAGAGTACTATGTGGGTAGTATTGGCCTTGTAGGGCCAAGTCAAGCCGCAAAGCAGGTGGCACTTCTCAACCGCTATCAAGAGATGAGCAAATACCCAATCCTCTTCGCGCAAGATTTTGAATGGGGGCTCTCCATGCGCCTCACCGATGGCATGCGCTTTCCCAAAAATATTACCTTGGGAGCACTTGAGGACAATAGTCTGATCTACCAAATGGGCAAAGAGATTGGCCGACAAGGCAAGCTCGTGGGCGTGCAGATGAACTTTAGCCCCGACATGGATGTCAATGTCGAGCCAGAAAATCCGGTGATCAATGTGCGCTCATTTGGAGCTTCGCCGCAACAGGTAGCGGCCAAGGGCATTGCCATGATCAAAGGCTTGCAAGAGGCTGACATGATCGCCTCTGCCAAGCACTTTCCAGGCCTTGGCGATATCACGAGCGATCCCCATTTGGAACTTCCTGTAAATACGCGCGATAGAAAGCGTCTTGAAGAGGTTGAGCTCTATCCCTTTAACGAGGCAGTCAAAGCTGGCGTGCTCTCGATCCAGACAGATCATGTGCTGATGCCAGCACTAGAACCAGATACCAAACTTGCCTCCAGCCTCTCTCCCAGAATTGTTCAGGGCATCTTAAAAGACAAAATGGGCTTTCAAGGAGTTGTGATCAGCGGTGCGCTGCGCATGAAAGCGCTCTCAGATACTATGCCACAAGAAGAGATCGCCTTGAAGGCCTTTGTGGCAGGAAGCGATCTGTTGCTCATGCCCAAAGACTTTCCTCGCGCCTACATGGCCATTAAAACCGCCATTCTCGAAGGAAAAATTACGCCAGAAGCGCTAAACGAACGCGTGCTCAAAATCCTCAAGTTAAAAGAAAAAAGCCAGCTTCATATTAAACGTCTCTTTGAAATCCCTACAGAAAAAGAGCTCCACACACCTGAGGCTATCGCGCTCAAGCGCAAGATCTACCAAACTGTGGTTCGAGTCACAAAAGATGAAAATCGCGCCCTGCCCATTGTTTCAACAAAAAACAGCCACATTGCCTACGTCCAAATAAGCGATGCCCCCACCTCAATTTTTTATGACGCAATCAAGCAAGAGCTTGCGCTCGATCCCTTCTTTATCTCCTTAGAACAAGATGAACCAAGCCTCATCCAACAGCTTGAAAAGTATTCTCAAGTGATAGTGGCCATCCTCCCAGCCGATCCAAGGCGCATCGCCCAAATACGCCTCCTCAATGCCCAAAAACGCGTAGAAGAGCTCAAGCATTTTCGCGTCCATGGCCTGCGCGAGCCCACAGTAAACCTGCTCAAAAGCCTTGAAAGCATCAATAAAAAAGTAACTATTTGCTACTTCGGCAACCCCTTTGGCCTACAGTTTGTCCAAAGCTTTTCCACCCTCATCAACGCCTATGAAGACGATCCCGAAGCCCAACTCGCCGCCGCCAACCTCCTCTTAGGACGAACGTGACGATGAGCCAGTCGCTACAAGAGTTTATCATTGTGAGGAAGGTTAATTCTGAAGTATAATTTTTCCCCACTATGGTCAAAGCTCACGAGTTACGCATTCCCTTTTCTTGGCAAGAGCGCCACGTCATCATCAAAGATCGCGTCTGGTTTTTGCCACCTCGCGTTTTGCAAGATCCCTTCGTCTTTCAAGGCTGGGACCATCCTGAACTATTTGCCAATGCGCAACCAGTGCGTCTCGAATACTGCAGCGGCAATGGAAGCTGGATCATCGAGCGTGCCAAAAACGATCCCCATTCAAACTGGCTGGCCATAGAAAAGCAGTTTTGCCGCGCAAGGCTCATCTGGGCCAAGGCCAAAAATTTGGGACTGAACAACCTCGCTGTCGCCCTAGCTGAAGGCCAAGAGCTCACCGAGCGCTACTTACCAACGGCCTCAGTTGAAGAAATTTATGTAAACTTTCCCGATCCTTGGCCAAAAAGGCGCCATGGCAAGCACCGCATCATTAAACCTGCCTTTGTCAACGAGCTTGCCCGCATCATCAAGCCAAATGGCTTTGCCACGCTCGTGACAGACGATGAAGACTACTCCAAGATCATGATTGAAGAGATGCAGAAAAATCCCATCTTCATCAGCCACTTTGGACCTCCCTACTATACAGAAGCGTCATCCGACTACGGCACCTCATTTTTTGATTCGCTCTTTCGCGGACTTGAAAAGCGGATTCGCCTACACAAATTTGTGAGAGCTGGCTAATGGACGAAGAAGAAGAGACACTGTTTGATGAGGGCGAGTCTGATCTTAGTCAGCTAAAGGCCTTCGATCGCCAAGATAACTCTGAAGAGGTCCCAGAGGGCTTTACAAGTGCCACGATTTTTCTCGATGCCAAGCCATCAAGTTCGCTTAACTGGACCCAAGAACGCCTCAAAACCCAAGAGCTCATCGAAAAGGGCTATAAGGTACTGTTTGAGCTTGATCTTGACCTGTTTGGCCCGACGACCCAAGCCCTCACGCACACGGGACAATTTCAGACCCATGTTCTTGCGATCAACGAGTTTACTGGACGCTTTCTGGCTGAGTTTCAGCCACATACTGTTGGCGTCATTCTCCACCGTTCCAAAAGCCCCTTTACAAACTTCCAAGAACGCGATGTGATGGTTGACTACCTAGAACTTTTGCGACAAGAAATAGCCGATCACATCCCCTGCTTTTTGCTCTTTGACTGCCAAGCACTACAAGATCCCTTTACCTTCATTCGTCTCTTTGCACTCGATCGCTTCAGCCTTTTCTCCTTAGCTCTCACCCATGCTCCCGTATTGCTAAAAACCGTAATCTGGCAAGAGGGCAAAGGTATGCTCGGCTCAATTGCCCGCACCTTGATCCCACAAAAGCAAGAAGAGCCCACGCTTGGCCTTCTCATGCCGCGCTTTGATTTGCATGTTGATGAAGTCCATTCTGGCCTGAAAGCGGCACTTGACACTCTCCTGTTGCAAAATCGCCCTTTCAAAATTATTCCAGAAACCCACCTCCCCATCGAATGGAACGGCTTAGATGAGCTCATTGTCTGCAAAGAGGGACTACTGCCCACGACATTACGCGCCATCGACGGTTTTTGTGCGGCTGGTGGACTTGTGCGCGAGCTCGTTGACGGAAAACAGGGTAAAATACTATAACTTATAGGCTCATGGCGACCGTAGCTCAGTTGGTTAGAGCGTTGGATTGTGGTTCCAAAAGTCGCGGGTTCGAGTCCCGTCGGTCGCCCTTCTTTTCTCCGTAGACAGAAACTCTTTTTTCTTTCACCGTAAAAGGTATGAACGACTCACGCCCCGAAAGGAAAAAAAAGCCAAATTGGCTGCAACGCCACCCCGAAGTGCAAGGCATCTTGTGGCTCACCTTCGCCCTCTGCCAGCTTTTAAGCCTGGTTACCTTCGATGCGACAAGTTCGAGCAATAACTTTTTGGGACTCGTGGGCCATGTAATTGGCGCCATCTGGTACTTCACCTTTGGCCTCTCAAGCTTTGTACTTATTCTTGGTCAAGGCTGGCTTGGCCTTTCCTTGATGTTTCATAGAGAATACTCTTCTCACCTGTGGCAAGTCGTCTCCCTCTTTTTGGCAGGAGTCTGCCTTTCCCTGCTCTTGAGCGTGTTGAACGTCGAGGCAAGCTTTCGCCTGGGCGGCGTCCCCTTCGCCCTTTTCTATCAAAAAGTATTTTACAAACTCCTCTCTTCAAGTGGGACAGTGCTCCTCTCTCTCGTCGGTCTCTTTTTGAGTGCTACCTACTTCTTTAGATTTCCTTTGAGCTTTTGGTTTGACCAAATAAAAAATTCATTAAAGAGGCAAGAGACAAGGCCAATTAAAAAACTGCCCGATGAGCCGACCATTGAAGTTGACGTCACGCCAAAAAAGGAAAAGATGCCCTCATTTCGCAAGGCACCAAAGCTTGCCTTGCCAGTCTCTGAGCCGGTCGATCTCTTTTGCGATCTCGAACAGGAACATCCAGAATATCCTGAACCAAAAGAGCAAAAGCTTGCCAAAGAGCCGCTGCTGGTCTGTAGCGACATCACGCTTCCCTCCGCTGATCTTCTCAACACACCGAAAAAAAATGACCAGTCTCAGCTTGTTAAAGAGCTAAAATCAAAAGCAGACCTCCTCGAAGAGACCTTGCTGAGCTTTGGCATCGAGGCCAAAGTTGGCCAGATTCATTGTGGCCCCACCATCACCTCGTTTGAAGTGCATCCAGCAGTCGGCGTCAAGATCGGCAAAATCAAAACGCTCGAGCATGACATCGCGCTCAACCTCGAAGCCAAAGCGATTCGCATCATCGCTCCGATCCCAGGAAAGCCTGCCGTGGGGATTGAAGTGCCCAACGCGAACCCTCAAGAGGTGAGCTTTAAAGAGATCTTACAGGCCTACCAGCAAAAGGGAAGCCCTTTTCGCATCCCGATGCTTTTGGGAAAAGGGGTCAATGGTGATCTCGTGATTGCCGATCTTGCCAAAATGCCCCATTGCATCATTGCCGGGGCGACAGGATCTGGTAAGTCGGTCTGTATCAACTCCATCGTCATGTCGATCCTGTTGTGCGCCAAGCCGGATGAAATTCGCCTCTTGATGATCGACCCGAAGAAAGTGGAATTGACGCAGTATTCGCAGCTTCCGCACATGCTTGCGCCCGTCATCACCGAGCCGCACAACGCCTGCATGGCCCTAAACTGGCTTGTAAAGGAGATGGAAAAGCGCTACGAAGTCTTAAAGCTTACTGGACAGCGCAACATCGAAGCCTTCAATAAGCGCAAAATCAACCCTGAAGCCGAAAAGGGCTTTCACGTCCCAATACCTGAAAAATTTCCCTACTATGTGGCACTCGTCGACGAGCTTGCTGATCTCATGATGGTGGCAAGTCAAGATATCGAAACGCCCATCGCACGCATCGCTCAGATGGCCCGCGCTGTCGGCATCCACCTCATCTTAGCCACTCAGAGACCATCCCGAGAGGTCATTACGGGCCTGATTCGCGCCAACTTCCCCGCTCGCATTGCCTTTAAAGTGGCCAGCCGCATCAACAGCCAGATCATTTTGGATGATGTTGGCGCAGAAACGCTTTTAGGCAATGGCGACATGCTCTTTTTGATGCCAGGAAGCTCACAACTCATCCGCGCCCAAGGCGTCTTTGTGCGCGATGAAGAGATCAGCAAGGTGGTAGAAGCAATCACGAGCCAAGCACCGCCACAGTACCTGATCGCCTCATTTGATGCGCTCCCCAGCCAAAGCATGGATGATGAAGACGAGATGGACGATGCGCTCTTCGAAGAGGCAAAAACCATCGTCCTTTCCACTGGCAATGCCTCCACAACCTTTTTGCAGCGCAAACTAAAAATCGGCTACGCCAGAGCTGCCTCCCTCATGGACATGCTCGAAGCGCGCGGCGTCGTTGGCCCCCAAGAGGGCTCTCGCCCCCGCCGCATCCTCTTCCCCAAGAGCGCGGGTTCAGCAGATGACGAAGAAGACGAAGAGCTTTAATCGAATTCGGGGGTTTCTTCTGTGGTTTTGGATTGCTCGATGATGCGCATGTGGCTGTCGAGTCTGTTGAAGAATTCTTGATTGATGCTTTGGAAACTGGAGAGCTTTTCACGGATGCGCAGGCGCCAGACATCAAGTTCTTCTTTTGCAGCGCCTGGAGGGCTTTTGAGGATCAATTCATCGAGCGTCGCCAGCTCGCGCAAGATCTCCTGCTGGCGCTCCTGCGCTGCCTCGAGATCTTTTCTGCCAACGTTGAGCGTTACGCTCTCGTTAAGCGTATTGGCAGTATCGACAAGTTGGTCCAGCACAAAGGACATCTGTTTGAATAGCTCGAGCTGTGAAGGCATGAAAAATCCAAAATTGGGTTGTCTCAAAACTAAGTGCCAAGATACAAGAGACGGGAAAATTATTCTAGAGAACTTAGAGAACTTAAAATGGAAGGTTTCTGCCCTTTAGCGTCTGGTTCTAAAGGAAATTGCATATACGTTGGCACGAAGAAGACAAAAATATTAATTGATGCTGGAATCAGCACGAAGTCAATTGTAGAGCGACTTGCCCTAATTAATGTCGACATCTCGGAGATTGAGGCGATCTTGATCTCGCACGAGCATAGCGATCACATCGCTGGGTTGAAGGTGCTCGCGATGAAACACAACATCCCGCTCATTGCCAACCAACAGACAGCCCACGCCATTTGCGACTACCTCAAAGCGACGCCAAGATTCAAAATATTTTTAACAGGCGAGCCCTTCCAATTTGGCGATATCGAGATCCATCCCTTCAGCGTGCAGCATGACGCGATCGACCCAGTCGCCTTTACACTTGCCTTTGATTCGTTGAAATTGGGTGTCTGCACCGATTTGGGCTTTGTGACGACACTCGTCTCCAGCCATCTCGAAAAGTGCAACTTGCTCTATGTCGAAGCCAATCACAAGCCAGAAATGGTGCATGCCAGCCCGCGGCCCATGGTCTACAAGCAGCGCGTCCTGGGTCGGACAGGCCATCTTTCCAATGAAGCGTGTGGAGAGCTTTTAGCACGCGTGGCGCACGATGGACTCAAACAGGTCTATCTTGCCCACCTTTCAAGCGAATGCAACACTCCGCAAGTAGCGCACGATACGGTTTCGGGCATCTTGGCGCAGCATGGCATTCACCTTCCAATCGCCATCGCCCACCAAGAGAAAAAGAGCACGGCGACACTCTTTACTTAATATTTTCTTGCAGTGCCTCTTGAGCAATCTGTTGCCATTTTGCTTGAAATTCCTCTTCACTAATGGCTAGTGAGGGGTAGTTTTTGGCGAGCGTAAAATGCACGCCACTAAAGCGGGTTTCAGGGCGAAACGCTGTGAGTGCCTGTTGCACATTGAGCACATTCTCCTCCCTGTCATCCACGAAGATGATCTCTTCGGGCGATAGCGCTGCTTTTTCAAGAAATTGAATGAGCAAAGGTCCCTTGCCAATCTGGCTGCCATTACAAAAGAGGATGCCGTCGATGTAGCGCGCGCTATTTTCAAACTGAAATTCTTGTAGCGTTGGAGCCATCTTGCGAAAATCGATACCATGCGCTTGAAGCTGCTGTGCCTTCCACAATTCCATGCTCTCTATTTCACCAAAACGTCCTGTAAAGTTGTTGGTCAGGGCCATGAGAGGAATTTTTCTTTGATTGAGGCTCTGTAAAAATCCAGGAAAACGCAAGTCTACCAACACCGAGTCTGACCTGAGCGTCATGAGCGTCCAGCAAGTGTCAATTTTGTCTGGCGAAAGTGAGCGCAGCAAGCTCTTGACGATAGGACTAAAGCGCTTCATATTGGCCATCTGAAAGGCCGGATCCTCTGGCTGAATGAGCACCATATCGATATCAAAAATCGCAAGCGTCTTTTGATTGGCCCGTTCAAATGTACTAACCAGTTCATCCATTGTCGACACCTCCAAAATTGTCGCAGAAAGGCAAGTTACTGCCTGATACATCACCCATAGAATTGTAACAACCTGTTTCATCATACCTTCTCCTCTATTTTTAGACCTAATTTACCAGATTCTCTCTGCTTTGCCAACTGCGAGTAAATGAGGGGTTGTGCTAGGATGCGCAATATGGACACACTACCTAGAGAGTATGACATTCCATTGAGCCACTTTCACGAGGCAGCTTCCGCCATTCAGGGCAAGGTGCTGCGATCGCCGCTTGTGGAACTGGAGCCTCACCTTTATCTGAAAGCGGAGAACATGCAGCCAAGCGGCTCATTTAAGATCCGCGGAGCGACCTACTGCATGAGCCGCTTGAGTCCTGAGGCCAAAAAACGAGGCGTGATCACCTATTCTACCGGAAATCATGCCCAAGCGGTTGCCTTGGCAAGTCAAAGGCTCCAAATTCCTGCCACCATCGTCATGTCGCCTGATGCTCCGCTTTTCAAGATTGAAAGAACCAAAGAGTATGGCGCAGCTGTCGTGATGACAGAGCCGAGTTCCCTTATAAGACGCACTCTTGCCGAAGAAATTGCGGCACGCGATAATCTCACCTTAGTGCCTCCCTACGATCACCTCGATATCTTGGCAGGGCAAGGAACAATTGGCTTAGAGATATTGCAGGAGATGACTCCAGCCTATGTCTTTGTGCCAGTGGGCGGCGGCGGGCTCATTTCAGGCATCGCCATGGCCATCAAAAAGCAAAACCCGCAGGTGGTCTTGATCGGTGTTGAGCCTGAACTTGAAAATGATGCCTACCAAACCTTCCAAGTAGGTCATAGGGTACGTCTCGAAAAGTCAAGCAGTAGCATTGCCGACGCCATCAAAATCCAAGAGCTTGGCAACATCACCTACCCCATCATGCAGGCCTATGTCGACGAGATGGTACAAGTAAGTGAAGAGGAAATTAAGCAAGCCACACGCGAGATTCTCGACCGCGGCCACCTCTTTGTAGAGCCATCAGGTGCCCTGGGCTTAGCCGGGGCTCGCGCCTACAAAGTCAAAAATAGACCCACCGTCTGCATCGTGAGCGGCGGCAATACTCTCCTTGCCAATCTCTCTGCAATTATTTGATATAAATATATTTCATTAGTACACTATCTACAATCACTATGAATATATTATATTTACTATTTGTTATTATATTTTTTACCTCCTGTTCTCATTCTCTAATTTCGCAGGGTCAAGACGGTATTATCGTCTACGCAATTAGAAAAGAACACAACTTTACCTTGGCCACCAAGGGACTGCTCAATCAAGCAAAACTTGATGCCTACGATAAAGAACAGAGTAAAATTCGCGAAAGCTACATTACGAAAAAATATCGCTTTAATTCAGTCGCCACAGCTCGCGATTTCTTTTGTAACCTTTTTGAAGAATACATCAAACCCTTTAATAAAGACTCACGACTCAAGTTCCCCTTTACTGCCCATAATGTGGAGATAGAGGTGCGCTTTACGGATGATCAAGGTCTTCCCCTCGTCCTGCCTAGTATTGCGAAGGTGAAAAATGTCGCTGGCCTTCTCTATTACTATTCTTATGACAGCCAAACAAAAGAATATAGAGAACTCGCTCACGAAAATTATTGCTTATAACCTGAGTTTTGGGTTTTTCTCTCTTGAGATTCAGAGAGATTCCGGTTCAGATTGCGATTTTTTTGCTGAAAATGCGGTGCTCGCCGTGTCCTTTCTTATACATTTCCCTTTCAAAAAGACAATCCAACTGTTATATTTCCTTTTCAGGGGGAAAAGTACATGAAAGAGGTTTTTAAGCAGCTCATTTTTGAATTTGAAGAGTTTGCCATTCCTGAAGGCGTTCAGAGGAAGTTAGAGCTTCCAAAGCTACCTAAACAGGTTCGAAAAGCAATTACTTTTATCGGAATGCGACGCAGTGGAAAAACTTGGATCCTTTATCAACATATCCAAAAATTACTAAAGGATGGCATTTCGCGAAAAAAAATCCTCTATATAAATTTTGAAGATGAACGATTAAGCAATCTCCAAGCAGATGACCTTCAAAGTCTGCTCGACGCCTATTTTGAGCTTCATCCCGATTGTGTAAATAGCGATCGTCTCTATTTTCATTTAGATGAGATCCAGGCTGTTGTGGGGTGGGAAAAGTTTGTAAGACGCCTTTTGGACTCCAGACAATTCGACCTTTTCATATCAGGATCATCTGCAAAAATGCTCAGCCGCGAAATTGCGACAGAATTGCGTGGAAGATCACTCACACGGGAAGTATTTCCATTAAGCTTCGCTGAATATTTGCAGTACCATGAAATAGCCGTGGATCTTCACCGTGTCAGCTCCAAATCACGTGCAGTTCTCCTTCACCACTTGAATGTATATCTCCGAAAGGGTGGATTTCCTGAAACTCTTGGTGCCTCAGATTGGCTTCATCGAGAAATCATCCAAGGCTATCTCCAGGTAGTAATCTATCGCGACATTGTCGAACGCCATAAAATCTCGAGCGTGTCAGTACTCGAAAAATGGTATGTACATTGTTTACAGAATGCGGCGGCACCGCTCAGCATCAATAAAGTGTACAACCACTTCAAATCACTCGGCCTACAAGTGAGTAAAAACAGCTTGTACGAGTGGATGGATTACATCGAAGATGCCTATTGCCTCTTCTCTATTGGATGTTTTGATCTATCTGCAAGAAAGTCTTCGTTGAAGCCAAAAAAAATCTATCCGGTTGATACGGGTCTTGTGACCTCATTTGCTGTGCACCCAGATATGAAGCTTGCTCAAACTTTAGAAACGGCTGTCTTTCGAACTCTGAGAGAGCGGACTGAACAGATCTACTATTATCACACAAAGCAGGGCTGGGAAGTAGACTTTTTCATCCAAACGCCTGAAGGCAAAAGAGCTCTGTTCCAAGTGTGCGTTTCCCTCAAAGAAAAAGAGACTGAAGAAAGGGAGCTACGCGCATTACTCCAAGCCATGCAAGAACTCGATCTTGAAGAAGGCACCATTGTGACACTCGATGAAGAAGAACAACGCCAAACCACTCAAGGCCACTTACATATAGTTCCTGCTTGGAAATTTTTATTTTGATGAGG
>Ga0187893_10006093_pt1 | contig 20937 bp, 23 predicted proteins | sample MA1701074metaG_FD_139574 | JGI IMG/M metagenome (GOLD analysis project Ga0187893, IMG submission 139574) | White microbial mat communities from a basaltic lava cave in the Kipuka Kanohina Cave System on the Island of Hawaii, USA - MA170107-4 metaG ...
GGCGGCCCGCTTCAGAAAGCCCGCCCACGTCTCGCAGAGCCCGCCCCGGCCGTCGTAGAGGGTGGGGACCTCGGCGCGGGACAGCAGCGGCGGATCCTCCCCCACCGCCGCCAGGTGGACGCCGACTCCCAGCTTGGGGTGGTCGACCAGAAGGTGGGCCACCTTGGGGTAGGCGGGGCCGATGGCCAGCACCGACGCGCTGGTGACGATCCCCTCACGGTGGGCGCGCAGGATCCCGAGGGAGATCCCCTCGGTGAGCCCGTAGTCGTCGGCGTTGACGATCAGCAGTCGGTTGCCGGTCACGAGAGGTAGTGCCCGCGGGCGAAGAAGGACGTGGCCGCGGCCAGGGTGAGCCCGCTGCCGGCCAGGGCCGCGGCCCGCAGCCGCACCCGGGGCGCCAGTAGCTCGCCGGCCACCGCGAAGCAGGGGAACGCCGACAGCACGTAGCGGCTCATGCCGAAGAAGTTCTTCGTCGACACCGCGGAGATGGCCAGCCCGAGCAGGGCGAACGAGCCGTAGGCCCAGCCCAGCCGGCGCACGACGCGCGGGACCAGGGCCAGCCCGGCCAGCGTCAGGATGGGATGGGACACGAACACGAGCCATGCCAGCGGGCTGCTGAAGTCCTGCACGTCCTTGAAGAACTGCACCTTAAGCCACGTCTCCAAGCCGGGGGTCTGGTTCCAGCCCTGCTGGGCGTCGACGAAGGCCAGCGGGCGGCCGAAGGCGGCCCAGCAGTAGAGGGCGAAGGCGCCGACGCCCAGGCCGGCCAGCAGCACGCCGCTGTCGCGCCAGGTCAAGTGGCGCCAGCCGCCGCGCTTGTGGACCACCAGGATGGCCAGGGAGATCACCAGCACGAAGCCGACCGGCCGGGCCGCGGTGGCCACGGCGCCGGCCACGCCGCCCAGCCACGGATGGCCCCGCTCCACCAGCAGGAAGGCGGCCAGGGCGAAGGCGATGAAGACCGAGTCGGCGTACACCGCGCCGTACAGGTAGTAGCTGAAGGGGAAGAGGAGGAACAGCAGCAGCGCCGTCCAGGCCGCGGCGGGTGAGAGCCGCTCCTTCAGCCAGGTGTAGAAGAGCCCCGCCGCCACCGCCCCGGCGGCGCACGTCACCATGACTCCGGCCAGGAGGGTGTCGCCCACGATGGCCCGCCCGGCCCGCATCAGCAGCGGGTAGGCGGGGAAGAAGGCGAGGGGGCCTTGGCGGCCGGGCACGAACTCCCAGTACCCCCGGTCGGCGATGTCGCGGTACCACCCCGCATCCCAGTGCGCCCACATGCCGAGCCACGGGCGGCCGGGAAACGGGGTGCGGCGCAGGTCGGTCCCGGTGTACGGCAGATGGGCGAGCGAGAGACCGCCGATCAGGAACAGCACGGCCGCTATGGCGAAGAACAGGAAGGCCGCCTGCCACCCGGCCGAGATCGCCGGCCGTACGACGACGCCCGCCCCCTCCGTCCGTTCCCCCGTCGACACCCTCACAGAAGCCTACGTGGGCCGCGTCAGAGGCAGATGAACAGGATGCAGAGCTTGGGCCGCGGCGGCGGGGGTGGCGGATCGGCCGCGGCGAGGGCCACCCGGTCGAGGAACCAGTCGGTCCCGTCGCCCCCGGCGATGTAGGGGTGCTGCGGCCCATACTGCTCCCGGGCGGTGAGGCGCGGGGCCTCGGCGGCGGCGTACGCGAACGCCTCCTGGATGGAGACCTCGCCGTCCTTGTCGGCGTCGCCCAGCTTGCGGTGCAGGCCCTTGTCGACCAGCAAGTTGGTGAACACCGAGTTGCGCAGCTCGGGCGACAGCTCGTAGGCCTTCTCGTGGGCCTGCGACGCGGCCGTGACCAGCCGCTTGGGCCCGGCCACGCCCTCGTCGAACCCGGCCGCCTCGCACCCCGAGATGTGGGCCCAGAGGTAACCCTTGACCGCCTTGAGGCGGGCGGCCAGGTCGGTGTCGGCGATGAACCGGTTGTCGTGGGGCCAGAGGTACTCCGTCGAGCCCACCTGCTTCACGTGGCCCGAGTACCCGAACATGGAGAACGACGTGTCGCTGCTCTTGCTCGCCAGCCACGCCAGCCCGTCCTTGATCGCGGCCGCCGTCGCCCCGGAGTCGGTCAGCGTCTTGATGTTGGCGGCGGGCCAGCCGGCGGCGATGAGGGCGGCGCGGGTGTCCTCCACGTCGCCCACCGCGCCGGTGTTCGAGCGGGTCGCGCCCTGGTGCCGGTCGATGCCGACGAGTAGCGCCCAGCGTTCACCGTCGCTGGGCGGCGCCGCCTGAGCCGCCCCGAGTCCCGCCGCGACCCCCAGCACGATGAGCGGAACGAGGATGGTGAGTCGTCGCATGCCCGGCGAAAGCCTGCCACACCGGACGCATCGCGGCCAACGCGCTACGGACGGCGCTCGATCCGGTGGACGAACCCGAGCCGGGGCGTCACCGTGGTGAGCGTGGCCGCTCACTCTGGCAGGCTGGGCCGGTGCGAGTCGGTGTCTCCCTGCGGAGCCGGTACGACCCCCCCGACGTGCGCACCGGCGCCGGCTGGATGATCGAGCAGGCGGCGACGGTGCGGGAGGCCGGCCTCGACTCCCTGTTCGTCGGCGACCACCACGCCACCGGCGGGCCGTACTACCAGAACGCCCCGATCCTCGGCCGGCTCCTGGCCGAGTGGGGGGACCGCCCCGCCGGCGCCCTCTACCTGCTCCCCCTATGGCCGCCCGTGCTGGTGGCCGAGCAGGTCGGCACCCTCGCGTCGATGGCGGCAGGCCCCTTCATCCTCCAGTGCGCCATCGGCGCCGGTGCGGCTCAGTTCGAGGCCATGGGGGCGGACATGAAGCGCCGGGCCGGCGACTTCGAGCTGGCGCTCGACACCATCCGCCGCCTGCTGGCCGGCGAGGAGGTCGGAGGGGCCCGCACCGGGCCCTTGCCGCCCGCGCCGGTGGACGTGTGGATCGGCGGCGGCGCGCCCCGGGCCATCGACCGGGCGGCCCGGATGGGGGACGCCTGGCTGGCCGGCCCCGAGCTCGTCCCCGAGCAGGCGGCGCAGCAGATCGCCCTCTACCGCGAGCGGTGCGGCGTGCACGGCCGCACGCCGTCGGCGTTGGCCATCCGGCGCGACGTCCACATCGGCGGCGACGAAGACGACGCCCGGCGCGTCGCCCAGCCGATCCTCGACGGCGGGTACCGGGGCTTCGACCCGGCGGCGACGATCGTCGGCGGCCCGGAGGCGGCGACCGCCCAGTTCCGCGAGCTGGAGGAGCTGGGGTTCACCGACGTGATCATCCGCCCCCTCGCCAACGACCAGGCCGACACCCTGGCCTGCCTGGAGCGGGCGGGCGCGGTGCGGGCCGCCGTCGCCCGCTGAGCAGCGGCCTCAGCCCTCGCCCTCCCACTCCCGGTCTTCCTCGTCCCACGCCTGGTTCCGGGCCTCCACCTTGTCCTTCCAGTTCGCCGCCGCCCCGGGCGACGGGTACGGCCCCAGGCGCTCGTCGTTGGCGCAACCCTCGCCCTCGGCCTCGACCCGCCGGTGGCGGAGGCACCAGTACCACTGCTTCCCTTCGCTCATCGGCGCCGACCCTAGGGCGCGCCGCGGCCAGGCCGAGGCCCCCGACGCCCCCGGGCGGTTGGCGGCGAGCCTCCGGGGATGGGACAATCATTCTCATTCTTGTTAGGAGGTCGGGATGCGGAAGAGCCTTGCTGCCCTCGCGCTGCTGGCGGTGACCGCCGGTTGCGCCGGGGGCGGGTCCGGCGATGAGCCGGCCGGCGGTCGGCTGGAGGTGGTCGCCGCCTTCTACCCCCTGTTCGAGGCCGCCCAGCGGGTCGGGGGCGACCACGCCCGCGTCACCAACCTCACCGCGGCCGGGTCCGAGCCCCACGACCTCGAGCTGACGTCCCGCCAGATCGACCGCATCGAGGACGCCGCCGTCGTCCTGTTCGTCGGGAAGGGCTTCCAGCCGGCGGTGGAGGAGGCCGTTGCACGAACCCGCGGCCGGCCGGTGGACGTGCTGGCGCCGGCTGGCGCCCTCCTGCCCACGCCCGCGGGCGGCGACGACCTCCTCCAGGCCGATCCCCACGTCTGGCTCGATCCCACCGTCTACCAGGCCTTGGTCAGGACGGTGGCCGCGGCCCTGTCGGAGGCCGACCCGGCCAACCGGACTGCCTACGAGGCGAACGCCGCCGCCTACGACCGCGAGCTGGCCGACCTGGACGCCGCCTTCAGCCAGGGCCTGGCCCAGTGCGACCGCCGCTCCCTGGTGACATCGCACGCCGCCTTCGGCTACCTCGCCCGCCGCTACGGGCTCACCCAGGATGCGATCGCCGGGCTCGAGCCCGACGCCGAGCCCAACGCCCGCCGGCTCGCCGATCTGGCTGACAAGGTACGCGCCGACGGCACGACCACCATCTTCTACGAGACCCTCGTATCCCCCCGGGTGGCGCAGTCGCTGGCGCGCGAGGCGGGCGTGCGCACCGCTGTCCTCGACCCCCTCGAGGGGCTCTCGGACGAGGACCTGCGGGCGGGCAAGAATTACGTCTCGGTCATGCGGGAGAACCTCGCCGCCCTTCGCCAGGGCCTCGGTTGCCGGTGAGCGCCGGCCACCCCGCCGGCCACCCCGCCGGCCACCCCGCCGGCGACCCCGCCGGCGACCCCGCCGGCGACCCCGGCGTCGCCCGCTCGCGGACCGACGTGCTGCGGCTGGAGGGTGTGCGGTTCGCCTACGGCCGCCTGCCCGTGCTGGATGGCGTCAGCATGCACGTGGGCGCCGGCGAGTTCGTCGCCCTGGCCGGGGCGAACGGGTCGGGCAAGTCGACCCTCGTCCGCATCGCCCTGGGCCTGGCCCCCCGGCAAGCGGGCGAGGTCAGGCTTTTCGGCGTGCCCCCCGATCAGCTCCGCGACCGCTGGCGGGTGGGCTACGTGCCCCAGCGCCCGGCCGTCGGCGACCACCTGCCCGCCACCGTCGAGGAGGTGGTGGCGGCCGGGCGCGTGGCCCGCCGGGGCTGGCTGCGGCGGCTCACGCGCGACGACACGGTCCACGTCGAGCACGCCCTCACCGTCGCCGGCCTGGCCGAGCGCCGCCGCACTCCCGTCAGCGAGCTGAGCGGGGGCCAGTTGCAGCGGGCGTTCATCGCCCGCGCCCTCGCTTCCGAGCCCGATCTGCTGGTGCTCGACGAGCCCGTCGCGGGGGTGGACGTCGAGTCCCAAGCCCGGTTCCGCGACGCCCTCGTCACCGGTTGCCGGGAGGACGGGCTGGCCGTGCTGCTGGTCTCCCACGAGCTGGGCGCGGTGGCCGACGACCTCGACCGCATCCTCCTCCTGCGCAACGGCGCCATCGCCTTCGACGGCCCGCCGGCCGAGCTGGAGGGCGTGAGCCTGGGCATCCACCACCACGACCTCCCCCTGTGGCTGGAAGGGCTCGGGTGACCCTGCCCCTGCCGTTCCCGTTCGACCGCCAGTACATGCAACTGGCGCTGGCGTCGGGCCTGGCGGTGGGGCTGTCCGCCCCGCTCATCGGCGCCTTCCTCGTGCAGAAGCGGCTGTCGCTCATGGGCGACGGGGTCGGGCACATGGCCTTCGCCGGGGTGGCGGCCGGGCTGCTCGCCGGGGTCAGCCCGGTGGGGAGCGCGCTGGTCGTCGCCGTGCTCGGCGCCATGACGCTGGAGTGGCTGCGGCTCCGGCGGAAGGCCAGCGGGGACCTGGCCCTGGCGGTGTTCTTCTACTCGGGTATCGCCGCCGGCGTGGTGCTCACCGGGCTGGCGGGCTCGCTGAACGCAAGCGTCCTCACCTACCTGTTCGGCTCCGTGCTGACGGTGAGCCCGGCCGACGCCCTGAGCATCTGCGTCCTCGGCGCGGTGATCCTGGCGACGGTGGCCGTCACCTGGCGGGCCCTCTTCTCCGTCGTGCTCGACGAGGAGGCGGCCCGCGCCGCCGGCCTCCCGGTGGACGCCCTCAACCTGGGACTGGCGGCGTTGACCGCGGTGACCGTCGTCGCCGCCATGCGGGTCGTGGGCGTGCTGCTGGTGGCCGCGCTGATGGTCCTGCCCGTCGGCGCCGCCCAGCGGATCGCCCGCTCGTTCGCCGGCGTCCTGCGCTGGGCCGTGGCGGTGGGCGTGGTGTCGGTGGTGGCCGGCCTGGCCGCCGCTCGCATCGGCGGGCTGGCCCCCGGCGGGACGGTGGTCCTGGTGGCCGCCGGCCTGTTCGCGGTCGCCGCCGCAGTGGAGGCCAACCGCCGCCGCGCCGCCCCGACGTGAGGGGCGGCTGGCGCGACCGAGGGCTCAGCCTTCGGCCATCCCTTTGGCCATCAGGAAGCCGCGCGCCCGCTCCGCCTTGGGGTAGCGGTTGACCAGCGCCCAGAACCGGGGCCCGTGCCCGCCTTCGGCCAGGTGGGCCAGCTCGTGCACGAGCACGTAGTCGACGACCCAGGAAGGGAAGGCGGCCACCCGGGACGAGACCCGCACCGAGCCCTCGGCAGGGGTGCACGATCCCCACCGGGAGGCCTGGTTTTCCACCCACCGCACCGAACTCGGCCGGGGCAGCCCGAACCGGGAGACCAGGACGGAGGCTCGCCCCGCGAGGTCGACTTCCTCGGCCTGGCGGCGGCGCTCCAGGCGGGCGACCAGCGCTTCGACGTGCCGGCGCAGCTCCGTCTCCGGCATGCGGCCCGGCGCCCGCACCCTGATGACCCCGTCGACCACGCGCGCCTCGACGGTCTTGCGCCGCCGGGCGCTGCGGATGACCTCGACCCTCAGTGGATCAGTCGCGCCAGACGGGAGCGGAGACGGGGGCCTTCGCCCGGCGGCTGCGGCCGACGGCCACGAAGCCGCCCGCGAACAGGGCCAGCCCGACGGCCCCGAGCCCGGCCACCAGCACGATCGGGAACGACGAGCCCGACGAGCCCGAACTCTCGGTGAAGGTGCGGGCCGGGGCGTTGGTGACCGGCGTGGAGGTGGCCCCCTGGACCTCGAAGATGGCCCGGCCGGGCGTGCCCTCCACGTCCTGGCCGTTGGCGTCCTTCATCACCGCGGCCACGACGTAGAAGCCGGCGGGGCCGTCGGGAATGGTGAAGGACGTCTTGAACGCGCCGTTGGCGTCGGGCACGGCCGTGGCCAGCAGCGGGCCGGTGGGCGCCTTCCAGTGGACCTCCACGCCGTTGGTCGTGCTGCCCGGCGGCATCCGCCAGTTCGTGCCGTTGACGGTGACGACGTCGCCCGGTTTGCCCGTGGCGGTCGAAAGGTTCACCGCCGACGGGGCGATGCAGGCGAAGGCCGCGGCGCCGGCGAGCGCCACCGCCGCTCCGGCGGCCGCGACGGAACCTACGAACACTCGACGGAGCGACATGGAGCCCACCTCCTTGCTACAACAGCGCCGCCACGCTACCTCACCCATGGGCGGAACGGTGGTGGATGGCCAGGAGGTCGTCGCCGAAGTCGGCGCCCGGGTCGCGCACGACGGTGTGGACGTGGTTGGCGCCGTTCTGGGTGTTGTCCAGCTCGACGAGCAGGCGGGGCGCGGCGATGCGGTAGTAGTGCCCGACGACCGGCACGCTGGCCCCGGCCCATGCGAACCGGGCGCCCTCGGGATCGGGGCGCAGGGCGCCCTCGGGCACTCGGGCCAGGTAGGCGCCGAGCAGCTCCCGGGCAGCGCGCGCCGCACCGCGGGCCAGCGCCGCGATGGGGACCCCGCCGGGCAGCTCCTCGACGAGCCGGGGGAGGTTTGCGGGTGGCGATGTCGTCGGGCGCGCGGTCAGCGACGATCGCCGCGGCCCGCTGCTCCACCGACAGCTCGTCGAGCAGTTCGAAACCCAGCCGCTCCTCCGCTGCCAGCGGCGCCACGGCCCCTCCGAGCACCACGGCCGGGTTTGCGCCCAGGAACTGGGGCGTCGCCCGGACCTGCCCGTCGACAACGGTGGCGTGCACCGAGACGTGGTGGCCCTCGAAACGCACGCCCCACGGGCCGGCGCCGGGCGTGCCGAACACCGCGGTCCTAGGTCGCCATCGCATTATGCGTCGAAATCCGACGCATCATGCGATGGCGCGGTCCGCTAGTCCAGGCTCTGGCGCCGCTCACTGCGGTAGCCCTCGATGCGATCGAGGACCTCGTCCAAGCCCATGATCGTGAGCGCCCGGGTGTAGGCGCCCGCCCGGCGGGTGGGCCAGTAGGCCCACGTGCGCCGCTCCTGATCGTCGAACGGCAGGCAGGCCTTCTCCGGCGGCCCGGTCTCGAGGAAGCGGAGCGCGGCGTCGATCAGCGCCTCGGCCAGGTTCACCGGCCGTACTCCTCGAGCAGGGCGTCGGACAGCTCGGGCCACTCGGCCAGCGCCCATGCGCCGAACGCCCGGCCGTACAGGGCGGCGACGGCCAGGTCCGCAACGGGGTCGACCCACAGGAACGACCCGCTGCCGCCGAAGTGGCCGAAGGTCTCCGGCGCGTTGCCCGTCCCGGTCCAGTGGGGCGACTTGCCGTCCCGCAGCTCGAACCCGAGGCCCCAGTCCAGCGGGTCGTAGCGGCCGACGCCGGGCAACACCCCGGCCAGGCCGGGGAAGGCCACCGCGGTGGCCGCGGCGAACGTCTCCCTCGACACCAGCGTCGGCGCCAGCAGCTCCGCCGCCAGCGGCACGAGGTCGGAGAGGGGACCGACCAGGCCGGCCGCGGCCGTCCCTGCCCAGCGGATAGCGGCCATACCGAGCGGCTGCAGCACCGCCTCGTGCAGGTACGTTTCGAAGGGGATGGCGGCCTGTTGGGCGACATAGGCGGCGAGCGCCTCGAACCCCACATTGGAGTAGATGCGGCGCTCGCCCGGGCGCGCCAGCACATGGTCCTGGTCGAAAGCGAGCCCGGAGGCGTGCGCCAGCAGGTGGCGGACGGTCGAGCTCGGCGGGCCGGCGGGGTCGTCCAGGGCGATCGTGCCCTCCTCCACCGCCACCAGCGCGGCCAGCGCGCTCACCAGCTTGGTCACCGACGCCCAGCGCCCGGGGGCGGACGCGTCACCCCGCACTTCCAGCACGCCGCGCCCCCGACCGCCCACCACGGCAACGGCCGCCACGGATGGTGAGCGTACCGACACCAGACACGAGCACGTAACAAAGCCCCCCTACGCTGGGACCATGGCCCTCGCCCCGGAACGGCCGCTGACGACCATGAGCATGCCCACGAGCACCGACACCGCCCTCCGGCGCGACATCCGCCTGCTCGGGCAGCTGCTGGGCGAGACGCTCATCCGCCACCAGGGCCACGCCTTCTTCGACCTGGTCGAGGAGGTGCGGGCCCTCAGCAAGTCGGCGCGGGACCCGTCGTCGCCGCAGACCCCCGCCGCCCTCATCGAGCGCCTCAGCGGCCTCGACCTGGCGACGGCGAGCCTCCTGGTGCGGGCCTTCTCGGCCTACTTCCACCTGGCCAACATCGCCGAGCAGGTCCACCGGGCCGACGAGCGCACGAACGTGCCCGGGGGGGACGCGCCCCTGAACGGGGTCGTCGACGAACTGGCCAAGGCGGGGACAGGGTGTCTCGACGTCGAGAGGCTCCTGGGGCGCTTGGAGCTGCGCCTCGTCTTCACCGCCCACCCGACGGAGGCCGTGCGCCGCTCGATCCTCGCCAAGCGCACCCGCATCGCCGAGCTCCTCGAACGTCTGTCCCGCTCGGCCGGCGCGGACGCCCGTCACCGCGCCGAGCGGGAGATCGCCGAGATCGTCGACCTCATCTGGCAGACCGACGAGCTGCGGCGCGTGCGCCCGACGCCCGTGGAGGAGGCCAGCGCGGTCGTCTACTACATCGACTCGCTGTACCGCGAGGTCCTCCCCGCCCTCCTCGACGACCTGGCCGCCCACGTGCGCCGGCTCGGCGTCGAGCTGCCGGCCCGGGCCCGGCCCGTGCGCTTCGGCACCTGGGTGGGCGGCGACCGCGACGGCAACCCCACCGTCACCCCCGGTGTGACCGACGACGTCCTCCGCCTGCTGCGGGAGTCGGCCCTCCGGAACCTGACCGCCACCGTCGACGAGCTGATCGACCGCCTCAGCGCCTCCACCCGTACGGTGGGGATCTCCGCCGAGCTGCGCAAGAGCCTGGCCGCCGACCGGGCCTTGCTGCCCGACGTCCACGCCCAGTGGGGGCGGCTCAACGCCGAGGAGCCATACCGGCTCAAGCTGTCCTACATCCGCCAGCGCCTGCACAACACCCGCCGCCGGCTGGCCGAGGGGGCGCCGCCCCGGCCCGGCCTCGAGTACGCGGCCACCGCCAACCTGCTCGACGACCTTCAGGTGATGCGGGATTCGCTGATGCAGCACGGCGGCGAGCTGGTCGCCCAGGGATCGCTCGACCGCGCCCTGCGCGTCGCCAGCGCCTCGGGCATGGCCCTGGCCACCATGGACATCCGCGAGCACGCCGGGCGCCACCACCAGGCGCTGGCCGAGCTGTTCGACCGGCTCCCGATGGACGGGCCGGCGTACGCCCAGCTGGCGCGGCCCCAACGCCGCCGGCTGCTCTCCGCCGAGTTGCGCTCCCCCCGGCCGCTCACCTCGCCGGCGACCCGGCTCACGGACGAGGCCGAGGCCGTGATCGAAGTCTTCCGCACCGTCCGCTCCGCCCTCGACCGCTACGGCAGCGAAGCCATCGAGAGCTACGTCATCTCCATGACCTGCGGGGCCGACGACGTGCTCGCCGCCGCCGTCCTCGCCCGGGAAGCAGGGCTGGTCGACCTCAGCGCGGACGTGGCCCGGATCGGGTTCGTGCCCCTCCTGGAGACGGTCGACGAGCTGCGCCAGGCCGGCGCCATCGTCGAGGACCTTCTGGCCGACCCCGGCTACCGCCGCCTCGTGGCCCTGCGGGGCGACGTCCAGGAGGTCATGCTGGGCTACTCCGACTCCAACAAGGACGCCGGCATCACCACGTCGCTCTGGGAGATCCACCGGGCCCAGCGCGCCCTCCGGGACGTCGCTCGCCGCCACGGCGTGGTCCTGCGGTTGTTCCACGGCCGGGGCGGCACCGTCGGCCGGGGAGGCGGCCCCACCGGCGACGCCATCCTGGCCCAGCCCTACGGCACCCTCGACGGCGCCATCAAGATCACCGAGCAGGGCGAGGTGATCTCCGACAAGTACGGGCTCCCTTCCCTGGCCCGCCGCAACCTGGAGCTGGCCGCCGCCGCCACCCTCCAGGCCTCGCTGCTCCACCGCGAGTCGCGCGTGCCGTTGGCGGTGATCGACGGGTGGGACGCGGTCATGGAGGTGGTCTCGGGGGCCGCCTTCGCGGCCTACCGCCGGCTGGTCGACGACGACCGCCTGGTGCCCTACTTCCGTTCGTCCACCCCCATCGAGGAGCTGGCGGCGCTGAACATCGGGTCGCGCCCCCTGCGGCGCACCGGCGCCCGGGTGACGAGCCTCGAAGGCCTGCGCGCCATCCCGTGGGTGTTCGCGTGGGGCCAGACGCGCCAGATCGTCCCCGGCTGGTTCGGCGTGGGCAGCGGGTTGACCGCCGCCCGGGCGCAGGGCCTGGGGGACGCCCTCGCCGGCATGTACCGCGAGTGGCACTTCTTCCGGGCCTTCATCTCCAACGTGGAGATGGTCCTGTTCAAGACCGACCTGGACATCGCCCGGCGCTACGTCGAGCGCCTGGCCGACTCCTCCCTGCACGGCGTGTTCGACGTGATCGCCGAGGAGCACCGCCGCACCGTCGCCGAGGTGCTCGCCCTCACCGGCGAGGAGCGCCTGCTCGACAACTACCCTCGCCTGCAGCGCACCCTCGAGATCCGCGACGCCTACCTCGACCCCATCAGCTACCTCCAGGTGGCGCTGCTGTCCCGCCTGCGGGCCGCGAGCCCACCGGACCCCGAGCTAGCCCGCGTGCTCCTGCTCACCATCAACGGCATCGCCAACGGCCTCCGCAACACCGGTTAACCGCCGCACCGTCGCCGCGTCCCGCCGAGCCATCCCCTCCAGCGCAGCCCAGTCCGGCTCGGCTCCGCGCACGTCGTCGGGCCAGAGCTCGACCTCGGCAACGGCCCAGTCCATCCACTGCTCGACCATGTGGTCGAAGTCGTCGAGGAAGCGGCCGGCGAGGACCAGCCACGGCAGCCGCTCGGGAAAGGCGCCACTCCCGCGGAGGTACGCCTGGTTGATCGCCGCGCCGGCGGCGGCCCGCTCCGCCAGCCACGGGCGCAGGCCACGCAGGGTCGCCAGCGGGTCGTCCCTCGACCCGTGCTCGGCGAAGAAGACCTTTGAGCAGGCCTTCGAACTCCAACTGCGGCGGCGCGCTCGGCCCCGGCGCCCACGCCGCCAGCGCCCGCCGGCCCTTCGCGGTGATCGAATACACCGTGCGGGGGCGCCGCCCGGTGGTCTCCGCCGCGGCCTTGGCCAGCCCGTGGGCCACCAGCTTCTTGGGCTCCTCGTACACCGTGCTGCGGGCCCGCGGCCAGAAGTGGCTCATGGCCCGCTCCATCTGCTGGCCAGTTCGTAGGGCCTGACGGCCAGCAAACCCGAGGATGGCGTAGGAGGTCTGTAGCGCCAGGAGGGGACGATGCCGGTGACGATCGCCAACGTGGAGATGGCCAAGGCGTGGGACGGCGAGGAAGGCGACCAGTGGACCGAGGACGCCGACCGCTACGACGCTGCCAGCCAGGTCGCCTGGCGGCGCTTCCTCGACGCCGGCGTCGTCCGCCCCGGCGACCGGGCGCTCGACGTCGGCTGCGGCGCCGGTCGCTCGACGCTGGACGTGGCCCCCACCGCGTCGTTCGTCCTCGGCGTCGACCTCTCCTCGCGGATGCTCGGCCTCGCCCGGGAGCGGGCCGCCGCCCAGGGCGCCGTCAACGTGGACTTCGTCCAGGCCGACGCCCAGGTCCACCCCTTCGAGGCCGCCGCCTTCGACCTCGCCTACAGCAGCTACGGGGCGATGTTCTTCAACGACCGGGCCGCGGCCTTCGCCAACATCGCGGCCGCCCTCCGGTCCGGCGGCCGGCTCGCCCTTCTCGCCTGGCAGGCGCTGGAGGACAACCCCTGGCTGCTCGACATCCGCGCCGCCCTGGCCGCCGGCCGCACCCTCGGCGCGCCGCCGCTCGGCGGCCCCGGCCCCTTCGGCCTGGCCGACCCCGAGGGCGTGCGGAAAACGCTCGCTGGGGCCGGCTTCACCGACATCCGGTTCGAGGCCGTCGAGCACCCCGTCTACTTCGGCGCCGACGCCGGCCACGCGTGGGAGTTCTTGGGCCGCATGGGCATCGTCAAGGGGCTCACCGAGTCCCTCGACGAGGCGACGCGCGCCGGGGCCCTGGCCGAACTCCGCCGGCTCGTCGACGCCCACGAGACGCCCGAGGGCGTGCTCATGGACAGCCGGTCCTGGCTGATCACCGCCCGCCGGGCCTAGGCTCAGGCCGGGATCCGCTGCGGCACCAGTTCGAGCATCCGCTCGTCGAAGGGGAGGCCGCGGCCGGAGGGCAGCACGATGGCGTGCTTGGGCGCCAGCTGGGTGACGAACTCGAGGTCGTGGCTCACCAGGACCACCGTCCCCTTGAAGTGCTGGAGCGCGCCCAGCACCGCTTCCCGGGAGGCGGGGTCGAGGTTGTTGGTCGGCTCGTCGAGGAGCAGCAGGTTCGCTCGCCCCGCCACCAGCCGGGCCAGCGAGAGCTTGGTCTTCTCCCCGCCCGAGAGGGTGATCGCCTCCTGCTGGCCTGCGTCGCCGACCAGGCCGAAGTGGCCGAGGATGGCCCGCAGCTCGGTCTCGGTGGCGGTCAGGGGCGCGGCGGCCCGCATCACGTCGAGCGCCGAGGCGCCGGCGGGGATGTCCTCGTGCTCCTGGGCGTAGTAGCCGAGGGTGACGTTGGCCCCCACGCGCACCGAGCCGGCGTCGTGGGCGTACACGCCGGACAGGCAGCGCAGGAGGGTGGTCTTGCCCGCGCCGTTGGGGCCGACGACCAGGAACACCTCGCCCCGGCCCACCGTGAACCCGACCTTGCGCAACACCGGCTTGTCGCCCAGGCGCTTGGACAGCCCGTCCACCGTCAAGACCACGTCGCCCGCCCGCACCGGATCGGGGAAGCGCACCTTCAGCGCCCGGCGGCGCACGGGCGGCAGCTTGCGGGCCTGCTGGTCGACGATGCGGCCGATGCGCTGCTCGAGGTTCCGCCGCTTGCGGGCGGCCGTGGCGTTCGCCTGCTGGAACTTCTCCACCGTCCGCTCCAGGCGGGCGATCTCGCGCCGAGCGTTGGCCGTGTCGCGCGCCAAGGCCGCCTCCCGCTCCGCCCGCTTGGCGACGAACTGGGCGTAGGTGCCGCGGTACACCGTGAGGCGGCCCTGCTCCAGGGCCAGCACCCGGTCGATCGACTCGTTCATCAGCTCGATGTCGTGGCTGACAACCAGCACCGCGCTGGCCGAGGTCTTCAGGAAGTTCATGACGAACGCCTTGGCCTCGATGTCGAGGTGGTTGGTCGGCTCGTCGAGGATGAGGAGGTCGCCCCCGGCCAGCAGGAGCCGCGCCAGTTCCAGCCGCCGGCGCTGCCCGCCCGAGAGCGAGCCGACCTCCTGGAGCAGCGCCTCCTCGTCGAGCCCGAGCCCGCCCGCGATCCGCTCCGCCCGGGACTCCAGCTCGTACCCCCCGCCCGCCGCGAACTCGTGCTCGAGGTCGCCGTAGCGGTGGATGGCGTCGGCCAGGGCGGCGGCGTCGTCCTCGGCGTGGTGCATGTCCTCGTGGGCCGCGGCCAGCTCGTCGCGCAGCCGGGCCAGCGGGCTGGCGGCGAGGAGGTGGTCGAAGACCAGGTCCTTCTCGACGCCCGGCTGGGCCGAGGTGTCCTGCGGCAACCACCCCACGGCGTTGGGCATGCGCACCTCCCCCGCCGCGGGCGCCACCTCGCCCGCGAGCGTGCGCAGCAGCGTCGTCTTGCCCGCCCCGTTGGCGCCCACCAGCGCCACCTTGTCGCCCGCGCCGATCTGGAACGCGGCGTCCTCGAGGAGGACGCGCGCGCCGATCTCGATGCGCAAGTCGGAGGCGTTCAGGGTCATAGGCCAGCCCGAGAGGCTACTGAGACAGTTTCACCCCGTCGCCAAGCCGCTCGTCCCGCGGCATCACTCACCATCCATGGGCTGGCCGCTCCACAGACGGGAACGTTACCGGCTGCGCCCGTCCTCGCCATCCGGCCGTTCCGTCGCGCTGGCCGGTCGGGCGGTCAGATCAGCTCCTCCCGCAGGAGGTCCATCAGGAGCGAGTCGCGCCACACGCCGTCGTTGCCCCGCTCGTACCGGCGCATGACGCCGATGTCGCGGAAGCCCACCTTGCGGTACGACGCGATCGCCCGGGCGTTGCCCACATGGGGGTCGATCATGATCCGGTGATGGCCCCGGTCCTCGAACAGGTGCCGGGCCAGCGTGCGCAGGGCGTCGGCGCCCAGGCCTCGGTCGCAGAAGTCGGGGTGCACGACGATGTCGATCATGGCGTGCCGGTAGTCGGGGTCGTCCTCCTCGAAGTACTGGATGAAGCCGATGGCCCGCCCGTCCCGCTCGATCACCATGCCCGTCCCCTCGGCGCCGGGCGCCAGCAGCGCGCGCAGCCGGGCGGGGTTGTCGCCCGGCCACGCGTCGGCCAGGACAGGGTCGGTGAAGAACCCCGCCACGGTCCCCAGGTCGCCTGCGGTGAACGGCCGTAGCGACACCCGCGCACCCCTTAGCATGGCGGCGGCGAGTGTACGGCGGCGCGCCAGCCGCCGTCGCGCCGCCCTGCTGCTCGCCCCGCCCCCGCATCACGGACCCGACCCGAGCAGGCCGGCGGCCCGGTCCCGCTCGGTCTTGGCCCGATGATGCGGCCAGCAGCGGGGTTGCAGGTTGTCGTAGGACGTCGTGCCCCCGTTGGCGACGGGGTTGACGTGGTCCCACTCCAGCCCGTAGCGGCGACCGCAGCCTTGCTCGACGCAAGTGACCCCGTCGAGATCAGGACCGAGTTCGAGGGCGGTCCGCAGTTCGGCGGAGATGTGACGGCCGAAGTGCTTGACTGCGTGGATGTCCACCCCGTCGCGCAGGACCGCCTTGAGGAAGGCGTCCTGGCCGAGGCGGCGGGCGAGGGCGACCGGTAGCGGGCCGCCGCCCACGATGTGGCACGGCTCACCCTCGTGGGCGTGACCGCGGTGGTAGGCCGCGAAGTCGCACACGATCACCAGGTCGGCGGAACGGGGCCGGACCTTGCCCTGGCCTTCGAGCATGGCGACCAGGGCGTCGGCGGCGAGGGCGGCGCGCGGTTCGGGAGGGCCGCCAGCCCGGTCGCGGCGGAGGCGATCGGTCTCGGCGTCGATCTGATTGACGATCGGTAGGCCGACTTCCGCAGGCAGCGCACCGGAAAGGCGCACCATGCCCAGATCGTCACGCCAGTGGCGAAGCTCGCGGGCCTGCTGCTGGCGCTCGTGCAGGTCATCGGGATGGATGGCAGCCAGCCGGCGGCGGCGGCTCTCGTGCTTGAGCGGGCCGAGACCGGACCGCTGGGCGAGGGCGATGAGCTCGGTGTCGTCCCCCGGCGTGTTGGCGATGACCTCGGCCTGCGCCAGGGAAATGTCGCCCTTGGCCAGGGCCTCCCGAGTGGCCGGCCGCTCGTCGAGCGCGGCGGTGGCGGAGAGCGCGGCCCGGGCCTCGCCCACCGATGTCCCGGCGGCGCGGGCCAGCCAGCCGGCCGCGTCGTCGAACCCGCGGCGCTGGTGGCTGCGGCACTCCGCCGCTCGGCGGGCGGCCCGTACCCGAGCGGCGGCGCAGGCCTTCTCGGTGGCTGCGAGCTGTTCGGCAAGACAGGCGGCGGCCTCCCCGGACAAGAGCGATGCGTCGAACGCGGCGGCGGCACGGCGCAACGCGTTCGCGAACTCGACCAGACCCACCTAAGACACCTCGCTTCCAGGACGCGAAACCATCAGAGGAAGGAGGCCGTTGGCGCCCGGCGCTCGAGGCGTGCCCACACCATAGACGAATGTACGTTCGATGTCAAGGGCACGTACGATCGGTTTCGTGGACGACGTCTTCGAGCGCCTGATGGACGCGGCCGGGGTCGCCGGCGACGACCGTGGGGCGACGCTGTCCAAGCTGCACGAGCTGCGGGCGCGGTTCCCGAGAGAGACGCCCGCCCGCCTGTTCGACCGAGCCCGCCGCGAGGGCGCGCCCATCCCCGTCCCCCGCTGCCCGCACCGCGTGCGCCGCGGCGAGTGCGTGGCGTGCGAGCCCCGCATCGGGGAGCGGCAGTACTACACCGCCAGCGGCGACCACGTGCACACAACGCCGGCGTGCTCCGTGCTCGCAGCCGGCAAGTTCGAGCCCATCGAGACCGGCGCGGGCGACGGCCGGGAGGTCTGCACGGTGTGCGCCAAGGCGCCCGCGGCGGCGCGGACCGCGACGGCCCGGCCGGCGACGCGGCGGGCGCGCCCCAGCAGCGCGGCCAGGGCCAGTACGGCGGCCGCATCGGTCAACGGGCCGGCGCGCCGGGCGGTCCTGCCGCTGGTGAGGCCGGAGGAGCTGGCGCCGTCGTCGCCGCCGGGCGTCGGCGACCGGATCGACTGGGGCGGGTTCACAGGCGTCGTCACCAACGTCGGCGACCGGGGCGTAACCCTGTCCGTCGATGGGGTCGTTCTCACCGCGCCGTGGGGCGACCGAGCCACGGTCCACCGCCCCCGACCGCCCTCTTAGCCTGAACGGCAGGTCGGGGTCAGATGATCCGGACCTGGTCGGCGCTCATGAAGGGCGTGCCGTCAAGGAGCACACCGCTCACCAGCCCGAGACTGTCTCCCAACGAGAAGTCGGCGTCGGCCAGCTGGAACTTGCACACCAGATCCAGGAGCCCGTCGCCGTTGGCGTCCTCGGGGGCGCCGCACCGCTCCACCGTCGCCTCGGCGCCTGTCGGCCCCCAGCGGAGGCTCGCCTGGACGACCGCAGCCGTGGTGTCGAGGTCGTCGGTGGACAGCAGGGCGACCGACACCACCCCTCTCCGCCCGATGTTCAGCGAGTTCGGATCGCTGTTCGGCTTGATGTCGAGCGGCGCCCAGACGATCTGGGCCATGACGGGCGCGGCCTCAAGGTGTGGCTCGTCCACCCGTAAGTCGGCTGCGAGGCGGAACGTCCGCAGCCGGTCGTCCGGGCAGGATCCGACCACGTCGACGTGACGACCTGGCTGGCGCCCGCCCCCACCAGGACGCCGTGCGGCTGCGGCCGGGCCGGCGCCGTGGCGCAGGCGGCTGAGCCGGCGAGCGTCAACGTCGCCACGAGCTTGGCGTCGGGGGCGGCGCCGGCGTTGGTCGCGGTCGCGGTCGCCGTGCACGTGAACGGGTTCCCGGACCAGTACTGGTCGCAGATCAACGACAACCCGCCGAGGGCGAGCTGCGTCTGCTCGAGGACGGGGACGCTGACGTCGACTGTCGCGGTGACATCGGGCGTCGCCACCGTCACATCGTTGCGGAAGCTGAACATACGGTCGCTCCGCTTGGCGCAGGTGACGGTCAACACATCGTCGAAGGTCCTGGAGTGGCCCACGCCGAGGACGGCGCGCCGCGCCGCCGGCGTCCCCGTGATCGTGCAGTCCTCCGGCTTGGAGACGATCGCCAACTCTTGGTCCTCGGCGACGGGCCCGGCCGGACCGTCGGTGGTGACAACCGACCGGACGACCAGCGGCGTGGGCTGGTTGATCTCGATCCGGTTCGGCGGTCTCACGAGCGAGAAGGCGGTCTTGCGCACGTCGGTGGTCGTCTCGGCGTTGCCGAAGTTGACGGCGTACGACCTGTCCCGAGCGCCGAAGGGGACGTCGATCGCCTGCGCCACGGGGGTGTATTCCTTCCAGCCGGCAGGGACGATCTCCTCGACTCGGTAGCGTCCGGGACCGTGCCCGTCGAGGTTGAAGCGGTACCGGCCCGATCCGTCGGTCGAGAGATTGGCGACGGCGCCGGCGGGCTGGCCGACCAGCGAGTTCTCGCGGTGATCCGGACCGGCCAGCCTGGGAGCAAGGCCTCACCCCAATCGTTCACGCCGTCTCTGTCGGCGTCGCGGAACTTCACGCCGGAGATGCTCGGCGCCGGGTTGGGCCGGGCCGCGATGTCGTGCCAGTTGCCGCAGGCCCCGTGAGATCCACATGCCACCGAACTCGAAGACGTTCAGTGTCACCGAGGCCAGCGGGGGCCCGTCCTGGCCGTTGACATGGAACGCCCGGAGGACCGAGTTGGGCCGGTCCCAGGGTGGTGAGGTCGGCGTAGTGGTTCGCCTCGATGCGGTGCGGCAGGCACGAGGCGTGCTGCCCCGGCCGGTCCCGGCACGACGACCAGCGCACGTCGGGGTCGGTGATCGTGATCTGCGTCTCGCTGCTGTACCAGAGGAAGTTCGGCGTGAAGCGTGCCTGCGGAAAGGTCAGGAGGCCCTGGTTCGCCAGGAGGAGGCCGCGGTCGATCAGCTCGCCTCGACCCGGATCGATGATGAAGTCCCGGCACGCGTCCGGCCAGTTGCGCTCGACCTCGTCGCTCGTGCCCGGCGGGCAGCCGTTGACGTGCGCCGTCGCCGGCGCCGCCCCGGCGGCCAGCCCGATCATCATGAGGGTGGACGAGATCGCCACCGCCGAGGCTTTGCGCATTCCGCTGCGCCTTCCTCTCGGAACCGAGCGTGCTCGCGGCTTCTGAACGCGGCAACGGGTGGATCACCCTGACCGGTCGTGGGGATCGCGGGATACGACCACGCGTGCACTTCATCCGGCGTCAGTCGCACGCCCGGCGGCCGGTGCTCCGGAGCGACTGTCGAGGCAATCGTCTCCCCGATCATCGAGCTGCTCGGGGGGACGCCCGTGATCGACTGGCCCGGTGGTGGGTCGCTGGAGCTGAGGTCCAGCGGTTCGTCGGACCGGTCGCTGAATCGGAATCGAGCCCGCGTCCGTCTCGCGTCCGTCACCGCGCGATGTCACGAAGGTCCGCACGGCAGGCACGGATCCCGTCCCTCGAACCGCCTGGCTCGCGTTGAGCTGGCGAACACGCAGCGGTCGAGGATCTGCACCGGACCATCCTGACCCGCAGCCTCTCGGTCGACACGACGGCACGGGTGCGGGCCAGCCTCCAGCCGCTCCGCACCTGTCCACTGCTCGGGCCTGCGCTGCATGGGCGCTGGGAGGGGTACCGGTTCCTCGTCGGACCATGGCGCTGGATGATCCTTGTCTACCGCTACCTCGCCGAGGACGACCGCGTCGTCGTCGAGCGCAGTCACCAACCCGTAGGTGTCGAAGGTGTTGCTGGGGTCAGGCCGTTACGCTTGGAGGCGCGATGAGCGAGGCCACGGCCAACTACGTCACGTTCGAGGATTTCCTCGTGGGCGAGCGGGAGGCCGAACGCCGGCACGAGCTGGTTGGCGGCCAGGTGTATGCGATGTCCGGTGGCACGGAGCGCCACGACCTCATCGCCGGCCTGATCTACCAAGCGCTGCTGACCGGGGCTCGAGCGAAGGGCTGCCGCACGTTCATGAGCAATCGGCTCATCCACACGAGCGATGACAGCGCCTACTACCCCGACGTGATGGTCGTGTGTGGGACGGCGCCACACGTCCAGTACGAAACCGATCCGGCCCTGATCGTCGAGGTCCAGTCCCCGTCGACGCGGAACATCGACCGGCGCGAGAAGGTCGTCGCGTACGAGCAGGCGCAATCGTTGCAGTTGGTCCTCCTCGTCGACCCCAACGACCGTCGCATCGAGGTCGCGTACCCGGAGGACGGAAGGGTCCACCACTGGACTGCGTTCGGGCCCGGCGAACTCATTGCGACCGAGTACGGCGTGCTCCACGTTGACGCCCTGTACGACGAACTCGACGCGATCGCCACGACGTAGCGGAGCTGGCGCACGACGCCCCCCGGCGAGCGAACGAACTCGAAGCACGGCTAGCCTCAATACCCATAAGTTAGTCTCCTAGAGCCACCTCGACCTGATCGAAGCAGTTGGACGTCGGGGAGTAGTTGGCGGCGCTCTGCCAGGGACCGTCGGCGACGCGGACGTCCACGAGCTCGTCGA
>Ga0187893_10006094_pt1 | contig 20932 bp, 16 predicted proteins | sample MA1701074metaG_FD_139574 | JGI IMG/M metagenome (GOLD analysis project Ga0187893, IMG submission 139574) | White microbial mat communities from a basaltic lava cave in the Kipuka Kanohina Cave System on the Island of Hawaii, USA - MA170107-4 metaG ...
GAGTTTACCGCCTTCCGCATCAAGCGCGAGACCGAACGGCTCTACCCCCACCGCGATAGACTCGATACAACACCCTGGGCAATGGCAGCGTAAATCGGCGCGCTCGATCGATCACGCCCTTCCTGATTTAAATACCAGTTCGCAGTCTTCAGACTATCAATCTGTTAGTTTCCAGCTGCAGAATAGGCCTGATCTGTCAGCGATAATGAATGGACAAACTGAAAAAAAGTTAGACCTCTTATATAAGAACGCGCCCTCAGGTATTGCCACCGTATATAAGAACGGGCCCTCAGGTATTGCCACCGATCTGGTGGTGGGCTTCGCAATCATGGCTGTGCTTTGGAACGACGCTCCTTCCCTTTTCCCTCCCATTTGGTTCCTCGCTTTGTGCTTAGGTGTATGGGCTCGCATAGCGTTAGTACAAAGTTACCAAAGAACATTGCCAGCTAAGCGGCATTTGCGGCGCTGGCAAGCATCTTATTCCTTAGCTTCAGTCTGCGCAGGTGCAATATGGGGTTCCCTGGGCTTGTTTAGCACCTTGAACCTCAGCTTAGGCTATCAGTTGCTGATTACCTTCGTGTTATTGGGCATGGCGGTGCGGGAACTAGCGATAGAAGGCGCGTTCCTTCCCGTCTATCTCGATTTTCTACTACCCATGTCGCTTCTGCATGTGTTGGGCTTCTTGATGCAAGCGAATAGCACAAGCACTTTGATGGCGATCCTGTTTGGAATCATTATTGGGGCATTTTACCAGTGCAGCCGCCAAATAAACCGGATCATTGGTTCGGCTATCCGACTGTCAGTCGAGAAGGATGAGCTTGTGAGCCAATTGATGACGGCACAAGAAGATGAAAGAAAAAGAATCGCGGCTGAATTGCATGACGGGATCGGGCAGAGTTTGAGCGCTATGAAATATAGCTTAGAAAATGAAGTCAAAAAGCTGAGTCAAAGCCAAGGACATGGCGAAACGCTCAAGGGCCTTGAGGTAGTAACGCACAGCATGCAGGAGGCGATTGAGGAACTGCGTCAAATCGCCATGGGCTTAAGGCCCGCGATGTTGGAGGACTTGGGGATCTTGAGCACCCTAGACTGGTTTTGTCGTAAATACCACAGTGCCCACCCGCACATTAATGTGGCGAAGCAGTATGCGCTTGAAGAGAGTGACATACCGCAAGAACTAAAAGTCGTCATCTACCGTATCGTTCAAGAAGCTTTTAACAATGTCGCTAAGCATGCGGGCGGGGATCAGGTGTCTTTAGAATTGCAGAAAACCGCAACGGCTATTCGCCTCTTCATTCACGATAACGGCCAAGGATTCGATGTCCACGAGCGTGGAAATCCCGTAATCCAAGAGGGGTTTGGCTTTGGCCTCACAAGCATGCGCGAGCGGGCCGAGTCACTGGCAGGCGAATTAAACCTTATCAGCGGTATCGGCTGCGGAACTACCGTTGAGATCCGTTGGCCGCTTGCCGAACTCGGACACCTATCGAACGGTTAAGCCGTTTTCGATCGCATACGCTGTTATCCCGGCCGTGTTATGCAGCTCGAGCTTCTTCATGGCGCTCGCCCTGTGCTTTTCGACCGTCTTAGGACTGAGCGACAGGTGCTCGGCGATCTCTCTGTTCCGATATCCTTCTGCGATGAGCTTAATCACCTCTCGCTCGCGGCGGCTCAAAATCTCCCACGACCGCGGCCCAACCCCTTGGCGCCCCCGCAGATAACCCGCAACCACCTCTTGACAAATGCCTGGGCTGAGGAAAGTTTGTCCGGACAGGCTGCTGCGTAGGGCTATTAGCAACTCATCATGGCCATCATCTTTTAATACATAGCCCACGGCGCCTGCGTCGAGTGCTGCCCTAACGTATTCTCCCGCTTTGTGGAAAGTGAGAACGATGATCTTGGTTTCCGGAAACCGGCGCTTGATGTTCGCTATGGCCTCCACCCCATTCGTTTGGGGCATGGAAAGGTCCATTATGACGACATCGACGTTCAGCGTGGCGACGCAACGTAAAGCTTCATGACCGTTTCCGGCCTGCCCTACCACCTCTAGCTTTGGGTCGGAAGCGAGCAGAGCCCGCAGTCCATCGCAAATTATCTGGTGATCATCCGCGATCAGAAGCCGAGACTTTCCGTTTACTTTCAATGCACACGCCCCCCTCGTCGCATATTGCACTGCAACACGCTAACTGTAAAGTCTTTTGTTGCGGAAAACAAGCGCTCAATCGCTAAATAAACATTATGGTGCAGATACCCCATGTAGAATGGGGCAAAAACCTTATACAAAGTAGCATTACGCGATCCGCTTTTCGTCACCGGCCTTATGTAACATCTTCACAACAAGGGGTGTTCGGCTACGGCTAGTGATGTTGCGCTCGAAGGTTCTTATTGTCGATGACGACGATGCTTTTCGGCAGGCGATAAGCATCTTTCTGCGAGAGCAGTTTTCGATAGAAATCAGGGAAGCCAGTAACTATCAAGAGGCACTGCAACAGCTCGATGGCGTCGATCTGGTTTTTATTGATATTTCGCTGCCTGGAGAAAACGGTCTGCACCTCACGGCGAAGCTCAAATGCATGCACCCAGAGATCGTCGCCAGCATCCTCACGATTAACGATTCCCCCGAATATCGGGCGGCGGCTTTTGAACAGGGCGCGGATTACTTTGTATCAAAGGGAGCCCCGGCAGAAAAAATCCTAGAAGTGGTGCGATCCGTCCTTCGGAACCGCGGGCGTGCGCCACCCTCCTGAGTCGCCGAAGCATATACAGCATAAACCCTATCCCGAAATAGGGAGCTACTAGAGGCAAAATACAAAGTTTTCATACTCGATGCACTGGACATGTTTCTTTCTACTAACACACGCCGAATTGGACCAAGTCCTCACGGAGAAGGTACTCGTGCGTGGCGCAACATAACTCCCTCACCGGATGAGTATTCAAATGGAACCGCTCACTCTGAAAAACGTAAATTTCGGGATCCGCTATTCAGGAACCTCCATCGAAAGCGTTATTAGATTCCGGAGATAAACAGTGATGAGAAGGACGTTCACTGAATCCGGTCCGGTCGGCCTAGGGGTGCGTCCCATTCCTTTCTCGAGCATTAGTAATCGTTCCGTCCCTTTTTCAACTAGCGTGTTTTCAGGTTTGCTCGCAGCGATCGATGGGATCACAGTGTTTCTCATCGGCATAATCATTTTTTTATCGTATCTCGGATGGAGCAAGAACGCCTCTGCCTATGTTTGCGGATCTATGGTTATAATGCTGATGACTACAGCCGTGCTGTACGGCTCCGGTCTCTATGACTTCAGGACACAGAGCCGGGTTATTAGCTATAGAAAAATAGCCGTGGGCTGCGGGTGCGCATTCCTTACCGTGATCGTGCTGGGTTTTGCCCTAAAGATCTCGCAAGAATTCTCAAGGGTATGGTTGTTTTCTTATTTCGGCGCATCGTTGCCGCTGCTAATTATCGTGCACTACTTGGTGGAGCATCGGCTACGTCGATGGGGAATATCTGGAAAGATAGCGCGCAATGTTGCAATCTTTGGTGGGACTGGGCCTGCGAAAAGACTCATTGAGTTTGTGGAAAAGAGTCAAGACCCGTGGGTTCGTATTCTCGGTGTTTTCGATGATAGACAGAGTCCCGGTCGCTCGGATGGTTGTCAATATCCCATGCTAGGAAACGTGGAAAAGTTAATCTCTTTCGGGCGACAACGTCGCATTGACGATATCGTTATTGCGTTACCCTGGGGAGCAGAGGAGCGCACGTTGGGAATCGTCGAAAGGTTACGAGTCTTACCGGTATCGGTGCACCTCTGCCCTGATGCGATTGGATTCAATTTCGTGCAGAATGGGTATGCTTATCTGTGCGGCGTGCCAGTACTGAAGGTGTTTCAGAAGCCGGTTTCGGGGTGGGACTATGTAGCGAAAGCCATCGAGGATAAGGTGCTTGCCGCGTTATTTTTGGTACTGACTTTACCCGTGACGGTGCTCATTGCTGTGTGCATAAAGCTGGACAGTCCCGGCCCTGTGCTATTCCGACAGAAGAGGTATGGTTTTAACGATCAGCTCATCGACGTATACAAGTTTCGAAGTTTGAGGGTTGAGCAGCAGGATGAGGATGCCGCTTGTTTGGTGACTCGCAATGATCCTAGGGTCACTCGTGTCGGGAGCTTTCTGCGCCGAACGAGTCTCGACGAATTGCCGCAATTGCTGAATGTATTGAAGGGGGAGATGTCCATCGTGGGACCCAGACCACACGCTTTAAACGCGAGCGCGCAAGGAAGGCTTTATCACGAGGTCGTGGAAAAATATTCGACTAGGCATAAGGTTAAACCTGGGATAACAGGCTGGGCGCAAGTCAGCGGTTGGCGGGGCGAAACGGACACGGAAGAGAAAATCCGAAAACGCGTGGAGCATGATATTTTTTACATCGAGAACTGGTCTCTTGGGCTTGACATAAGCATAGTATTGCGGACGATGTGGGTTGCCCTCAAAGGTGACAGGGCGTATTAACAGCCTGAAAAGCGTGGGCGAGGAAGCAACAACCCGGGTGGGGGTGGAATAACAGTAAAGAGCCAAAGGACCGAAGCCTTGAGTATCACAATTTTGGGAATTTCAGCCTATTATCACGACAGCGCAGCAGCGTTGCTGGTGGATGGCGACATCACCGCGGCCGCGCAGGAAGAGCGGTTTACCCGCAAGAAACACGATCCGGGTTTTCCGGCCAATGCGATCCGGTATTGTGTCAATCAAGCGGGCGGTCTTGAGCACGTCGACTATATGGTGTTTTATGACAAACCTCTGGTTAAATTCGAGCGGCTGCTTGAGACCTACCTGTCGTTCACCCCTCAGGGATTTCGCTCTTTCGTAGCGGCGATGCCGATCTGGCTTAAGGACAAGCTGTTTCTCAAGAAGACGCTAAAGCGGGAGCTGGCTACAGTGGGAGACATCGCGGAGGATAAGCTTCCGCCCTTGTTGTTTTCAGAGCACCATCGCTCTCACGCGGCTTCTGCATTCTTCCCTAGCCCGTTTGAGCGGGCCGCTGTATTGTGCCTCGACGGAGTAGGGGAATGGGCGACGAGCTCGGTTTGGGTCGGCGACGATAATAATTTAACTGCCCAGTGGGAGCTCGATTTTCCTCATTCTCTGGGGCTACTGTATTCTGCTTTTACCTACTTTACAGGATTCAAGGTCAACTCCGGAGAATACAAATTGATGGGGCTTGCTCCCTACGGCGAGCCGAAATATGTAGACATTATTCGAGACAACCTGCTGGACATAAAGGAAGACGGCACGTTCCGGCTCAATATGCGCTATTTTAACTATGCGACTGGGCTCACCATGACCAATGGTCAGTTCGATCGCCTCTTTAGTGGCCCGCCGCGCAAGCCGGAGTCCCAGGTTACCCAGCGCGAGATGGATATCGCCAGTTCCATTCAGGCGGTCACCGAGGAGATTATTCTGCGACTGTGCCGCACCGTATACCGTGAGTTGAGCATGCGTTATCTGTGCCTCGCCGGTGGCGTGGCACTTAACTGCGTGGCCAATGGCCGAATCCTTCGGGAAGGACCGTACAAAGATCTCTGGATCCAGCCCGCAGCCGGGGATGCCGGTGGTTCCGTCGGGGCGGCGCTGTCGGTCTGGCACGAATACTTGGGCAAGCCGCGTAAGACGAACGGTGTCGATGCTATGCACGGCGCCTATCTTGGTCCTTGCTACGAGAGCGAGAACATCATCGAGCACCTCGATACCATCGGCGCACCCCATATGCGGCTCGAGGACGATGAGCTCATTAGTAAGGTCACCGAGCTTCTGGCTGATGGTGGTGTCGTGGGCTGGTTTCAGGGACGCATGGAGTTTGGCCCCCGTGCCTTGGGCACACGCTCCATCATCGGTGATCCCCGAAACCCGAAGATGCAGTCGGTGATGAACCTCAAGATCAAGTACCGGGAATCGTTTAGGCCGTTCGCCCCGGCGGTCCTCAGGGAAAGAGTCTGCGATTGGTTCGGGATGGACCATGACAGTCCTTACATGCTTCTCGTGGCTCCCGTAAGGGCGGATAAGCTCATCCCGATGACCGAGGAACAGAAGCGGTTGTTTGGGATCGAAAAGCTCAACGTTCCACGCTCTCAGATCCCCGCCGTTACCCATGTAGACTATTCGGCACGGATCCAGACCGTGCACGCTGACACCAATCCTCAGTTTTATCGTCTATTGCAGCGCTTCGAGGCATGCACCGGTTGCCCAGTGTTGGTGAACACCTCGTTTAACGTACGCGGCGAGCCCATCGTGTGCACGCCTGAGGACGCTTATCGTTGTTTCATGCGTACAGAGATGGATTACCTGGTTATGGAGAACGTGCTGTTGGACAAGAAGCAGCAGGCTCCCTGGAAAGAAGCAAGCGACTGGCGAGAGGAATTCGCGCTGGATTAGCCATGACGATTCCGGATAAACGAGAGCTGCGCCGTTTTGGATTTTTGGTCGGCGCCATCGTGGCCATACTGTTCGGAGGTCTGTTTCCTTGGCTATTTGAGCATAGTGTCCCGCTATGGCCGTGGGTCGTCTCGGGGATCCTTTTAGGGTGGGCGTTGATATTACCCAAGAGCCTATTTCCTCTCTATCGCGCTTGGATGGCAATCGGGAAGGTCCTGGGTTGGATCAACAGCCGTATCATCCTAGGGCTTATATTCTATCTCATGATTCTACCGATAGGTCTTGTCATGCGGCTGTTCGGCAGGGATCCCATGCGCCGTCGACTCGACAAGGGAGCATTAAGCTATCGTGTTCAAAGCACAAATCAACCTAAAGAAAATGTGGAGAGACCGTTCTAATGTTGGAATTATTTAAAGACCTTTGGGGGTTCATGCGAGTGCGCAAGAAGTTTTTTTTGACGCCTATAATCGTCGTCATGGTGCTTCTTGGTTTTCTGATCGTGTTCGCACAAGGGTCGGTCGTGGCGCCTTTTATTTACACCTTATTTTGATTTGATGTAACGAGTTACCGGCCTGTTAGGCTTTCGGCACCTTTGTAGCGGTCATGATTTTCGAAATGGCCGAGAAAAGGTATTTTCTTCGGCGAGCGGCTCTGTTAGTGGCCGTTGTCTGCTCTCTTGGGATTCTTTTCGTGTTAAGAGAGCCGGTAAAGGGATTCATTAAGACGCATATAAGAGGCGCACCTAAAGCAACGCTGAAGACACAGGAGCCTTTTCGCTCTATCTATGTTTGGCTCTTCAACCCGCCGGTTTTCTACCTCAGCCCCGAAGAAGTTGGAGACGGCAAACACGCTTTGGAGATCACCCTCCAGAATCCGTCGGGCATTGGGATGGACACCTCGGGGCGTGTTTATATTGGGGACCGCGGACGGTACCTCTGGCGGATCGATTCCGATGGCACTGCCCACATCATCGCTGGCAGCGGCAAACCAGACTTGATGCCGCCAACGCAAATGAGTGATGCGCGGAAAGCCGGACTTGGGTCTCCTGAGGGGCTTTTTGTGGACGAGACGGGCAATTTGTACCTCGCTGATAAACGCAATCATGTCGTACTGCAATTAGACCAGCGCGGTGCAATTTCAAGAATCGCCGGGAGTGGAGTGTGTGGTTATGACGGTGATGGTAGATTGGCACTGAAGGCGTCACTTAATCAACCGTACGATGTCGCACGGGATTCGACTGGCAATCTCTATATTGCAGACTTCGGCAATCATCGCATGCGCAAGGTCGATCCTCAAGGGAGGATTTCCACGGTAGCCGGCACGGGCGCCGCCGGCTATAGCGGCGATGGCGGCCCGGCAGTTGAGGCACAGCTCAACGGACCGTATGGTGTATTCGTCGATGCGGAGGATAACATCGTGATTGCGGATAGCCTGAATCATGTCATCCGCAAGATTGGTGCGGACGGGGAGATTACCACGATCGCTGGCACGGGAACACGAGGCTACTCAGGAGACGGTGGCCCCGCGATCGCGGCAGCCTTTGATACACCGCAGTCACTTTTCACGGATGCGCTTGGTCGTTTGTATGTCGGCGATGAGCACAATCACAGTATTCGGGTTATTGATCGAAGCGGGACCGTCTCCACGTTGGCCGGCAACGGACGGCTGGGTGAGTCAGTTGAGGGCACTATCAGCGACCGAGCACCGTTGAACGATCCAGAAGATATTTTGGTAATGCATGACGGACGGATCCTTATCGCAGATGGAGACAACCGGCGAATACGAAAGATCTTGTCTAATGGAAAGATGTATGCGTTTGCTGGAAAGAGACGTGGGCGAATAGTGAGGAATCCTCCAGCGTCCGGATTAGATCCGTGCCGCTGAACAACAGGGACTTGTCGATCTATGCAGTCCTGATCTGCGGCGCGGCGCTTGTTGTCTTGAATCCGATGGTCGTGGGCTTTTTCTTACACCCCGTGAGCCTCCAGTATAACGCGCCGATATTGTTTTCCTTGGATGCGTTTCTCGGGATTGTCATCATTACCTCGATTCTGTACCTCAAGACCGCTCGGAGGGGATGGTTCATCACCGCTGTTTGTGCGCTGTTCTTGCTGCCGGTCCTCATGGTGATTGCGGAATTGGCGGTCACCTACTACCGCCTAGTCTATGGACACAGCACAGAAGTACACCAGCGGGTGCTCGAACGCGATCCGGAGCTCGGCTGGCGTCTTAAGGCCAATACCTATGCCCGGGAGGTATCGGTTGGAAACTACGACGTCATCTATAAGCTCGATAACGAGCGCCGCAAGTCGATTCCACAGGAGGAAGGGGTGAAGAACATCGTCCATTTCTTCGGCGAATCTTTTATTTTTGGCCTGGGGGTGACTAACGAACAGACGGCTCTGAATCTCTTGGCGAGAAACCTCAAGGGCCGCTTCAATGTCCTCAACTATGGAGTGCCGGGCTACGGAATAGAACAAATGCTTTTTTATTTCCGTTCCCGTTTACGCGATATTCAGCCAGGTGATGTGGTGGTGTTTGCTCCCTTGTCCGAAGACCTAAAACGAAACCTCATTCACGGTTCCGTTTGTCAGTCCGTTTTGGATTATCAGCGTAAGGACAGCCCGACCTTTCCGATGTGGACCGAAGACGGATGGGTGATTGTTCGCGTTAGCGACGAATGTACTGCTCTCGAAGCGCTGCTGGTGGATTCCCCGGGATTGCTAGGACGTTTGTACCGGTGGCGGCACGAGAAAAAGGTGGCGGATGAAATTCTACGCAACGCAGATAGGGTGTTTTCACAGGCAGCCGAATTGGCAAAAAAGCGTGGTGCGAGCTTTTACGTTGTGTTTATGCCGAATCCGTTGGAGTGCGCAAGGAGTGCGTTCGGAGTAGATATTGCTAAGCTAAAGACGCCTTTTACGTCTCTCTTGCCCTATTGCCCGCGTGACAAACAGTCGCTTCGACGGCTCCACTTCCCATCGGACTATCACTGGACCTCTGAAGGCAATCGATGGGCTGCCCATGCCCTCGATCGAATAATGCGCGCAAAGCTTCGCTTGGGCTTGCCGGAAGATTCTTAATAAGGGATAAGATAGCTGTAGCTTTCAAACTGAGCTCAGCTATTCGTGTAACGAAGTGCCAAGTACGTGTGAAATAGCAGGCTATATAAAGACATAGCGATGGTTCGTAACCCAACGACAATCGGTTCCGAACCTGAGGCCGATACTGTCGGTAATAGACACGCACCCCGGTTTCTGCAGAGCAGCGCGCTGGCCTTCGGGATCCGTTTGTCCGGCGCGGGGTTATCCTATATAACTCAGGTTCTTATTGCCCGCTTTCTGGGCGTCTCAGACTTTGGATTATATTCTTTCGCTTGGTCCTGCGCGTTCCTTCTCTCCGTTCCGGCAACGATGGGGCTCGATTCGGCTCTAATGCGCTACTATCCGGCCTACATGGTGCAAACAGATTTTGACAAGGTTGCAGGCCTCTTGCGCTTTGCGGTTGCGATCATCTTGTTAAACGCCCTCGTCATCATCGCGGTCGCGAGCACGATGACTGTGTTCTTAGCTGTCGGTGATTCCAAGCACTTTGCGAGCCCCGTGCTGGTAGGGTTGGGAGCGATCCTACCGTTAGCCTTACTGTTCCTTGGGCGGGATTGCGGCCGTGCGATGCATCGGCCTATGCTCGCCCTTGTCCCACACGAGCTCGCATTTCCTATTTTACTATTGTCTGCGATCGCGGCCTTTACCATAACGGACGCGGAGAGATCGGCCGGTACGGTATTATCAGCCACTGTAATTTGTCTCAGCATCGCGCTTGCAGGTCAAGCGGCCGGATTGTTTCGGTCCTTGCCGCCTCAGGTTCGCAGCGCTAGGCCACAGTACGAAGGAGGCCGTTGGGTGCGGGTAGCCCTGCCAATATTCATCATAGCAATCTTTGGGCAGCTCATGGACCGCTCGGACGTGCTCATGGTCGGAATGTTTCTTTCGCCCAAAGAGGTCGCTGTCTATCACGCTGCCAGTCGAACCTCAACATTAATGCAACTTGCCATGGTTGCGCTTCTGGCCTTTACAACACCGAGCTTCTCTGCTTTGCATGCCGCTGGCAAGCATCAAGAGCTGAAGACCCTTGTAGCACGTGTCTTCCGGTGGAACTTATCGGCAACAGTGGTGGCAGCGGTCGCGTTGATCGCTCTGAGCCGAATGGTCATGGGACTTTTCGGTCCCGGGTTTACCGAAGGGACGGTTGTGCTCGTTTCGCTTGTTGTCGCTCAGTCGTTCTTGTGCATTCAAGGTCCAGCGTCTACGCTCTTGGTCATGACAGGCTACCAAAATATTACTTGTCTTATTTACGGCGTTAGTGCTGCTTTGAGCATCTTGTTGAACACAGTTTTTATACCCGCGTTTGGCATTGAAGGAGCTGCCGCAGCGACTACGATCGCGTGGTTCGTGAATTCAGTATGGATAAATCTTGCGGTACGGCGACGCTTTAACACTCGTGCTTTCGCCGTTCCGTAAGCTAGGAATCAGTGCAGACGTACCCAATCAGATTCAAGAGCAAGGCTTATGTGTGGTAAACGAACAACTGATCTGATCGGCGAGCGCCGCCCGAGTTTCCCACCTTAATTTATGCTTACCTATAAACCGAATCGGATAGAGATCCAACGCGGTGAGGATCGGGTCGCTAGACGCTACCGCGTGAAATACGGTTTTCAGGATGCCAGTTTCCGCTGGTTTGATCGGATACTCGCCCTCTTCATTGGTCGGGCGGTACCTCCCGCGGATTGGGATCCCGGCTCGGTAAGGCGCATTCTGATCGCGAACGGGGGCCACTTCGGTGATCTGGTGATGTCAACCGCTGTGATCCAGCTCGTCCGGCTGGCATTTCCGGGGGCGGAAGTAGGCTTGCTGGCTGGTAGTTGGTCGCGGAGCGTTTTCGAGAACAATCCGCTCGTCAATCGTCTGCATCTCTTGGATCATTGGTATACGAGCCGAGCAAAGCTCCCAAGGTGGCGTAAAGCTTTGCACTATGCGTTCGAGCGGGGAAGAGTCATCGAAGAGCTTCGGGAGCAGCACTACGATGTCGCGCTTGATGTTAGGCTGTGGTTCCCCAACTTCATACCGATCCTGTGGTCCGCACGGATCCCTGTCCGGGTGGGCTTCAACCGTGTCGGATTCGGACCAATGCTTACCCACGCAGGACACGTCACTTATGGCGGACGGCATGAGTTGGAGGACCAGCTCGACCTGATAAGACTGATATGTGACAACCCACCGCAGTCTGACGCGGCCCGTCCAGCGCTGCTTCCTAGTCCGGTCGAGGCCGTTCAGGAGGTTGAAACACTATTGGGGCAGGACCCTCCACCGTTCATAGTCTTGCATATGGGTTCGTCCGTGCCAGCGAAGGACTGGCCTGAACCGAAGTGGCGCGAGCTCGCCGAGCGCCTGGCGGGCCTTGGCTATCGAGTCTTGTTTACCGGGGTAGGCGAACGCGAGCAGCGGAATATTGAGATTGCGACTCAAGGGCTAACCAACTATGTCAACGCCTGCGATCGGGCGACTTGGGCTGGTTTGGTCGAATTGGTTCGACGGGCGGAAATGGTTTACTCGACAGACTCTTCGGTAGGCCATGTAGCCGCGGCGGTGAATACCCCGGTTGTAACTGTCTACGGCGGAACGGTGGAGCCTGATCGTTTCAAACCTTACGGAACCCTTTGCGAGGTTGCAACCCACGAGCCGCCGTGCTTTCCTTGCCTCCGGAAACGCGGGTGTAGCCCCATGACCTGCCTGACCCAGCTCTCCGTCGACACAGTCTGGACTGCTGGCACGCGACTTCTATCGTCGAAGCAGGGTTGCGCAATAGCGGCCGGTGAGACGGGGAAACGACGTTGAGTGTCGCAATCGCGGATGACCGCGTACTAGAGGTTATAATGAACCTTAACGCAACGGACTGTTTGTTAGGCGAGTTTATCTACACTCTTCAATTCTGGGAGCTTAAAACGTGTTCGACCTCAATGCATATTTCGAGGATGAGTTTGCCGAGCATTCGCAGGTAGTGGCCGCGACTCGTGATACGTTAGCTAAGCCCTTCATGCGATTGGTGGAGGTTTGTACTGAGGCCGTGCGTGGGGGTGGTAAGCTGATGTTTTTCGGTAACGGAGGGAGTGCCGCGGACGCCCAACACTTGGCGACTGAGCTTACGGTACGCTATGTCCAGAACCGCGAACCCATTGCGGCCATCGCGTTGACCACGGATACGTCGGCTTTGACCGCGATCAGTAACGACTTCAGTTTTGACCAGCTCTTTGCACGCCAGATCTCAGCACTCGGCAGACGGGATGACGTGGCGATAGGGATTTCCACCTCGGGGCGCAGCGCGAACGTCATTCAGGCGCTGCACGTTGCGCGTGAGCTGGGGATCGTGGCGACGGCCTTGACTGGAAGGGATGGGGGTGACCTGGTTGGGTTAGCTGACCCTATCCTAATCGTTCCCTCTGAGACCACTTCTCGCATCCAAGAGATGCATATAACGCTCGGGCAGATGCTGTGCGGCGCACTAGAACGTCGTTTGGGACTGGTCTAGAACTGTGAGTAGATGAACGCAGCAAACGACACTGATCTCGGCACCCGAATACGCGACTTCGCTAGAGCGCGTGTCTTAATCGTGGGTGATGTCATGTTGGATCGCTTCATAGTCGGTTCAGTAAATCGGATCTCACCCGAAGCACCCGTGCCGATATTGAAGGTGGAACATGCATACTCCATGCTCGGAGGTGCCGGCAACGTCATGCGAAACGCAGCCGCACTTGGGGCGATAGCAAGCTTTGTTGGAGTGGTCGGCAACGATTCCGAGGGGGAAGAAGTTCGCGCCTTGATGGCCGAGGTTGCAGGACAGGCGCGCAACCATTTGCTCGTTGAAGCAGGCCGACCAACAACCAGAAAGACAAGATATCTTGCCAACAATCATCAATTGCTGCGAGTGGATAACGAAGTAGCCGCCCCTTTGACTGCAGAGACGGCGGGTGATTTGATTAGGGCGGTCGAGCAGGGTCTGAACAGCATTGATGTACTGATGCTCTCTGACTACGCTAAAGGCGTTCTGTCTGCTGCAACCGTAGCTAAAGTGATTCAGGTAGCGTTGCGTGCGAATTGCAAAGTCATCGTAGATCCTAAAACGCGCGATTTCGGTGTATATCGAGGTGCAAACCTTATCACCCCTAACCGTGATGAGTTGGCTGCTGCCACTGGACTTTCGGCGAAGGGCGATGCAGAGATAGAGCAAGCATGTAAACAGGTCATTGCGGCATGTGATATCGAGGCGGTTCTGGCGACGCGTAGCGAGGAGGGCATGACCTTGGTCACTCGTGAGGGCCGGGTGCACCACTTAGCGGTTAAGGCTCGGGAGGTTTTTGACGTTTCGGGCGCCGGCGACACGGTGGCGGCTGTATTGAGCGCAGCATTAGCCGTGGGGGTCGATTTGGTGGAAGCGGCGCATTTAGCGAACCTGGCCGCGGGCATGGTCGTTGGCAAGACTGGGACAGCTATCGTGCGACCAGACGAACTGATCCGTGCAGTACATGAAGAACACCGCATGGAGGCAGAGAGCAAGATCGTTAGTTTAGAGACCGTGCTCGAACAGATCGGAGCTTGGCGCCGCGCGGGTCTACGGATCGGCTTTACCAATGGGTGCTTTGACCTCTTGCACCCTGGGCACCTGTCGTTATTGAGGCAGGCGCGAGCCGCCTGTGACCGCCTCGTCATCGGCCTGAACAGTGACACTTCCGTGCAGCGCCTCAAAGGTGACGGGCGGCCGGTATACCCGGAATCGGCGCGAGCGGCCGTATTGGCATCACTAGCTGATGTAGACCGCGTGGTGATCTTTGTGGAAAATACCCCCCTCAAGTTGATCGATGCCATCCGTCCCGAGGTGCTCGTCAAGGGGGCTGATTATAGCCGACATACGGTAGTCGGAGGAGATATGGTTGAGCGCTATGGTGGCAGAGTGCTGCTCGCGGATCTCATCCCGGGGTATTCCACGACCGCGACGATCAAGCGTCTCAACGCCGGTGGAAATGCACTTTAGGTCATGATCCCCTACCCGCCACCACGTTGAGCGTCGCCAGTTCGTTTCCCCGCGCGTAAATTTATGAGCTTCCTGCAAAAATAGAGTACTCTAATCATGCATTCCTATTGGTGGTTCAAGCCTCATATTGTTACCGCTGTGTGGGCCGTTCCCCTGTTACTCATTGCGGCTTTGATATCGGACGAGTGGTATCGTGAAATCGGAGGTACACCAAAGTTTCTCGATCTGGAAAATCTTACGGTCTGCTTTTTTGGACTCCTGTTCTTTATCGGCGGAGCGTGGTTCGGTGCGCGGCCCTTTTCCCGCTTCCAGCCGATACACGCTAGCTCTTTCGGTTTGTCGGTACCCGAAACCACATACCGCCAGACGATGTACATGCTTTTGCTGGTGACATTGGTCGCTTATGTCATTTGGCTGTGGAGATACCTCGTAGATCCTGCTCTCATCGTGCCGATCCTACGAGGGGACCCGCTCGCTGTGTATGCTGCGAAAGACTTTGCAGAGCGGGTGCCTGGTATAACCTCTCTTGTTAACGCAGCTCCTTTGTACGTTCTTCTTTTCGCGTTGTATGCAAAAGTGACTGGCGCACGCCTTAAAAAATGGGACAAGCTCGCAATGGGTTTGTTTTTGTTCGTCACTGTTTCGCGCGTCTTGATATACTCAGAACGCGTCGCGCTTGTGTCGCTGGCTATCCCGTTTGTTTTGGCCGCTTTTGGCGGTGCAGCAAAGCGCTGGAAACTGATAGCGGTGTTACCAGTAGTTCTAGCTGTCCTGCTTGTGCTGCTTTTCGGCATCGCCGAATATTTCCGATCCTGGCTAAATTTCTATGTGGATCGTTCGGATTCGTTCTGGGGTTTTGCCCTTAGTCGATTGGTCGCATATTATGTGACCGCTTCTAACAACGGGGCTTTGATGTTTGAAGAGTTCGATCCGTTATATATGCCGTTCTATACTGCAGCATGGTTTTGGGTCTTCCCGATCGAGCTTGTGCCAGGAGGGATGCGGGAATTACTCAATGTAGACGTCGATGATTACATGCGATTATTGGAGGTTTATGCGAATCCTGAATTCAATAACTGGGGAATGTTTAGCCCTTTTGTTGACTTCGGCATCATTGGTGGGATGATATTTTGGGGGGTCCTTGGTTGGGTGTCAGGTCGACTGTATCACGGCTTTACAAAGGGCACGGCCTTTGGATTATTGCTCTACCCATGCTGGTACACAGGCGTATTGGAAATACCACGAGGTCTTACGTTCGGAGGGACGCCATTTTTTGTCCTTTTCGTTGTTACTTTAGGAGTCATTTGGATGTTTAGCCGAAACAGATCGTCGGCAGCGCTTGGTAGTGTGATCCAAACGAAGCGTTGGTAGATTCTGGTGGGAGAGGTCACTGCGTCGCGGATAACTGGCGGTTCACCAATGCCCCTCAGAAGCGACGGCACTTCGGATATTATACGGGCGGAAATGTCTAAAATCTTGCCAGGTGCTGGAAAAATGTCACAGATACAGCGAACAAGAATCTTCACTTTCGGTGTCATCACGCTCCTTCTCGGGTATGAAGTGGCGCTAGCCCAAACGGCCACGGAGCAACTCGTGCGAGATCAGCGCGCCGTCGTTCGTCCTCGGCCCGACCGCGGCGAGACCGTTACTAACCGACCGCGCCCGGAACTCGACCCGCTCGGCGTGCGGGCAGGCAGCTTTCTCGTTAGTCCGCGTTTGCGGGTGCAGGAAATTTACAATGATAATATCTTTGCTACCGACACGGATAAGAAAGATGATTTCATTACCTTGATAAGGCCGCAGCTCGACATAGCATCCGACTGGAATAATCATGCATTTGACGTCCGTGCCAATGGCACAATCGGCCGTCACGCCGATCAGACGGAAGAGGATTTTGAGGATTTCTCGGTTGGCGCCAATGGCCGGCTGGATATCACACAACGGGCTAAGCTTCGGGCCGGTGTAAGCTATGACCGGTTGCACGAGGGGCGTGGCTCGCCGGACGATGTTCGAAGAGAAGACGGTTCGCTGCCCGTCGAACCCACGATATTCGATGTCGGCTCGGCATTTCTAACCTACGAACAATGGTTCGGCCGTTTCCTCTTGGAGTTGAATGGCGCGGCGGACCAGCTCGACTATGACAACGTAATGACGGAAGACGGCGGAACGATAAATAACGATGACCGTGACCGCGCGATAATTGCCGGCGGTCTCAAGCTAGGTTATGAGCTTATCCCCGGATACACGGCATTTGTCAGGAGTGCCGTGGATCACCGGCGATACGATAACCTAGACGCTTTCAACCCACGCGATCGCGACTCGGATGGGTATTTGATTGAAGTCGGAACCGATCTTAATCTCACTGGGGTTCTGTTCGGCGACGCGGCGATCGGTTATAGATCGCAGGATTACGACGATCTCAGATTGGACACCGTGGGAGGTATCGCCGGTCGTGCATCGCTTACTTGGACACCGACAGGCCTAACCACGGCTTCCGCCTTCATCACGCGAGAGATCATAGAGACCACTGCGGATGCAGCCGCCGCGATCTTTGAGACCAGCGGGCGTTTGGTCCTCGATCATGAGCTGCTGAGAAACCTATTGCTTCAGGCACGGGTTTCTGTCACCAACGATGATTTCGAAGGCATCGACCGTTCTGATACCTACATCGCCGCGGGGTTCGGGGTCAATTACCTGATGAATCGATACCTTCGTCTGGATCTAAACTACGATTACCTTGACCTCGGGTCGGATGCTCAGGATCAAGATTTTACGGCTAATACGGTGTCTCTTGGTGTATTGGTCCACCTCTAGCGCGTTAAGATGAAGATTCCAATAAGCAGCAGGGGAAGTACAGAAGGTCTGCGGGTGCGCACATGAAAGGAGCAGGAAAAATAAGCGGGCGGGCATGGATGATCTGGTTGCTAGTTTTATTTGGAGATCTCTCGATAGTTGATGGGGCGGAGGATGATTATCGCTTGGGCGCGGGAGACCGCATCAGGGTTACTGTCTTTGGCCACGAAGATCTTTCAGGCGAATTCGAAATAAGCGCGACCGGGCGACTGGCGTTGCCTTTGATACAAGAGGTTCAAGCCGGCGGAGTAACGACTGGAGAACTTGAGGAGGCGATTACCAACAAGCTCAAACCGGCTTACCTGAAGGACCCTAGGGTTAGTGTCCAGGTAATGAATTACCGGCCGTTCTTTATCCTCGGCGAAGTCAAGTTGCCCGGCAGCTATCCCTACGTAAGCGGAATGACGGTTGTTACCGCCGTTGCCCTAGCCGGAGGCTATACATATCGCGCGAAAACGGCAAGAGCATACATTACTCGCGCAGCTGACCCGGAAAAGAAGAAGCAGGACGCCGATCCCAATACACGGGTTTACCCTGGCGATGTCGTCGTTGTTCCCGAGCGGTTTTTTTGAGTCTCACGGACTTGTAACCCTTTTTATGATATAGGAAGTATGTGCAATGGATTCCCCGTTCCTTAGCACTCCCTCTGAGAAAGATGACGTTCGTGTTCTGGGTCGTGATAAACCCGGTGTTGCTTCTTCGGATGAAGATTGCGTGGCGTCACGGCGATTCACCGTTGAAGACAAGCTTCGTATTCTTAGAGAGATCGATCAGAGCAACAGCGAAGAGGAAGTGAACGATATTCTCGCGCGGGAAAGCCTTACTCGATTTGTCCTTAAGGGGTGGTTGGCACAGAGGGTAAACGGTGACTTTCGTCCTTCGATCGAGCGTTTTATGAAAGCAGGCGAGGATTCGGATGTCAGTGACAAACCCGATATCGCTTGTTCGAATCAAAGTCGCGTCGCATCCCCACGCGGGCAACCGCGGCGATTCACCGTTGAAGACAAGCTTCGTATTCTTAGAGAGATCGATCAGAGCAACAGCGAAGAGGAAATGAACGACATACTCGCCCGGGAAACCCTTACTCGTTCTCTGGTTGAAAGGTGGCGAGCGGAGATGGCGAACGGTGATCTTTCAATCGCTTCAACAAAGCGCGGAATAGAAAGTGGTTATGGCTTAGTCCGCACTGAAGGTCGGGGCGCAGAAATCCGCCCGACAGTCGCTTATCCTTCCGCGGGATTCGCGCATTCGGGTGCTACCGAAATGAGCCAAGAAGAGTTGCTCAGTAGGATCTGGGCGGGCAGGTGGACGATCTTGGCTATCGCTGTTCTGGTCACTACGGCGACCCTGTGTGTCCTTCTGGGGATCACACCGATGTATTCGGCGAAGGGGCTCATTGTGATTGAGAGCGGCGAACAAACCATCGCCGGCATCCAGCCAGTTATCACCGGGGTGAGCGCAGATCAGAAGGTAGAAACCCAAATAGAGATCCTGCGTTCGCCCAACCTTGCCAATAAGACCATTGAACGCCTTAACCTCCGAAGTAACGAAGAGTTCAACGCTACTTTGAGTCCGAAAGGCATTCTCGTCCGCGTTTCGGAGGTCATAGGGCATTGGTTCGCGTCCCGTGAACCGGTTCTTACCGAGTATCGGCGGCAACAGATAGCACGGACATCCGTCGTTGATGAATTTCTCGATCATCTCAAAGTGATGCCGGAAGGACGCTCCCGCGTCGTCGCGGTGACTTTTGAGTCCAGGGATCCGGAATTGGCGGCCAAGGTGGTTAACGTACTTATGGAGGTATACATAGATCAGCAATCGGAAACCAAATTCAAAAATGTCCATCACGCGAACGACTGGCTCAGCGAACGCCTGTCTTCGCTAAAGGCGAAGGTTCAAGCGGCCGAAACGGCGGTGGAAAAATTTCGAAAAAAATTGGGACTGTTCCAAGGTGGTGAAGGAACAACGCTTCGATCACAGGAGATCGCGGAGCTCAATACGCAGTTGACATTAGCCAGCGCAGCCCGCTTTGAAGCGGAGGCCCGATTGCGACAAGTCAGCACGCTGGTTAGCCAGGCAGACGGTTTTGAATCTGCCACAGAAGTGTTGCAATCACAGCTGATACAACGGTTGCGAGAACAAGAAGCGCTGCTGGAGCGCGAGGCCGCGGAGCTTTCTACCGAGTATGGTCCGAAACATCCTAGGGTCGTGAACAGTCACGCTGAGAAAAAAGACCTCCAGGCCAAAATCGCAACCGAGGTTAGCAAAATAGTGCAGGGCATCAAGAACGAAGTGGCAGCAGCCAGAGCGCGCGAGACTGCGCTGCAGAGCCGTGTCAATGCTTTGAAGCAGCAGATTGCCACAGACAACGAGGCCAGTGTGAGACTCCGTGCGCTTGAGCGGGAAGCCGCGGCACAACGCACGTTACTAGAAACCTTTCTTGGGCGCTTCAATGAAACAAGCATTCAGCGGGACACTGATATCCAACCGCCCGAAGCGCGCGTAGCCTCGCTTGCGTTTGTTCCGATCAAACCCGTGTCTCCGGATAAGATAAAAATCCTTTTGTTGTCATCGGTCGGCTCGGTAGCGTTAGGGATGGCGCTTGTCCTTAGTCTGTTGCATCGAGGCTTCTGGACTGGCGAAGACCTAGAGTCGCAAACCGGGGTGCCCGTTTTAGGGTTTGTCCCAAAGTTGAGTCCGATGGCCGCATTTCGAACACCCCCGGAACGCTACTTCCTGGAACGCCCACTGTCCTCCTTTAGCGAGGCGATTCGAAGCGTCAATACGACACTACGTCTTGCGAGCAAGGGCGAGCTGCCGAAAACGCTCCTTATTACTTCGGCTTTGCCGAAAGAAGGAAAGACGCTCTTTGCGCTTAGCTTGGCGCGTAGCCAAGCTCTAACTGGCTACAAAGTGATCCTAGTCAGCACCCACGTTAGCTGCCCCAAGGTCGAAGAGGCGTTCGATCTGCCTAAGGGTCCTGGCCTTTGCGAATACCTGGAGGGTAGTTTTTCCGTTGAAGAGACAATTAAAAAAGACAAAACGACGGGACTCCGTGTCATTCCGGCGGGACGATCGAAAACGTTCGACATCCCTTATTTATTCGATACATGGCTTATGGATAAGCTTCTAGATGAACTAACGAGCGAGTATGACTCCGTTATCATCGATTCCCCCCCGGTTTCGGGAGGGTCTGAAGCGCTTGTGTTGGCTAATAAGGCCGAAATGACGATCTTTGTCGTCCGTTGGGCTACTACCCGAAAAGCTATAGTTCGTCAAGCATTGCAGCGGCTCGCGCAATCTATGAGTCCCATTGCAGTCGTGATGTCTATGACAGACGTCACGACGCACGGGCCGAGAAGAAAATATTGATTGGCAGCTATGAGACGGCGCGCACATGGTTGCAAAAGCTGTGCTGGCCTATGGTTAGACGTGGACGAAATCGAGTTGGGCGTAATCGGTCGAGCGCGCTGGTAACAGGCTGAACATGCTTGAATTATTTTTTGAAAATGGGAAGATGGGCTCCGTCCATTAGCGCTGCGATTGACGAGATCGCAGATGTAGC
>Ga0187893_10006095_pt1 | contig 20927 bp, 17 predicted proteins | sample MA1701074metaG_FD_139574 | JGI IMG/M metagenome (GOLD analysis project Ga0187893, IMG submission 139574) | White microbial mat communities from a basaltic lava cave in the Kipuka Kanohina Cave System on the Island of Hawaii, USA - MA170107-4 metaG ...
ATTCGAGCTTGCGTTCCCCCCCGCCCTTCATTGAATACTCGACGGTGACGCCCTTCTTCGCCGGCGTCACGCGAGCGATGCTCGCGCCCAGCACGATGTTGAGCCCCTGCTCCCCCGTGAAGATCTTCCAGGCCTCTTTCGCGACCGCCTCGTCCGCCGCCGGCAGGAACTGCTCGAGCATCTCGAGCATCGTGACCTCGGCGCCGAGCCGCCGCCAGACGCTGCCCATCTCGAGCCCGATCACCCCCGCCCCGATGACGCCGAGCCTCTTCGGGACCTCCGGCAGCGCGAGCGCCCCCGCGTTGTCGAGCACGAGCTTGCCGTCGAACGCCGCTCCCGGCAGCGGGCGCGGGCTGGATCCCGTCGCGATGATGACTTGCCGCGCCGCGATCTCTTCCTTCGCCGCGCCCGTCACGTTGACCCGCCATGCGCCGGCGCCGCCCTTGGCGAGGCTGCCCCGGCCGTGGATAAAGCTCACCTTGTTTTTCCTGAAGAGGTACTGGATGCCCTCGTTGTTCTGCCTCACCACCTTGTCCTTGCGCTTGAGCATCTGCGCGAGATCGAGGGCGAGGCCCTTGGCCTGGATCCCGTGCTCGGCGAAGGCGTGCGCGGCGAGCTCGTAATTCTCGGAGGATTGCAGCAGCGCCTTGGAGGGGATGCAGCCGACGTTGGTGCAGGTGCCGCCGAGCGCGGGCTTGCCGCCGGCGTCCTGCCAGTCGTCAACGCAGGCGGTGGCGAGCCCGAGCTGCGCGGCGCGGATCGCGGCGATGTAGCCGCCGGGGCCGCCGCCGATCACTACGACATCGAAAGACCTAGAACCCATCTCAAAAATACCGCCCGACTAGTATAAGCATGCCTTCGAGGACTACGGAATGGCGCGGGTCCTGTCAGAACGGTCAGGGCCCGCTCCGAGGCTTCCCGCGCATCCGGGCAATTGATTTGGCCATCGCGTTCTCTGGAGTCAGTACCAGTATCGGAAGCCTCGGATCAAACCCCGACCATTCTGCCACCCGCGCTCTCAGCACTGTTGCGGGCCGGGTACCCGCCCCGCGACATACGTGCTACGTTCAGGATGAACGATCGAAGTCGAAGGGCGAACAAGCAGGTTTTTGAGATGGGTTCTAGACATCGAGGAGGATGCGGGCGGGATCCTCGAGGGCTTCCTTGATCGCGAGGAGCGACAGCACCGCCTCGCGGCCGTCGATGATGCGGTGATCGTAGGAGAGCGCGAGGTAGTTGACGGGACGGATCACCACCTGGCCGTTCTCGGCGACCGGTCGCTCGCGGGTGGCGTGCACGCCGAGTATCGCGCTCTGCGGCGGGTTGATGATCGGCGTGGAGAGCATCGAGCCGAAGACGCCGCCGTTGGAGATCGAGAACGTGCCGCCGGTGAGCTCCTCGATCGTCAGCTTCCCGTCCTGCGCGCGCTTGCCGAAGTCCGCGATCCGCTTCTCGATCTCCGCCAGCGAGAGCTCGCCCGCGTCGCGCAGGATCGGGACCACGAGGCCGCGCGGGCTCGCGACCGCGATGCCGATGTCGTAGTAACCGTGGTAGACGATGTCGGTGCCGTCGAGCGAAGCGTTGACGACGGGAAATTTCCTGAGCGCGTGCACCGCCGCCTTCACGAAAAACGACATGAAGCCGAGCCGCACGCCGTGCTCCTTCTCGAAGCGCTCCCGGTAGCGGTTGCGCAGATCGATCACCGCCTGCATGTTGACTTCGTTGAAGGTGGTGAGGATCGCCGCCTCGTGCTGGGACTGCACCAGGCGCTGCGCGACGCGTGCGCGCAGCCGGGACATCGGCACGCGCTGCTCGGCCCGCCCCCCGGGAACGCCCGGCGCCTCGGCCGGAGCCGGTGCCCCCGGCCTTAGACCTGCCGGGGCTCCGGCCGGCGGCGCGGGGGCTGCCGCGGGACGCGCCTTGCCTTCGATCGCCCGCTGCACGTCCTCCTTGGTGACGCGCTCGCCGCGCCCGCTGCCTTCGATCGCGGCCGTGTCCACCCCTTTCTCCGCCGCAAGCTTGCGCGCCGCCGGCATCGCTGCCGGTGCGGCCGCCTTTGCGGGGGGCTTCGGGGCAGCTTTCGCTTCGGCCTTGGGCGCGGCCGCGGGCGCCTCGGTCTTCGGCCCGGCGGCGGCCGCGGGCTTTTCCGCCGCCTCGGTATCGATCTGGGCGATCACCTCGTTGCTCACTACGGTGCCGCCGTCACCCTTGATGATCCGGGTGATGACACCGGACTCCGGCGCTGGCGTCTCGAGCACCACCTTGTCGGTCTCGATATCGACGAGATTCTCGTCGCGCTTGACGCGCTCGCCCTGCTTCTTGTGCCAGGTGAGGAGCGTCGCCTCGGCGACGGACTCGGAAAGCTGCGGAACCTTGACCTCGACCAGCATGTGCGTCACCTAGCCCACCCCGTCGGCCCGCGACACGACGCCCACGGAGAGCGCGAGCTCCACGAGCTCCTTCTGCTGGCGGTCGTGCAGCGACTTGTAGCCGACCGCCGGCGACGCCGATGAATCCCGGCCGGCATAGATCAGTTTCTGGTGCGGCAGCATGTGGCGCTCGAGGTAATGCTGGATGCGGTGCCAGGCGCCCTGGTTCCGCGGCTCCTCCTGGCACCACACGATCTCGGCCGCCTTGCGGTAGCGCTCGATCTGGGCCTGGAAGTCCTCGTGCGGGAAGGGATAGAGCTGGGCGATGCGCGCGAGCGGCAGGTTCTTGAGCCCCCGCGCCTTGCGCTCGGCGCGCAGGTCGTAGTAGACCTTGCCGCTGCAGAACACGACACGCTTCACCTTGTCCGGATCGATGTCCTTCGCCTCCCAGTCCTCGTTGACCGGCTTGAACTTGTCGGTGGCGAACTCCTCGAGGGGCGAAACCGACTCCTTGTGGCGCAGGATGCTCTTCGGCGTGAACAGGATGAGGGGCTTCCTGAACGGCCGGACCATCTGCCGCCGCAGCAGGTAGTAGAGCTGGACCGGGGTCGCCGGGATGCAGACCTGCATGTTGTGATCCGCGCACAGCTGCAGGTAGCGCTCGATGCGCCCCGAGGAGTGCTCCGGCCCCTGCCCTTCGTAGCCGTGCGGAAGCATGAGCGTCAACCCGCACAGCCGGCCCCATTTGGACTCGCCCGAAGCGATGAACTGGTCGATCACGACCTGCGCGCCGTTGGCGAAATCGCCAAACTGGGCCTCCCAGATCACCAGCTCATTAGGCGCCGAGGTCGAGTAGCCGTACTCGAAGCCCACTACGGCTTCTTCTGAGAGCAGCGAGTCGATCACGACGAAGTCGCCCTGTTTCTCGCTCACGTGCTGCAGGGGCACATAGGTGCCTTGGTCCCAGCGCTCGCGGTTCTGGTCGTGCAGGACGGCGTGGCGATGGAAGAAGGTGCCGCGCGCACTGTCCTGCCCCGAGAGCCGGACCGAGTAGCCTTCATCGAGCAGCGTCGCGAAAGCGAGGTGCTCGGCCATGCCCCAGTCGAGAGGGAGCTTGCCCTGCGCCATCTGCCTCCGGTTCTCGATGATCCTCTGCACCGAGGGGTGGAGCTTGAAATTGTCGGGAACGGTGGTGATGCGCTCGCCCAACTTCTTCAGCGTCTCGAGCGGCAGCCGGGTGTCGTCGCGCTCGTTCCACTTGGATCCCTTGTAGCGGCTCCAGTCGATCTCGAACGGGGGCTTGTACTTCGACAGGATGGTCTGGTTGGTGTGATAGCCCCCGTCGAGCGCCTTGCGGTAGGTCGCGACCAGTTCGTCGCCCGCGCCGGCCCCGATCACGCCTTCCTCCGCAAGGCGCTCCGCGTAAAGATGGCGCGTGGTGGGCAGCTTCGCGATCGTCTTGTACATCAGCGGCTGGGTCACCATCGGCTCGTCCTGCTCGTTGTGCCCGAGGCGCCGGTAGCAGACGAGGTCCACCACCACGTCCTTGTCGAACTTCTGCCGGTAATCGAGCACGATGCCGGTCACGAGGCACACCGCTTCAGGATCGTCGCCGTTGACGTGGAAGATCGGGACCTCCAGCATCTTCGCGACGTCGGTGCAGTAGAGCGTCGAGCGCGCATCCCGCAGGTCCGAGCAGGTGAATCCGATCTGGTTGTTGATGACGATGTGCACCGTTCCGCTCGTGCCGTAGCCGCGCGTCTGGGCCATCTCGAAGGTTTCCATGTTGACGCCCTGCCCCGCGAACGCGGCGTCGCCGTGAATCAGCACGGGCAGCACCTGGTCGCCGGTATGGTCGCGGCGGCGGTGCTGGCGCGCCCGCACCGAGCCCTCGACCACCGGGTTGACGATCTCGAGATGGGAAGGATTGAACGCGAGCGTGACGTGCATCGGCCCGCCCGGGGTCATGACGTTGGACGAGAAGCCCTGGTGGTACTTGACGTCGCCGGCGAGCAGCTCGTCTTCGTGCTTGCCCTCGAACTCCGCGAACAGGTCCTTGGGCATCTTGCCCATGATATTGACGAGCACGTTGATGCGGCCGCGGTGCGCCATGCCGATCACCAGCTCCTGCACGCCCGTCCGCCCGCCGTTCTGGAGCAGGTGGTCGAGAAGCGGGATCAGCGATTCGCCGCCCTCGAGCGAGAAGCGCTTCTGCCCGACGTACTTGGTGTGCAGGTATTTCTCGAGGGTTTCGGCGGCGGTCAGCCGCTCGAGGATGTGCTTCCGGTAGTCGGCGTCATAGGAGGGTGTCGAGCGGATGGTCTCGAGCCGCTCCTGCACCCAGCGCTTTTGCGCCATGTCGGTGATGTACATGTACTCGACGCCGATGGTCCGGCAATAGGTGTTCTTCAGGAACTGGAGGAGGTCCCGGAGCTTCATTTCCCGGGGCCCGAACAGCGTGCCGGTATTGAATACCGTGTCCAGATCGGCCTCGCCCAGCCCGTAGAACGCCGGGTCGAGCTCGGGGATCGCGGGCTTCTCCCGGCGCCTGAGCGGATCGATGTCCGCGTGGCGCACCCCCAGGAAGCGGTGCGCGGATATCAGCTGCAGCACGCCGAACTGCTTCTCCCCGAGCTGCGGCCGCGTGATGAGCACCGTCGCCCCGGCCGGCCGCGACTCCCTGGCGAGCCGGGCAAATCGATCCTGCACCTCGAAACGGGATACATCGGCGGCCCCGCTCTCGACCCGCTGCAGCTCCTCGAAATAATCGCGCCAGCGCGGCTCGACCGCCGACGGATCCTTGAGCCACGCGTCGTAGAGCGCCTCGATGAACGGCGCATTCGCGCCGAACAGATAGGAGTTTCCGATCAGTTCCTTCATCATGACATCACCCGATCACAGTGCGTGACTGATGAATTCAGTCACGCCGTAACTGTCACTTCCTCCTGTTCATGGGCACGAACTCGCGCCGCGCGGCGCCGGCAAAGAGCTGCCGCGGGCGGCCGATCTTCTGGTCCGGGTCGCCGATCAGCTCGTTCCACTGCGCGATCCAGCCCACCGTGCGCGCCAGCGCGAAGATGGCGGTGAACATGCTGACCGGGATGCCGAGCGCCTTGTAGACGATGCCCGAGTAGAAGTCCACGTTGGGGTAGAGCTTGCGCTTGATGAAGTAGTCGTCCTCGAGGGCGATCTTCTCCAGCGCGAGCGCCAGCTTGAACAGCTGGTCGTCCATGAGGTCGAGCTCCTCGAGCACCTCGTGGCACGTCTGCTGGATGATCTTGGCGCGGGGGTCGTAGTTCTTGTAGACGCGGTGCCCGAAGCCCATCAGCATGGCGTAGCCGTCCTTGTCCTTGACGCGCTGGATGAAGCTGGAGATGTTTTTCGCGTCGCCGATCTCCCCGAGCATCTTCAGCACCGCCTCGTTGGCGCCGCCGTGGGCCGGCCCCCACAGGCTCGCGATGCCGGCCGAGATGCACGCGAAGGGGTTGGCGCCGGTCGAGCCGGCGAGCCGCACCGTCGAGGTCGAGGCGTTCTGCTCGTGGTCGGCGTGGAGGATGAGGATCCGTTCCATCGCGCGCGAGAGCACCGGGTTGGGCTTGTACTCCTCGCACGGCGTGCCGAACATCATGTAGAGGAAGTTATCGACGTAAGAGAGCGCGTTTTTCGGGTACATGAACGGCTGGCCGGTGTTGTACTTGTAGGCCATCGCCGTCAACGTCGGCAGCTTCGCGATCAGGCGGAACGCCGAGATCTCGCGGCTGCGCGCGTCGTGGATGTTGATCGAGTCGTGGTAGAACGCCGACAGCGCCCCGACGACGCCGCACAGCACCGCCATCGGGTGGGCGTCGCGCCGGAAGCCCGAATAGAAGCGGGTGAGCTGCTCGTGCACCATGGTGTGCTTCGTCACGATCCCGACAAACTCGTCGAGCTGCGTCTGGTTGGGCAGCTCGCCGTTCAGGATCAGGTACGCCACCTCCAGGAAGCTGCAATGCTCCGCGAGCTGCTCGATCGGATACCCGCGGTACTGGAGAATGCCCTTGTCGCCGTCGATGTAGGTGATGTTCGACCGGCAGCTCGCCGTGGACATGAAACCCGGGTCGTAGGTGAATTTCCCGGTCTTGGCGTAGAGCGAGCGCACATCGATCACGTCCGGCCCGATGCTGCCGGTCAGCACCGGGAAATCCACCGGCGGGGTGCCGTCGCTGAAAGTCAGGGTTGCCAGTTTTTCCGCCATCTTGGTCTCCGCAGTCAAGCCATCCCTTCACACCGATCGCAGCGCGTCCCCCGCCGGCGCCGGCCCGCCGCCCGCACGCAGCGCTTCCACCACCGCCCGGTAACGCGGCTCGGGCTCGCGCCGTCCCAGCGCCAGGTCGAGCAAGTCGTTGTCGGGCCGGTCGAGAAGCTCGTCGAACAGCCGCCGCTCAGCGGCGTCGAGGCGACCGTAGCCGCGGTCCAGGAACGCCGCCAGCACCAGATCGAGCTCGAGCAATCCGCGGCGGCAGCGCCAGCGAACGCGGTCGAGGTCCGCCATCCGGGGCGCTCCCGGCCCCTCACCCCCGCCCCTCTCCCGAGTGGAGAGGGGAGGTTCGAGGTGCAAATTTTCGCACAGGCATTTGCACGAGGATCATCAAATGGTGCGTTTGACGAGAAGCTCCTTGATCTTGCCGATCGCCCGGGTCGGGTTGAGCCCCTTCGGGCACACGTCCACGCAGTTCATGATCGAATGGCAGCGGAACAGGCGATACGGGTCCTCGAGGTCGTCGAGCCGCTCCCCGGTCGCCTGGTCGCGCGTGTCCGCGATGAAGCGGTAGGCCTGGAGCAGGCCCGCCGGGCCGACGAACTTGTCGGGGTTCCACCAGAACGACGGGCAGGCGGTGGTGCAGCACGCGCACAGGATGCACTCGTAGAGCCCGTTCAGCGCCTCGCGCTCTTCGGGCGCTTGCAGCCGCTCCTTTTCCGGCGGCGGCTCGTGGTTAATCAGGTACGGCTTCACCGAATGGTACTGCTTGAAGAACTGCGACATGTCGACGATGAGATCGCGCACCACCGGCAGTCCCGGCAGCGGCCGGATCGTGACCGGCTCCTTGAGGTCGGCGACGCGCGTGACGCACGCCAGACCGTTCTTGCCGTTGATGTTCATGGCGTCGGAGCCGCATACGCCCTCGCGGCAGGAGCGCCGGAACGCGAGCGTGTCGTCGTGCGCCTTGAGGCGCACCAGCGCATCGAGCAGCATGCGGTCGGTCGGCTCGAGCGCGATGTCGTAGTCCTGCATGCGCGGCCGGTCGTCGGAATCGGGGTCGTAGCGGTAGATCGAGAATCGCATTCAATGCTCCTGACGGAACGAGAGGAGAAAGGAGAGAGGGGAGAGGGGCAAATCGTCCCTGAATCCCGGCAATTCGTGGCTCACGCCTCTCTCCTCTCGCCTCTCTTCTCTCTCAATAGACCCGGGCCTTGGGCTCGAACGGCTGCACCGTCAGCGGCTTCAGGTGCACGGGCTTGTACTCGAGCCGGTTGCCCGCCTTGTACCACAGGGTGTGCTTGATCCAGTTGGCGTCGTCGCGCTTCGGGAAATCGGCGCGGTCGTGGGAGCCGCGGCTTTCCTTGCGCGCCTCGGCGGAGACGAGCGAGGCGACCGCAGTCTCGACCAGGTTGTCGAGCTCGAGCGCCTCCACCCGTGCCGTGTTGAAGGTCCGGCTCTTGTCCCGGATCTCGCTGCGCGCGGCGCGCGCCGCCGATTCCGTTATCTTCTTTACGCCCGCCGTCAGCAGGTCCGGGAAGCGGAATACCCCGCAATGCGTCTGCATGACGCGGCGCAGCTCCGCGCCGACATCGGCGACTCGCTCGCCGTCCTTCTGGCCGTCGAGGCGCGCCAACCGTGCCCGGGTGGGCTCGGCCGCGTCCTTCGGCAGGGGGCGCTTGGCCGTACCATCCGCCCTCAGGTCGTCGATCACCTGCTCGCCGGCGGCCTTGCCGAACACGAGCAGGTCGACCAGCGAGTTGGTGCCGAGGCGGTTGGCGCCGTGAACCGAGACGCACGCGCATTCGCCCACCGCGTAGAACCCGGGTACCACCGTCTCCGGGTCGCCGTTCTCCGGCACCACGACCTGGCCGCGATAGTTTGTGGGTATGCCTCCCATCTGGTAATGGCAGGTCGGGACCACCGGAATCGGGTCCCGCACCGGGTCCACGTTGGCGAACTTCTTCGCGATCTCGCGGATGCCCGGCAGGCGCCGGCTGATGGTTTCCTCGCCGAGGTGATCGAGCTTCAACAGGATGCAGTCACCGTCCTTGCCCGCCCCGCGCCCTTCCTTGATCTCGGTCGCCATCGCGCGCGAAACCACGTCGCGGCTCGCCAGGTCCTTCGCGTTGGGCGCATAGCGCTCCATGAAGCGCTCGCCATCCTTGTTGAGGAGATAGCCGCCCTCCCCGCGCACGCCCTCGGTGATGAGCACCCCTGCGCCGGCCACGCCCGTGGGATGAAACTGCCAGAACTCCATGTCCTGGAGCGGAATACCGGCGCGCGCCGCCATGCCCAGGCCGTCGCCGGTATTGATAAATGCGTTCGTGCTGGCGGCATAGATCCGCCCCGCGCCGCCGGTGGCGAACACCGTCGCTTTTGCCTGCAGGACCATCACTTCGCCCGTTTCCATTTCGAGCGCGGTCACGCCGAGGACCGTGCCGTCCGCGCCGCGCACGAGATCGAGCGCCATCCACTCGACGAAGAAATGGGTGTTCGCCTTGAGATTCGCCTGGTACAGCGTGTGCAGCATGGCGTGGCCGGTCCGGTCGGCCGCAGCGCAGGAGCGGGCCACCATGCGCTCGCCGTAATTGCGCGTCTGCCCGCCGAACGGCCGTTGATAGATCTTGCCGTTTTCGAGCCGGTCAAACGGCATTCCCATGTGCTCGAGCTCGTAGACCACCTCGGGCGCCTTGCGGCACATGAACTCGATGGCGTCCTGGTCGCCGAGGTAATCGGACCCCTTGACGGTGTCGTACATGTGCCAGTGCCAGTTGTCTTCCTCGATATTGCCGAGCGCCGCCGCCATCCCGCCCTGCGCGGCGACGGTGTGCGAGCGGGTCGGAAACACCTTCGAGAGCACCGCGACCCTCAGACTGGCGCGGGAGAGCTCCAGCGCGGCGCGCAGTCCCGAGCCGCCGCCGCCGACGATTACCGCGTCAAAGGTGCGCACCGGCAGCGCCATTACAGGCCCCACAATATCTGCACGAACCAGACGGCGTACCACACCAGCGCCCCGATGACGAGCACGTAGAGCGTGAGGCGCAGCGCCGGGTCCTTGATGTAATCCATGAAGATGTTGCGCACCCCGATCCAGGCGTGCAGCAGCAGGCTCGCCATGAAGAGTACCGTCGCGTAGCGCACGAGCGACGTTTGCCACATCACCTTCCACTTCCAGTAATCCATCTGCGGCAGGCCCGCCAGCGTCGAGAGGATGATCACCGTATAGACGATCATGATCACGGCGGTCGCCCGCTGCGCGAGCCAGTCGAGCAGACCGTAATGGGCCCCTACGACCTGGCGCTTCACCATATCTGTGCCGCCACGACAAGAGTCAGGGCCAGGCTCACCGCAAGCACCGCCCAGCTGGTGGCGCGGGCCATCGCGAGCTCCGATCCGTAATCCAGATCGAGCGCGAGATGACGGATGCCCGCACAGAGGTGGTGCAGGTACGCCCATGCAACCCCGGTCAGGATCAGCTTGACGGACCAGTGCGAAGCGAGCGACTTGAAGAACGCGAACGTGCGCGGCGATTCGAGGCTCAGCTCGAACAGCACCAGCAGAAAAGGCAGCAGCAGGAACAGGGCGGCGCCGCTCACCCGGTGCAGGATCGACACCACGGCGGGTAGCGGCAGCCGGATCTGGACCAGATTGAGATATTTCGGCCGCGGCCTGGACATCGATCGTTGCGTCTCGCGCACGGCACCCGGGATCGTTCCGTGAACCCGGCGCCCGCGCTGGTTTCGTGCGAGTTGACCATTGAAATTTTAGCAGTTTCCGCTTCGGCACATAAGCCGCGCCCTGCTCCGTGCTCGTCGCCGAGCCGCTCCGACTCGATCCCGTGCCCCGCCTGAAAGCGGTCAATAAGAGTGGACTACGGCCCCGCCCCGCGGCCGGATGCTCGGCTTGTCACCGCGGCCGCCGCTTCGTTATCATCCCGCACGATCGAGCGCGCGTGTTTCGTCCCGCATCGCGCCGCCCCTTCCCGACAAGCAGGAAAGCGCCCCGCGATCCAGGAGTCCATACCATGAAACGCCCCATGCGCGTCGCCGTCACCGGCGCCGCCGGCCAGATCGGCTACAGCCTGCTGTTCCGCATCGCCAACGGGGAAATGCTCGGAGCCGACCAGCCGGTCATTCTCCAGTTGCTCGAAATTCCCGATGACAAGGTGCAGAAGGCGCTGAAGGGCGTAATGATGGAGCTCGACGACTGCGCCTATCCCCTTTTGCACGGGATGGTGCCCACGTCCGATCCGATGGTTGCCTTCAAGGACGCGGACGTCGCGCTGCTCGTCGGCGCGCGGCCGCGCGGCCCGGGCATGGAGCGCAAGGACCTGCTCGAGGCCAACGGCAAGATCTTCGCCCCCCAGGGAAAGGCGCTCGCCGCGGTCGCGAGCCGGGACGTGAAGGTGCTGGTGGTGGGCAATCCCGCCAATACCAACTGCCTCATCGCGATGAAAAACGCGCCGGCCCTCAAGGCTTCGAATTTCACGTCCATGATGCGCCTCGATCACAACCGCGCCCTGGGCCTGGCCGCACAGAAAGTCGGCAAGCCGGTCGCGGGCGCGCGCAGGATGACGGTGTGGGGGAATCACTCCGCGACCCAGTACCCCGACATCTTCCAGGCCGAGATCGAAGGCCGGAAGATCTGGCCGATGATCAACGACCACGCCTGGCTCGAGAAGACCTTCATCCCGGCCATCCAGAAGCGCGGCGCCGCGATCATCGAGGCCCGCGGCCTGTCTTCCGCGGCGAGCGCGGCCAACGCGGCGATCGATCACGTCCGCGACTGGGTGCACGGCACGCCCGACGGCGACTGGGTCAGCATGGGCGTCCCTGCGGATGGCAGCTACGGCATCGCCGAGGGCGTGCTCTACGGCTACCCGTGCGTCTGCCGCAACGGCCGCTACGAGATCGTCAAGGGCGTCGAGCTCTCCGATTTCAGCCGCGCCGCCATGCAGGCCACGCTGAAGGAGCTGCACGAGGAGCGCGATTCCATCCGGCACCTGCTCGGCTGATGCGCCTCCACGTCCCGATCCTCATCCCATGAGCGAAGCGCAGGCCGGGCCCAAGCCCAAGAAATCCGTGGCGCTGTCGGGCGTCGCCGCGGGCAGCACCGCGCTGTGCACCGTCGGGCGCAGCGGCAACGACCTGCACTACCGCGGCTACGACATCCTCGACATCGCCGAGCAGTGCGAGTTCGAGGAAATCGCGCACCTGCTGGTGCACGAGAAGCTGCCCACCCGCGCCGAGCTCGCGGCCTACAAGAACAGGCTCAGATCGCTGCGCGCCGTTCCGGCGCCAGTGAAAACAACGCTGGAGCAGATTCCCGCGTCCGCCCATCCGATGGACGTGCTGCGCACCGGCTGCTCGGCGCTCGGCGCGGTCGCCCCCGAAAAAGAAGACCACAACCTCGCGGGCGCGCGCGAGATCGCCGACCGCCTGATGGCCTCGTTCGGCTCGATGCTGCTCTACTGGCATCACTACAGCCGCGACCGGCGCCGCATCGAAGTCGAGACCGACGACGATTCCATCGGCGGGCATTTCCTGCACCTGCTGCACGGCAAGCCAGCGAAGCCGCTGTGGGTGAAAGCGATGCACACCTCGCTCAACCTCTACGCCGAGCACGAGTTCAACGCCTCGACCTTCGCCGCGCGGGTGGTGGCGGGGACCGGCTCCGACATGTACTCGGCGGTGACCGGTGCGATCGGCGCGTTGAAGGGCCCCAAGCACGGCGGCGCCAACGAGGTCGGCTTCGACGTGATGAGCCGTTACGAGTCGCCCGACGCCGCCGAGCGCGACATCACCGCGCGCGTGCACAACCGGGAGGTGGTGATCGGCTTCGGTCACCCGGTCTACACCATCGCCGATCCCCGCAACAAGGTGATCAAGGAAGTCGCGCGGCGGCTCTCGCAGGACGCAGGCGAGATGGAGATGTTCGAGATCGCCGAGCGGATCGAATCGGTCATGATGCGCGAGAAGAAGATGTTCGCCAACCTCGACTGGTTTTCCGCGGTCTCGTACCACCGCATGGGCGTGCCGACCGCGATGTTCACCCCGGTCTTCGTCATCGCCCGTACCAGCGGCTGGGCGGCGCACGTCGTCGAGCAGAGAATCGACAACAGGATCATCCGGCCGACGGCGGTCTATACCGGCCCCGAGCCACGGCCGTTCGTCCCGATCGACGCCCGCAAGTAGCGGGAAACACAAGGCGAGCGTAAGGAGAAAGGCACGATGTTCACGAGATGGTCATTTGCCGAGCACCGGATCTTCTGGTCGAGAGCCGCCGCAGTCTTCGCGATCGCTTATGTCGCACTGCTTCCCCCGCCGCTCCAGCTTGACCCCATGGTGCTCGAGACGGGCGAGATCCTTGGATTTTTCCTGCTGGCGACGGCGGCGCTCGGCAGACTGTGGTGCCTCGCCTTCATCGCGGGCGCGAAGAACGAAATCTTGATCACCGAAGGGCCCTACTCCGTCGTGCGCAATCCGCTCTACGTGCTCAACTTCGTGGGGGTGGCGGGGCTGGGCTTCGCGGTCGAGAGCCCGCCGCTCGCCGTCCTGCTCGCCTGCGGCTTCGCCCTGTTCTATCCGGGCGTAGTACGGAATGAGGAAGCGCGGCTGGGACGGATATTCGGCCCTGCCTACGCCGCCTACTGCGCGGCAACGCCACGCTGGTTTCCAAACTGGTCGGCGTACCGCGAGCCCGAGCGCTGGGTGATCAGCCCGCGCCGTTTCCGGAAGGGACTGCTCGGCACCATGTGGTTCCTGTGGGTGTTCATGATCTGGGAGATCGTCGAGGAGTTCCGGCTGATCGAGTCGCTCCAGAGCTGGCTCTAGCCGAGCCGCATCAACCGGCGCCCGCGCGTTCCCAATTCAAGCATGAGCGCACCCGTCTCGAACGTCCGGCCCAAGCCCGACAAGATCTTGACCGACCTCGCGGACTATGTCTGCCATTGCCGCGTCCGAAGCCGCGAGGCCTACGACACCGCGCGGCTCTGCCTGATGGATGCGCTCGGCTGCGGCCTCGAGGCGCTCGAATACCCGGCCTGCACCAAGCTGCTGGGACCCGTCGTGCCGGGCACGGTCGTCCCGCATGGCGCCCGGGTGCCGGGCACCCCTTACCAGCTCGACCCCGTCACCGCCGCGTTCAACATCGGCACGATGAACCGCTGGCTGGACTTCAACGACACCTGGCTCGCCGCCGAATGGGGCCATCCCTCCGACAATCTCGGCGGCATCCTCGCGACCGCCGACTGGCTCTCGCGCACCCGCCTCGCGCAAGGGAGAGAGCCGCTCGTCGTGCACGATGTGCTGACGGGAATGATCAAGGCGCACGAGATCCAGGGCGTTTTCGCGCTCGAGAACAGCTTCAACCGCGTGGGGCTCGATCACGTGGTACTGGTGAAGGTTGCGACCACCGCCGTCGTGACACACATGCTGGGCGGCAGCCGCGAGGAGATTGTCAACGCGCTGTCCAACGCCTGGGTGGACGGGCAGAGCCTGCGCACCTACCGCCACGCGCCCAACACCGGCTCGCGCAAGTCATGGGCGGCGGGCGACGCGACGAGCCGCGCGGTGCGCCTGGCGCTGATGGCGGTGAAGGGCGAAATGGGCTACCCCTCCGCCCTCACCGCGAAAACATGGGGCTTCTACGACGTGCTGTTCAAGGGCAGGCCGTTCAAGCTCGCGCGCCCGTTCGACTCGTACGTGATGGAGAACGTCCTGTTCAAGATCTCCTATCCGGCGGAATTCCACGCCCAGACCGCGGTCGAAGCCGCGATCCGCCTGCATCCGCAGGTCAGGGACCGGCTAGACGATATCGAGCGGGTCGTCATCACGACGCACGAATCCGCGATCCGCATCATCGACAAGAAGGGCCCGCTCGCCAACCCCGCCGACCGCGACCACTGCATCCAGTACATGGCCGCGATCGGCCTCATCAAGGGCAGCCTTACCGCCGCCGACTACGAAGACGCGGCCGCGGCGGACCCCCGGATCGACCGGCTGCGCTCGAAGATGAGCTGCGTGGAGAACCGGCAGTGGAGCCGGGACTATCTCGACCCCGCGAAGCGCTCCATCGCCAACGCGCTCCAGGTGTTTTTCCGCGACGGTACTAAGACCGAAAAGGTGGCGGTTGAATATCCGCTCGGCCACCGCCGGCGCCGCCGCGAGGGCATCCCGCAGCTGGAGGCGAAGTTCCGCACCAACCTCGCCCGCCGCTTTGCCCCGAAGCAGCAGCAGGCGATTCTCACCCTGTGCCGCGATGCCCGGCGCCTCGCGGCGACCCCGGTCAACGAATTCGTGGACCTCTTCGTGCCTTGAGCCGTGAGCGGTCAGGCCTCAGTTCCGCGATTGGGGGAGGGATAGGGTGGGGGTGCTCGCGCGTCCGCGAGCGATGGCGGCGTTGACGGCAGGCATGACTTTTTCCGCCATCAGCTCCATCGAGCGGCGCGCGAGCTTCGGCTCGGCCCAGTCGTGACCGCAGTAGAGGAGCGTCCCGAAATCGCCCACCGAGTCGCGAAAGGCGAGCAGCTGGTCCACCACGCTCGCCACGCTCCCGCACACCACCAGCCGGTCGAGAACGTATTCCACCGTCACCGCGGCGTCGGGCAGCGCGAGATCGTGCTTGAAGATCTCCACGCCGCCCGCGCTCCTGCGCTTGGTGAGCAGGTTCCAGAAATAGAACCCGTAGGGGCCCTCGAGGCTCTTCGCGTAGCGGCGGGCGGTCGCGTCATCGTCGGCGACGAAGATGCTCTTGCACACGCGCCAGTCCTGCGGATCGGCGCGATGCCCGCCGCGGCTTGCCCCTTGCACGTACATCGGCCAGTGCGTCGCGACCCAGCACGGCTGCAGAAAGTTGGCCGACACCGGCTTCCACCCCCGCTCCGCCGCCGCGGCGAGCCCCCTGGAATGCGGCACCACGACGGTCACCACGATCGGCGGATGCGGCTTCTGGTAGGGCTTCAGCATCACGCCCTGCCCCGCCTCGCGGATGAGCGTCCTCGCGGTCGAGATATTCCAGTAGCGGCCCTTGAGATCGTACGGCGCGTCGCCCTCCCACAGCGCGAGTATCTGATTGATGGATTCGACGAACATCGCGTTGCGGTCGGCATCGAGGTTGCCGCACGCCTCCATGTCGGAGCGCAGTCCGCCGGGGCCGATGCCGAAGATGAAGCGGCCTTCCAGCATGTGGTCCACCATGGCGACGTGCGCCGCGACCTGCGCGGGGTGATTGTTCGGCAGATTGACGGTGCCGCTCCCGAGCCGGATGCGCTTCGCCTCGTGCGCGAGGCTCGCGATGAAGGTGAGGCACGACGGAATGGTCTCGCACACGTCGGTGATGTGCTCGCCGATGAACGCCTCGCAATAGCCGAGGCGGTCCGCCAGCAGCACCGCCTCGCGATCCTCCGTGAGCGTCTGCGTGTAGTCGCGCCCCGGAGGATGCATGGGCATGGTGAAGAACCCGAGTTTCATCGGTAGAATTGAGAGCCTATCTCAATAGTAGGCACGTGTGCGACGGAGGCGATGTGGGATGCAGCTTTAGGAGGATAGCCCGCAGCAATATGTCGATATTGCAAGGGCTACCGACAACAAGATGCGCCCAGATCGCCCCGTCCCTCCGGGTTGCGGCCAGGACGGGCGTCTGCTTTGTTGCCCGGCTTGACCATATCGACATATGGCCTGCGCCGTGCGCCTCGCATCCATCCCGTCCTGGCCACAACGCATCACGCGCCTACTATTGAGATAGGCTCTAGCACAAAGCCCCTTCCGGCCAGCGCCCGTGTCCGTCGTCGCCCGATTCGAAATCCGCTACTCGCAGTTCCTCGACCCGCAGGGCAGCGTGGTCGCGCCGCTGCCCGGCTTCGCGCGCTCGCCGGAACACCTGGTCGCGCTCTACCGCTGGATGGTGCTGATGCGCGCCTACGACGCAAAAGCGATCGCGCTCCAGCGCACCGGCCAGATCAACACCTTCGCCTCCCTGCTGGGGCACGAGGCCGTCAACGCCGGCATCGCCTCGGCCATGGCCGAGGACGATGTGTTCCTGATGACTTACCGCGAGAACGGGGTGCAGCTCATGCGCGGGGTGACGCTGAAGGAGCTTTTCCTCTACTGGGGCGGCGACGAGCGCGGCTCGGACTTTGCCGGCCCGCGCAAGGATTTCCCGATCTGCATCACCATCGCCGCCCACGCCCCGCACGCCGTCGGCGTCGCCTACGCGATGAAGCTGCGGCGCGAGCGGCGCGCCGCCGTCTGCGCGCTCGGGGACGGCGCCACCTCGAAGGGCGACTTCTACGAGGCGATCAACGCGGCCGGCGCCTGGAAACTACCGGTGGTGTTCGCCGTCACCAACAACCAGTGGGCGATCTCGGTGCCGCGCGCCAAGCAGAGTGCGACGCAGACCCTCGCCCAGAAGGCGATCGCGGCGGGCATCGAATGCAGCCAGGTCGACGGCAACGATGTCATCGCAGTGCGGCACGCCATGGACGAGGCGCTCGAGCGAGCGCGTTCGGGCGCCGGCCCGACGCTGATCGAGGCGCTCACCTACCGGCTTTCCGACCACACCACGGCGGACGACGCGACGCGCTACCGCAGCCCGGACGAGGTGGCGGAGGCGTGGAAGCGCGACCCCATCGTGCGGCTGCGCACCTACCTCACGGGCGCTGGCGCATGGGACAAGGCGGCGGAAGACGCGCTGCTCCGGGACGTCAACGAGCAGGTGCAGGCCGCGGCGCAGGCCTATCTCGATACGCCCCAGCCGCCGGCGGAGCAGATATTCGACCACCTCTACGCCGCGCTCCCGGCTGCGCTGCAGAAGCAGCGTGCCGCCGCGCTCGGTGGCGGCTGACGACTGGCGGCAGATGGCACTGGTAACCTTGGTCGAGGCCATCAATCTCGCGTTGAAGCGCGAGATGGAGCACGATCCCGCCGTCGTTGTGCTGGGCGAGGACGTGGGCGTGGACGGCGGCGTGTTCCGCGCGACAGTGGGACTCATCGAGCGCTACGGGGCAGAGCGGGTCATCGATACGCCGCTCGCGGAGACGCTCATCGCCGGCATGGCGATCGGCATGGCGGTGGAGGGCCTCAAACCCGTCGCGGAAGTCCAGTTCTCCGGCTTCGGCTACACGACCATAGACCAGGTCCTCAACCACGCCGGGCGCATGCGCCATCGCACGCAGGGGCGGCTCTCCTGCCCGCTGGTGCTGCGCATGCCGTGCGGGGCGGGAATTCACGCTCCCGAGCACCATTCGGAAAGCCCGGAAGCGATGTTCGCCCACATCCCGGGCATCCGCGTCGTCTACCCCTCGTCCCCGCGCCGCGCCTACGGGCTGCTTCTCGCCGCTATCCGGGATCCCGACCCGGTGGTGTTCCTCGAGCCGACGCGGCTCTACCGCCTGTTCAAGGAAGAGGTCGCCGACGACGGCAAGGCGCTGACGCTCGACGCCTGCCATACGGTGCGCGAAGGCAGCGACGTCACCGTGGCTGCGTGGGGAGCGATGGTGCACGAGTCGCTCGCCGCGGCCGACGCTCTTGCCGAGCAGGGCGTCTCCGCCGAAGTGCTCGACGTCGCGACGTTGAAGCCCCTCGACATGGACACGATACTTGCCTCGGTCGCCAAGACCGGCCGCTGTGTCGTCGTCACCGAGGCCGCGCGCACCTGCAGCCTTGCCTCCGAGATCGCCGCCGGGCTCGCCGAAGAGGGGCTCCTCAGCCTGCTCGCCCCGGTGCAGCGCGTCACCGGCTACGATGTGGTGGTGCCGCTGCCGCGCCTGGAGCATCGCTATATGCCGGACAAGGGGCGGATTGTCGGCGCGGTGAAAAGAGCGCTCGCTTTCGGATAAGAAAGGCTGTCGTCATTCCCGTGTAGGCGGGAATCCACCATCCTATGAAAATATTCAAACTGCCCGACCTCGGTGAAGGCCTGCAGGAAGCCGAGATCGTCAAGTGGCACGTCAAGGTCGGCGACGAGGTGAAGGCCGACGCGCCCATGGTTTCGGTGGAGACCGCCAAGGCGGTGGTGGACATTCCCGCGCCCTATGCCGGGAAGATCGCCCGGCTCTACGGCAACGTCGGCGACATCGCCCACATCGGCGCGCCGCTGGTGGGATTCGAGGGCGAGAGCGACGCGCGCGACGCCGGCACGGTGGTCGGCAAGGTCGAGGTCGGGAAGACAGTGGTCACGGACGCGCCCGCCGCGCCGGCTCCGGTCACGGGCGGCATCAAGGCCACCCCGGCGGTGCGGGCGCTCGCGCGCAAGCTCCACGTCGACCTGGCCATGGTGACGCCGACCGGCGCCGACGGCTTGATCACCGCGACCGACGTGCAGCGCGCCGCGCGCATCCTGGCCGAGACCGGGCCGATCGAGATGATGCGCGGCGTGCGACGCGCGATGGCGCAGAACATGGAACTTGCGACCGCCGAAGTCGCATCCGCCACCCTCATGGACGATGCCGACATCGAGGCGTGGCCGCCAGGCACGCACACGATGCTGCGCCTCATCCGGGCGCTCGTCGCGGGTTGCCGCGCCGAGCCCGCGCTGAACGCCTGGTACGACAGCGAGAAGATCGGGCGCTGGGTGATGAAGAAGATCGACATCGGCATCGCGGTGGACACGCCGGACGGGCTGCTGGTGCCGGTGCTGCGCAACTGCGGGGAGCGCGACCCTGCAAACCTCAAAGCCGCTCTGGAAAAGCTGATCGCCGACGCGCGCGCGCGCAAGGTTCCGCCCGAAGAGCTGCGCGCCAACACCATCACGCTCTCCAACTACGGCTCGATCGCCGGACGCTATGCCTCGCCCGTCGTGCTGCCGCCGACGGTTGCCATCCTCGGCGCCGGCCGCATCGAGAAGCGGGTGGTAGTCGTGGACGACAAGGCCGTGGTGCGCCGCATCCTGCCGCTCTCTCTCACCTTCGACCACCGGGTGGTCACCGGCGGCGAGGCCGGGCGCTTCCTGAACGCGGTGATCGCCGATCTGAAGAAGCTCAACTAATCGGGCTCACCCGGCGCCGTTTCTCCCGGCCTGATCAGCGGGCCCGGTACTCTGTCACCACGTCCCGCAGCACCGGCGGCGGACCGCCGCCGCCCGAATCGAGCGGGCTCTTCACCCCGCGCCCGCCCTTGTTCACGACGTGGGTGTAGATCATCGTCGTCTCCACGCTGCCGTGTCCCAGCAGGTCCTGAACGGTCCGTATGTCGTAGCCGTTCTCAAGGAGATGTGTTGCAAAAGAGTGCCGCAGCGTATGACAGCTCACATGCTTGTTGATCCCTGCCGCCCGCGCCGCCTGCTTCACGGCCCTGATCAAGACGTCCTCGAATACATGGTGCCGGCGGATGGCCCCCGTGCGGGGGTCAGTGGAGTAACGGTGCGCCGGAAACACGAATTTCCAAGCGTAATCGTACGCCGCACGCGGATACTTGCGCGCCAGTGCATCGGGCAGCTCAACGTCCCCGTATCCCGCCGCGAGATCACGTTCGTGCAGCGCCTTCACGCGGACCAAATGGGCCTTCAGCGGCTCGATCACTGCGCCGGGAAGCATGGTTACCCGGTCCTTTCCGCCCTTGCCGTCTCGCACCACGATTTGGCGATATTCGAAATCAATGTCCTTCACGCGCAGCTTCAGGCATTCGCGCAGCCTGAGCCCGGCACCGTAGAGCAGGCTCGCCATGAGCCATTTGGCGCCATCCAGCCCCGCCAGAATGCGCTGGACTTCGGCAGCAGTCAGGACGGTGGGCACGCGGGCGGGCCGCTTGGCGCGCACCAGCCCGTCGAGCCAGTCGAGCGGCTCGCCAAGCACCTCCTTGTAAAGAAACAGGAGCGACGAAAGGGCCTGATTCTGGGTGGCGGCTGCAACGCCGCTCGTGCCCAAGTGGTTGAGAAACGCGGTTACCTCGGGCTCGCCGAGAGCCTGGGGGTGGCGTAGCCCATGGAAGTGGATGAAGCGCTTGATCCAATGGACGTACGCCTCTTCTGTCCGGTAGCTGAAGTGACGGCTGCGAATAGCTCCCCTTACCCGAGCCATCAGCCGGGGGCCGTCGGGACTGGGACCGGGGCCAGTCACCGGTGCCGGTTTTCGCTCCATAGCGACCCTCCTCGCCAACTCCTGAGTTTTTATGCAACTTCCTGCCCTAACGCGTTGACCCCGTTGATGGATGACACCGCCACGCGCACAATGCCAATTCACAAACCGACTTTTAGGCCAACTACTTCACGTTGCACGAGCCCTGCTTCGCAGGGGGAGTACACGCGATCGGTGAGCGTGCGTTGTAGGAGGAATGGAATGCACGCTGCGAGGAATCTTCCAGGCGCATTTTGAGCCGTACGCG
>Ga0187893_10006096_pt1 | contig 20926 bp, 20 predicted proteins | sample MA1701074metaG_FD_139574 | JGI IMG/M metagenome (GOLD analysis project Ga0187893, IMG submission 139574) | White microbial mat communities from a basaltic lava cave in the Kipuka Kanohina Cave System on the Island of Hawaii, USA - MA170107-4 metaG ...
CATGCGGTCCGCCGACGTCGCGTCTACCGCTATCTGCGCTACCGGCACCGCAAAACCGGTACTCGAGAGCATCGCTTGGCTGCTATCCGCTCCGTTAGTATTAATAAGTTGGAACCGCACTAGATTGGCTCTCAATAGAGAGGGTTCAGGAAGGGCCGTCAGCCGCCGTTTCTGCTCGGCGGTGCTCGGCAGGTAGCCCGTCGCGAGCTCGTAGCCGCGGATCACCCCGCGCCGCACCAGTTCGTCGAGCTTGCCCTCGAGCGCCTCGGCGCGCTCGAGCGCCGCCTCGCGCTCCGGCGCGCGCACCACCAGCAGGTGGCGGATGTCGGGCGCGCGGAGCTCGCGGCGCAGCTCCCGGTCGGCCGCCTTGAGCCGCTCGGGCACCGGGTTCATCGCGGCGAGGTCGTCTTCCCAAAGGCTGCTTGACCTCGAATAGAGCAGCAGCGCTGCCCCGACGGCAAGAACCCAGACCAGCGGTGCCAGGCGCCGCAGTCCCGCGAGCGGCGGCACGGCAAAGGCGCGCGCGTCGATCGCACCGGGGCCGGCGAGCACCGGCACGACATGGCGCGTGACCAGGCCCGCGGCCAGCACGCCGATCATCGACAGCAGGCCGAGCTGGGCGAGGCCGGCGAAGCTCGACAGCAGCATCGTCAGCCCGCCGAGCGCGGTGGTCGCCACGGCGAGGCGCAGCGTCGGCCAGATGCGCGCCAGCGCGCTGCGCAGGTTCTCGCCGGGCGCGGCGTTGAGGCAGGCATAGCTCGGGTAGTCGACCGCCTCGCCGATCAGCGTCGCGCCGAAGCCGAGGGTGATGGCGTGCACGTTGCCGAAGGCGAGGCTGACCGCCGCGGCGCCGACCAGCATGCCGCTCAGCACCGGCACGAAGCACAGCGCGACGACGCGCGGCCGGCGGTACACGCGCAGCATGAGCAGCAGCACGAGGCTGCCGGAGACGAGCGACAACAGCCACGCCTCCCGCTCGATCGCCTCGCGCGCGGCGGTAGCGAACATCCCCGTACCGGAGACCTCGAGGTCCAGATCTTTTGCCGATTTGCGGATTGCCTCGATGGCCCGTTCCTGCCCAATTGCGTCGTAGCCGCCCGCCACGGTCTCGGCGACGAGCAGCGCCCGGGTACCGTCGGCCGAGAACCACACCCCGGCACGGCTGGCCGGCGCCGCCGCGGGCAGACGCTCGACGACGCGGCGCAACTCGCCGGTCGGGTCGCGCGGCAGCAGGGCGCGCAGGCCGCTCCCCGCGTGCGTGCCGAGCTCGCCCAGCGCCGATTCGAGGGCCGCGCGCAGCGGCTGCGCGCCAAGGCGCTCGGCGGCGGCCGGGCTGAGCGCATAGCGGTGCTCCATGAGGGCCTCGCGGTCGGCGCGCAAGCCTTCGGCACCGCCGTTCTGCACCGAGGCGAACAGGCCGCTCGCGCGCAGCTCTGCCGCGAACGCGCCGCTCGCGGCGGCGAGCCGCTCCGCGGGCGCGCCGCCCAGGGCGACGAGCAACACGCGGGAGGCGACGCCGCTGCGCACCTGCTCGAGCAGGAGCTGCTGGGTCGGTGTCGCCGAGGGTGGCAGGAAGGCGCTCAGGTCGGCGATCACGCGCGTGCGCGCGAGCTGCCAGGCGCTCAAGGCAAGGACGGCGAGCCACAAGGCGACCGCGAGCAGCGGCCGCTTATTTCCCATCGTGCAGGATCATCATCACCGAGCGGTCGCCGCCGGCCTCGACGGTCTCGATGCGCGTCAGCCTCTCCCCCGCGCCGGCAAGCGAGATCGTCTCGACGTACTTGCGCAGCTGCGCGTCGCGCGGCACCAGCCGCAGCCGCCAGTCCGCGCGCGTCCCGGAAAGCGCGGCCTCGTAGTGACGCTCGAGCCGGGCGAGATCGCCGGCGAGCGTGGCGCGCACGCTCTCCACCAGCGCGCCCGCGGCCGGCTGCTCGCTCAGCGAGAGCTGGAAGCTTTCGCCGCGGGTGTTGTTGCGCACGGTGAGCGAATCGCCGTCGACGCTCAGCAGCTCGTCGAAGGGCGATTGCACGTGCTTGGCGAGCCGGTTCGGCCGCTCGTAGCTCAGGCTGCCCTTCAGCTCGAGCGGCCGTGTGAGCAGCGCGAGGTGGCGCGTCTCGACGAAGCGGCTGCGGCTCTCGGTCACCTGCGCCATGTGCCGCATCAGGGTTATCAAATCCCAGGTTTCCCCGGGAAACGCCGCCAAGGGCAAGAATAGGACCGCTGCCAGCGCGCTACGCATGCCAGAAGTCGTAGAAGTTGAACCAGTTGTAGGGCGCGGCGCGGCAGTAGTGCTCGAGCCGCGCGGCGTAGCGCGCGACCCAGGGCTGCAGCTCTGCGGCGCGGTCGCGGCGGCCGACCGTGAGCGCGTCGGCGAACGGCTCGAAGTGGATGGCATAGCGCCTGCCGCCGCGGTACAGGCCGAAGAACAGCACCACCGGCGCGCCCAGGATCGCCGCGAGCAGCAGCGGTCCCTGCGGGAAGCTCGCGTGCGCGCCGAGGAAATCGCATCGCACGGTGCGCCCGGCGCCGAGCGCGCGGTCGCCGAGCACGCCGACGATCTCGCCGCGCTCCAGGCATTCGCGCGCGCGCAGCATGGTCTCCGGTCGCCCGAGCGGGATCACGCGGCTCTGCAGCTCGGGGCACAGCTCGGCCGCGATCGCGTCGGCGCTCGCCGCGTTGTCCGGGTAGAGCAGCACGTTGACCGGCAGCCGGCGCTCGAGGCTGCCGATCACGCGCAGCACCTCGAAGCTGCCGAGGTGCGCGCCGAGGAGCACGCAGCCTTTCCCCTTCGCCAGCGCGCTTTCCAGCGCTTCCACGCCATGCTGCTCGATGGCGAACTCGCGGTGCCGCCCGGCGAGGAAGTACAGGCGGTCGTGCAGCGTCTGCGCGAAAGTAAGGTAGTGGCGCGCGACGTCGGCGAGCCGCGCCGGCCGGCCGAGCACGCGCGCCAGATAGGCGCGCGACGCGGCGCGCGCGCGGCGCGACGAGGCGAGGAAGTAGGCGCAGATCGGGTAGAGGAGAAGGCGACCCGCGGCGTGGCCGACGCCGAGCAGCACTCGCACCACCGCCTTCGTGGCGAACAGGGTGCCGCGCTCGCGCTGCTCCAGCCAGACCGCGCTCATGCGGATGCGAAGCTCCCGGAGACGATCAGCCGCCCGCCACTCAGCACGCTGAACCTGCGGCCTTCGATGCGGATGGCGAACTCCTCGCCGGGCCGCAGCGGGGCGTGGAACTTGACCGAGGGGAAGGCGACCCTGGCGCCGCCGCGGCCCGCCTCGCGCAGCACCAGGTCGAGCAGCACAACGCCGGGCACGATCGGCTGGCCGGGGAAGTGGCCGGCGAGCGCGGGGTGCTCCGCCGGGATGATCATGGCGTGACCCCGGCCTCGAGCGCGGCGACCAGGTCGAGCAGCGCCTGGCGCGTGAGCTTGCCGCTCTCGTTGCGCGGCAGCGCGGCGACGAGGTGCAGCGGCCGCGGCAGGAACGCCGGGTCGATGTGCTGGCGCAGCGCGGCGCGCAGGGCGCGCGCGCTGCGCCCCGGCGCGACCACCAGCGCGCCGAGGCGCGCCGCGCCCTCGCGCAGGTAGAAAGCGCCGTCGCGCACGCCCTCAACGCGCGCGAGGGCGGCATCCAGCGCCTCGAGCGAGGTGCGCTTGCCGGCGACCTTGACCAGGCCCGCCTTGCGCCCGTGCAGGATGAAATGGCGCCCGCCGCGCGGCCGCAGCTCGTCGGCGACGGGTTGCGGCGCGGCGATGTGCCCGCCGTGCACGCGCAGCTCCCCGCCGCGCGCGCTCAGCTGCACGCCGGGGCAGAGCTCCCAGGCTGCGCCGGCCGCGGTGCGGCGCAGCGCGATCATGCCGGCCTCGCTCGAGCCGTAGATCTCGAACACGGGAGCGCTCCACAAGCGTTCGGCGTCCCGCGCTAAGCGCGAGTTCAGAGGCATGGTGGAGCTAACCACGCCGGCGAGGCCGGGCACTGGCTGGCGCGCCTCGACGCAGGCGCGCAGGTGCAGCGGCGAGGTCATGAGCCAACGCGGCGCCGGCATCGCGGCGGCGGCCCCGGCCAGGTTTTCGGGCAGCAGGGGTCGCGCCGAATGCGCCGCGAGGCCGTTCTGCCACGGCAGCATCACCGTGGTTTCCAGCCCGAACATGTGCTGGGGGGGAATCGTGCCCAGCACGCTGCCGGCAGGGTGGAGGAGTGTCCCCAGCGCGCGCGCGCCTGCCACCAGCGAACCCCAGGTCTTGGCGTGGCCGGCCGGGCGGCCGGTGCTTCCCGAGGTGAACACGATCGCTGCGATTCGATCTGGGGCAAAAGCGAGCGATCTTTCCGCCGGCGCAGACGCGCTGCCGGGCCAGAGCACTTCCTCATCGGTCAGCGTGTGGGCGTCGCGGCCCTCGCAGCAGTCACGCACCGCCTGCGGCGCGCGGCTCGGCGGCAGCAGCGTCGTCTGCCCGGCGACCAGCCCGGCGGCGAAGCCCAGCATGAAGGCGTAGCGGTCCTCGCACAGGTTGACGACGTATTGCCGCCGCGGCAGGCGCGCGGCGAGCGCGCGCACCGCGGCCTCGAACGCGGGCCGCGCCACCATCGCGCCGCGATGGCAGGCGATCGACGCCTCCGGTCGGTAGCCGGCGAGCAAGGGCAGCGCGCTCATCGCCGTAATGCTAACGCCCTAGCAGATCGGTCCGGCGCACGTTGCGCAGCAGCTGCAGCGGCGACTGGTGCCGGTAGCTGCGGAAGCGCAGCCGGCGGTAGGCGAACTCGCCGAGGAACAGCGCCGCGACCAGCAAATAATTCACCAAGTTCGTGAACAGCGACCACGCGTCGCGGTTCCCCGACAGCGCGAGCAGCAGCGCGGTGAGCGCCGCGCCGGCGAACAGCAGCGTCCACAGCCAGGTCAGCGCACGCGTGTAGCGGGCGAGCTCGTCGCTGAGCGTGCCTTGCTCCAGCATGGCGAAGCGCGCGATGAGCGGCACGCGGCCGCGCGCGAGGGTGCGGCCGAAGAGCCAGCACAGCGCCAGGTTGACCGCGACCGGCGGCAGGTAGAGAAGCCACTGCGCGTTGTGCAGGCCGAAGAAGAAGGCGGCCGCGGCGGCGGGCGGGGCGAGCCAGCGCGCGGGATGCCGGGTGAAAAGCGTGCACGCGACAAAGGCCGCCAGCGCCGCGAGCAGGGCGAGCGCGGCGGCGGGTGGAGCGTAGTGCACGGTGGGGGGATAGGCAAGGAACAGCGCGCAGCCGAGTGCGCGCCATGCGGGCGAAGCGCCGGGCGCGCCGCTACTGGCCGCGGCGCTCCGCAATGTGCGCGGCCAGCGCGCGCAGCGAGCCGAAGATGCGGTCGTTGTCCGGGTCGTCCGAGCGCAGCTTGAAGGCGTATTTCTTGGAGATCGCGACCGCGATCTCCAGGATGTCGATCGAGTCGAGGCCGAGCCCCTGCTCGCCGTAGAGTGGCGCCGCCGGGTCGATGTCGGCGGCCGGCGTCTCGAGGTGCAGGACCTCGACCAGCAGCTCGGCGAGCTCGCGCTCGAAGCCGGCCGCAGATTGCACCAACATGCTCAGAAGCTCGTCTGCACGCGGATCGCCTTCTCCAGGTTCTGGATCCAGCCGTTGTAGTTGCTGTGGATCATGCCGTCTCCGGCGTTCAGGTTGGTGCTGTCGCGGTACTTGATGCTGTAGGACCGGGTGTCGTGCTCAATGTCCACCACCGCCGCGTGCGTGCGCAGGGCGAGACGACCGGTGATGCGTCCCGGCGCTTCGGGCTGCATCTGCCATCCGAGCTGGGTTCCGGCGCGCACTATCGCCAACTGGACCTCGGACATAGACAGGGTCTTGCCCGATGAGACAACGATTGGCGCGTTGTGCACATTGTAGATTGGCTTCGTTGCGCAGCCAGCCAATGCAAAAGCCGCCGCAGTGAGCAACATGCTGACGATTCTCATTTTTCCCCCTATGACGTATTACGACCGGCTCCAAATTATATCGCCCGGGGCGGTCCGAGAAGTGCCGAATGCCTGCGCGACCCCGGCGATGCGGGATCTGTTCATGGACCCGTCCAACAAGTTCCGGCTGCAGGAGGCGCTGATCTCGATCCTCGCGGGCGATATCTACCGGCAGACGCCGGTGCGCGCGAGGCTGCTGCTGTTCCAGGCGATCTACTACGTCAAGAGCCTGTTCATGCTGCGCAAGAGCCTGCTTGCCTGGCTCAAGCGCAAGCGCGCCATCCAGGCGGCCTAGGCCCTACAGCAGCTCAAGCTCGCCGCGGATCGCCGCGGACAGCTTTTCCACCCAGCGGTTGTACGCCCTGTGGATCCTGCCCTCGCCGGCATCCAGGTTCACGCTGTCGCGGTAACGGATGCTGTAGGTCGTGCGGTCGTGCTCGATCCCGACCACCGCGACGTGGCTCCGCAGGGCCAGCCGGCCGATGAAAAAGCCGGGGCCGTCGGCGGTCATCTGCCACCCCAGATGCCTGCCGGCACGCTCGATTGCGCCCGCCACCTCGCTGCGGTGGGGCGCTTTCGAACGGGTGATCGCGGGTGCGTCGATGACGTCGTGGATCGGCTGAGTGGTCGCGCAGCCGGGCAGGGCGAGCGCCATCGCTATGTACAGGAGCAACCTCACCCCCACATGTTGCCGCCGCAGCCATGACGGGCGTACGGATCCGGACTTGACCGTTCGGCGTTGACAATGTCAACATCCAATGTAGCCAATGACAACATACCACCACGGCGACTTGCGAGCGGTACTCCTGGCGGCGGCCGCGAAGATCATCGAGAAGGAGGGGCTCGCCGGGCTCAGCGTGCGCGAGGCCGCGCGCCGCGCCGGGGTTTCCCACAACGCGCCGTACCGCCACTTCCCGGACCGCGATGCGCTTCTTGCGGCGCTCGCCGCCAACAGCTTCGAGCTCCTGAGAAGGGCCACGCAGGACCAAAGCGGGCGGGAATTGGGCGTCGCTTACGTCCGCTTCGCGCTCGAGCACCCGGGGCGTTTCCGCCTGATGTTCGGCGCGCGGCTGCCGGTCGACCACCATCGGGAATTACGGCTGCGCGTCGAGGAGGTATTCGCGGGGCTCGGCGCCGACGCCGAAATCGCCGCGGCAGCGGCCTGGTCGCTGGTGCACGGGCTGGCGCGGCTGCTCCTCGACGGGCACCTGGAAGGCGATGAAGCTTTCGTGAGGAAAGTGCTGGGGGCGGTGCGCTTCGCGGTTCAGCGCTCGGCGTAGGCGCGGAAGGCCGCGGCGCAGCTTCCCGGATCGGCATGGCAGCGCAGCAGGCGGAAGGCCGGGCGCGAAACGCGCACCGAGTCGCTGTACGAGCCCCACAGCTCGAGCGCTTTCGCCTTGTCGCCGCTCGCGAGGGCGCCGGAAAGCGCCGCCAGCAGCAGGTAGTCGGCGGCGTCCGGGATCGGCTGCTGATGCGCGCCGAGGAGCTCCGCGGCGAGCTTCGCCATGCGCGGTGCGTCGCGCACCGCCACCGCCTCGAACAGCGCGATCCAGCGGCGCTGGGGCTCTTCCAGGCCGGCGTAGCACGGGCTCTTCGTGATCCGCTGCCACACCGCGCCGGCGTCCTCGGGTGAAAGGTAGGGGTTCAGCGCCCTGGCGACGCGCAGCGCGCTGTGCAGCCAGACGTCGAGCTCGCGCGGGTCGCGGCATTCGACCAGGCGCACTTTTACCAGCTCGAGATCCTTCTGCAGCTGCGTGGGCACGCCCTCGGGCACCGGCGCTCGCGCGCGCAGCAGGAAATCGCGCCCGTACCAGGCGAGCCGGGCGTTCTCGACGCGCTCGAACGCGTAGGCGCCCTGGAACAGCGGGTTGATCGCGCGCCGGCTGCGCGGCGGCTCGAGCAGCTCGAGCAGCGGCAGCTCGGCGTTGAGCAGCGCGACCACGTCGGTCGCGCTTTTCTCCATGAAGCGGTGGCGCGCGGCGTTGAGATCCAGCACCGGCGCGTAGTCCGAGTTCGCCGGCATGCCGTAGCTCGCGAACAGCGGCTCGAGCGTGGCGCGGCTGCCGAGGTAGCGCGCGTCAAGGTCGCCCGCGGTCAGCACATGCACGGTCCAGAGCTCCTTCGCCACTCCGGGGCTCTCGAACACGCGCGCGAGCGCCGGCAGCGGCACCGGCGCCTCGCCCGCCATGATCAGCAGATCGGTATCGCTCGGCGCGAACACCGCGTAGTGCGGGAACTCGGCGCCGAGCGCGCCGATCACCGTGGCGACCAGCGAGGCGTCCATCTCGTAGAGCTGGATCCACTGCACCAGCAGGCCGCCCGGGTTGAGGTGCCGGCGGATGCGGCGGTAGAACTCGAGCGTGAACAGGCTCGAGACGCCGCTCACCCAGGGGTTGGAAGGCTCGGAGATGATCAGGTCGTAGGTCCGGTTGCGCGTCGAGAAGAAGGTCTTCGCGTCGTCGATCAGGATCGCGCCGCGCGGGTCGACGAACGCGGCGCTGTTGCGCGGCATGAAGCCGCGCGAGGCCTCGGCCATCGCCGACTCGATCTCCACGGTCTCGACGCGCTCGACCTCGAGGCTCTGCAGCAGGGTATGCGTGGTGAGCCCGGTGCCGATGCCGATCACCGCCACGCTCCTCGCCTCGGGCTTGAGCGCGAGCGGCAGCGCGGCGGTCAGCACCATGGTGATCTCGTCGGTGCCGCGCTCGCCCGCGCCCATGTTGATCGAGCCGTCCGACTTGCCGTTGGTGCGCAGGCTGATGGCGTCGGGGTACTTCACCAGGTGCACGGTGGCCGTCTTGCCGTCCTGGTTGAACAGAATCGTGGCGCCGCGCGAGGTGGCGAGCTCGCCGTGGCGGTACACCCCGGCGGTCATCTTGTGCACGTCGAGCCTGACCCCGAGGCCGATGACGGCGAGAGCCGCCGCGCACGCGAGCGTGGCGTAGACGAAGCTGCGCTGCAGCGCGAGGACATTGAGCAGCGCGAGCCCGAGCACGATGTCGAGGGCCGCGCCGGCGAGCAGCGTGCCCTTCAGCCCCGCCAGCGGCAGGCCGATGTGGACCGCGGCCAGCACCCCGCCGATCGCGCCGAGCGTGTTGGCGGCGTACACCTGGCCGATCGCGGCCTCGCCCGCGCCGCGGCGCAGCAGCGCCCCGGTGATGAGCGGCAGCGTCATCCCCGCGCAGAAAGTCGCGGGCAGCATGACCAGCGCCGCGATCGCGGCGCCCGAGATGTTGAACAGCAGGTACCCGGTCTCGCTGCGCGAAAGGCCCTGGAGCAGCGCCTCCATGAGCGTGAAGGTGAAGTCGTAGACCGGCAGCGTCGCGGCCGCGGCCACGCCCATGGCCACCTGCACCCAGGCAAGCAGCTTGAGCGGGTCGCGCTCCGCGTCGACGCGCCGGCGCACCGCGAGGCCGCCGAGCGCCAGGCCGAAGATGAAGGTCGCGAGCATCAGCTCGAACGAATGGGTCGAGGCGCCCAGCACCAGCGACAGCATGCGGATCCAGCTGATCTCGTAGATGAACGACGCCAGGCCGGTGAGCAAGGCGACGGCGAGCAAGAGAGGAAGCGCAGTGTCCTGGGCGGATGCGGTGGGCCGTATCGCTTCCGAGCGGACCGGCCGTGACAGGACGTACACCACGATGGCAATCGCGAGATTCAGCACGCCCGCGAAGCGCAGGGTGCCGGGCAGCCCGAGCGAGGCGATCAGCACGAAGCCGCTGACCAGCACGCCCGCGGCGCCGCCCAGGCTGTTGGTGAAATACAGCATCGCCAGCGACTCGCCCGCGGCGCTGCGCTGCGCGCGCACCAGGCCGGCGCTCATCAGCGGGAAGGTCATGCCGAGCAGCACCGACTGCGGCAGGATGAGGAGGCACGAGACCGCGAGCTTGGCCCCGAGGGCAAGCCACTCGTTGCCCAGGCGGGGAAGGAGCGCCTCGTAGGACCAGTCCGTGGCCCAGGCGAAAACCGGATGGAACGCGAGCGCGGCGAGGCCGATCAGCGCTTCCACCAGCGCGTAGCCGGCGAGCGGATTGGCGAGGCGCGCGGAGCGGCGGCCGCACCAGGCCGCGCCCGCCGCCATGCCGCCCATGAACACCGCCAGCACGAGCGACTGCGCGTAGGCCGCGTGGCCGAGGAACAGCTTCAGGTAGTGCGTCCAGATCGACTCGTAGATCAGGCCGGCGAAGCCCGAGCAGGTGAACAGGGCGTAGAAGGCGGCGCGCGACATCGGGGCCGATGCTAAGTTAAGAAGTGGCGTTCCGTCTTTCGGCGTTCTACTTCGCTTTTTTCGCGCATGCCGGCGCCTACGTGGCGTACTTTCCGCTCTACCTGGCGGAGCGGGGCCTGAGCGCGGTGGAGATCGCCACGGTGCTCGCGCTGCCGCCGCTCGCGCGCATCTTCGCGCCCGCCGCCTGGGGCTGGGTCGCCGACCGCACCGGCGCGCACCGCGGGATCGTCGTGTTCTCGTGCGCGGTGAGCGCGGTCGCTTTCGCCCTTTTGCCTTTTACGACTCAAATTGGATGGTTGATCGGGCTGATGAGCGTGCTCTCGGGCGGCGCGCTCCCGCTGGTGGAAGCGATCACCCTGGGCTCCCTCGCAGGCCAGCCGGGGCGCTATGGACCGATCAGGCTCTGGGGCTCGATCGGCTTCATCGCCGTGGTGCTGGCGGGCGGCGCGTGGCTCGACCGCGAGCCGGTCAGCACGCTGCCGGCGGCCATCGTGGCGTTCATGCTTGTCACGCTCTGCGCAGCCTTGGCATTGCCGAAGATTGGACGGCCCGGGTTTGCGCAAATCGGGGCGCTACCCTTGCCTCCCGAGGTGCGCGCGCTGCTCGCCGCGGGGTTCTGCAACGCGGTGGCGCACGGCGCGCTGTACGCCTTCCTCAGCCTGCATCTCGAGCGCGAGGGCTACAGCGGCACGATGATCGGCGTGCTCTGGACCCTCGGCGTGCTCGCCGAGATCCTGGTGTTTGTTTACCTGCCGCAGCTCTTCAGGCGGTTTGCGCTCTCCTCGATCCTCGCCTTCAGCCTGGCGAGCGGGGTGGTCCGTTTCCTCGCCATCGGCTGGGCGGCGGGCGAGCTCTGGATAGTCCTTGCGGCCCAGTTGCTCCATGCCGCCACCTTCGGCTCGTTCCATGCGGCGGCCGTCGCCGCGGTGCACCGCGTGTTTCCCGAGGGCGCGCAAGGGCGCGGCCAGACGGTGTTTTCCAGCGTCACCTACGGCGCCGGCGGAGCCGCCGGCCTGGTGCTCTCCGGCTGGGCCTGGGAAGGCGGCGGCGCGCCCCTGGCCTTTTCGGTCTGTGCCTTGGTAGCGGCTGCGGGCGCGTTCTTTGCTGTACGGTTGAAACGAGCGGGGCTGTGAGCTGTCAACAGAACAGTCCCTCCATACGTTGAGAGGCCCTATGAGACGCGCATTGCTTGCCACCCTCGCCACCGCGGCGGCTTTCCTTCCAGGCTGCCAGAGCGTCGACACGAAAGGCGGCGTAGTCGGCGTCGACCGCGACCAGCGCATGATGGTCTCGGCCGAGGAGGTCAACGCCGGATCGGCCAAGGCCTACGCGCAGATGATGGCGGAGGCGCAGAAGAAGGGCATCCTCGACAAGGACGCCGCGCAGGTCGCACGCGTGCGCGCCATCACGCAGCGGCTGATCCCGCATACCGCGGTGTTCCGCCCCGACGCTGCCAAGTGGCCCTGGGAGGTGCACGTCATCACGATCGACCAGGTGAACGCCTGGTGCATGCCGCACGGCAAGATGGCGATGTACACCGGGCTCATCAGCAAGCTGAACGCCACCGACGACGAGATCGCCGCGGTGATGGGCTACGAGATCGCGCACGCGCTGCGCGAGCACGCGCGCGAGCGCATCTCGCGCCAGATGGGGACGCAGATGACGATCGGCATCGTCGGCGCCCTCTTCGGCATCGGCAACCTCGGGCAGAGCATCGCCGGGACGGTGGCCGACGTCACGCTCAACATGCCGAACTCGCGCCTGCACGAGACCGAGTCCGACCGCATCGGCGTCGAGCTCGCCGCGCGCGCCGGCTTCGATCCCAGGGCGGCGGTCACGCTCTGGGAAAAGATGGGCAAGGTGAGCGGCGGCGGGCAGCCGCCGAAGTGGCTCTCCACCCACCCGCCGCATGCCGAGCGTGTCAACGACCTGCGCGAGTACTCCGCCAGGGTGATGCCGCTCTACACCGCGGCCAAAGGCGGCGCAGCCGCGGGCAAATAAACTAAAATCCCATGCTTGGGAAAAACGCTCTACGACAAGCTTTGGGATAGCCACCTCGTCCACGCCGAGGACGGCGGCACTTCGCTTCTCTACATCGATCGCCACCTCGTCCATGAAGTGACGAGCGCGCAGGCCTACGAGGGGCTGCGCGCCGCCGGGCGCAAGCCCTGGCGCACCGGGTCGGTGGTCGCGACCGCCGACCACAACACGCCGACCACCCACTGGGAGGAAGGCATCGAGGGCGTGCGCGACCCGATGGCGAAGCTGCAGATCACCACGCTCGACGCCAACATGAAGCAGTTCGGCGCCAAGATTTATTTTCCGTTTTTGGATAAAAGGCAAGGAATTGTCCACGTCATCGGTCCCGAGCAGGGCGCGACGCTGCCGGGGATGACGGTGGTGTGCGGCGACTCGCATACCAGCACGCACGGCGCCTTCGCCTGCCTCGCCCACGGCATCGGCACTTCCGAAGTCGAGCACGTGCTCGCCACGCAGTGCCTGGTCACCCGGAAGATGAAGAACATGCGCATCGCCGTGGAAGGGCCGCTCGGCCCCGGCGTCACGGCGAAGGACGTGGTGCTCGCGATCATCGGCCGCATCGGCATCGCCGGCGGCACCGGGCACGCGGTCGAGTTCGCCGGCAGCACCATCCGGTCGCTGTCGATGGAAGGCCGCATGACGGTGTGCAACATGGCGATCGAGATGGGCGCGCGCGCCGGCATGGTCGCGGTCGACGACACCACGCTCGAGTACCTCAAGGGCCGCAGGTTCGCGCCCACGGGCGCCGAGTGGGAGCGCGCCGCGGCGTACTGGCGCACGCTGAAGAGCGACCCCGATGCGAAATTCGACCGCGAGATCAGGCTGGATGCGCGCGAGATCCGGCCGCACGTCACCTGGGGCACTTCGCCCGAGATGGTGGTCGCGGTCGACGAAGCCGTGCCCGACCCGGACAAGGAGAAGGACAGCGCGCGCCGCGAAGGCATGGAGCGCGCGCTGCAGTACATGGGCCTCAAGCCGCGCACGCGCATCACCGACATCCGCATCGACAAGGTGTTCATCGGCTCGTGCACCAACTCGCGCATCGAGGACCTGCGCGCAGCAGCCGCGGTCGTCAGGGGCAAGCGCGTGGCCTCGAATGTCAGGCTCGCCCTCGTGGTTCCCGGCTCGGGCCTGGTCAAGTCGCAGGCCGAAGCCGAAGGGCTCGACCGGATCTTCCGCGACGCCGGCTTCGAATGGCGCGAGCCGGGCTGCTCGATGTGCCTCGGCATGAACCCCGACCGCCTCGAGTCAGGCGAGCGCTGCGCCTCGACCTCGAACCGCAACTTCGAGGGCCGGCAGGGCGCGGGCGGGCGCACGCACCTCGTCAGCCCGGCGATGGCCGCCGCGGCCGCGATCGCCGGCCGCTTCGTCGACATCCGGAAATGAACAAGTTCACCGTCCTGAACGGGCTGGTGGCGCCGCTCGATCGCGCCAACGTCGACACCGACCAGATCATCCCGAAGGAGCACCTGGCCTCGATCAAGCGCACCGGCTTCGCCCAGGGGCTGTTCAGCGCCTGGCGCAAGGACCCGGGCTTCGTGCTGAACCAGCCGCGCTATCAGGGCTCGACCATCCTGCTCGCGCGCAAGAACTTCGGCTGCGGCTCCTCGCGCGAGCACGCGCCGTGGGCGCTGATGGACTACGGCTTCCGCTGCGTGATCGCGCCCTCGTTCGCCGACATCTTCTTCACCAACTGCTTCAAGAACGGATTGCTGCCCGTGGTGCTGACGCAAGCCGAGGTCGACCGGCTGTTCCACGAATGCGCCGCGTTTCCGGGCTTTCGCCTGGTCGTGGATCTGGAAAAGCAGTCCGTCTCCACCGTGGACCGCGCGCAGGCGATGCGGTTCGAGATCGATCCGTTCCGCAAGCACTGCCTGCTGAACGGCCTGGACGAGATCGGCCTCACGCTGCGCCACGCGGACAAGATCCGCGAGTTCGAGGCGCGGCGCAAAGCGCAGCACCCCTGGTACTTCTGACATGAAGATCGCCGTTCTGCCCGGTGACGGCATCGGGCCGGAAATCATTGCGCAGGCCATCCGGGTCCTGCAGAAGCTGGGCTTGCCGCTTCAGCTTCAGAATGCACCCGTGGGCGGCGCGGGCTACGAGGCGAGCGGCGACCCGCTGCCGGCCGCGACCCTGAAGGCCGCGAAGGAAGCCGACGCGGTGCTGTTCGGCGCGGTCGGCGATCCGCGCTACGACGGCCTGCCGCGCGCCAAGCGGCCCGAGCAGGCGATCCTCGGCCTGCGCAAGGAGCTCGGCCTGTTCGCCAACCTGCGGCCGGCGCGCGTGCATCCCGAGCTCGCCGCCGCGTCCTCGCTCAAGCCCGAGGTGGTGTCGGGCCTCGACCTCCTGATCGTGCGCGAGCTGACGGGAGACATCTATTTCGGGGAGCCCAAGGGGATCAGGCAAGTCGGCGAAACCCGGGAAGGCTTCGACACCATGCGCTACAGCGAGCCCGAGGTCCGGCGCATCGCGCGCGTGGCCTTTGAGGCGGCGCGCAAACGGAGCAAGCGCGTCTGCTCGGTCGACAAGGCGAATGTCCTGGAGACCTCTCAGCTCTGGAGAGAAGTCGTCACGGATGAGGCGCGGGCGTTCTCCGACGTGGAGACAACCCACATGTACGTCGACAACTGCGCGATGCAGCTGGTGCGCAACCCGAAGCAGTTCGACGTGATCGTGACCGGCAACATGTTCGGCGACATCCTGTCCGACGAGGCGTCGATGCTCACCGGCTCGATCGGCATGCTGCCCTCCGCCTCGCTCGACGCGCGCGGCAAGGGGCTGTACGAGCCGATTCACGGCACCGCCCCGGACATCGCGGGCAAGGGCGTGGCGAATCCCCTGGCGACGATCCTCTCGGCGGCGCTCATGCTGCGCCATTCGCTCGGCCAGCCTGGCGCCGCGGAGCGCGTCGAAGGGGCGGTTTCCAGAGTGTTGCGGTCCGGGTTGCGAACCGCGGACATCCATACGCCCGCTACCCGCAAGGTCGGCACCAAAGAAATGGGCGACGCGGTGCTGGCGGCGCTATAAACTACTGTTTATGTTGAGAGTCGGAATCGTCGGATGGCGCGGCATGGTCGGCTCCGTCCTCGTGCAGCGCATGCGCGAGGAGCGCGACTTCGACCACCTCGAGCCGGTTTTCTTCTCCACCTCGCAGGCGGGCGGCAAGGCGCCGGCGATCGGCAAGCCGGCGGAGGCGGTGAAGCATGCGTCTGACGTTGCCGAGCTGAAAAAGCTGCCGGTGATCGTCTCCTGCCAAGGCGGCGACTACACCGGCGAGGTCTACCCGAAGCTGCGCCGCGAGGGCTGGAAGGGCTACTGGATCGACGCCGCGAGCGCGCTGCGCATGAGCGACGACGCGGTGATCATCCTCGACCCGCTGAACCTGGACCTGATCAAGGACGCGGTCTCCAAGGGCGTGAAGGACTACATCGGCGCGAACTGCACCGTCGGCCTGATGCTGATGGGCATGGCGGGCCTGTTCCGGCGCGACGAGGTCGAGTGGGCGACCAGCATGACCTACCAGGCGGCGTCCGGGCAGGGCGCCGCCGCGATGCGCGAGCTGGTGGCCCAGATGGCGGCGCTTGGAGACAGCTCGCGCCGGCTGCTGGACGATCCGGCATCGGCGATCCTCGATATTGACCGGGCGGTTACGGAAACGGTCCGGTCTTCGAGCTTCCCGAGATCCGAAATCGGACATGCGCTCGCAGGCAACCTGCTGCCCTGGATCGACAAGGACCTCGGCAACGGCCAGAGCCGCGAGGAATGGAAAGCCCAGGCCGAGGCGAACAAGATCCTCGGCAGGAACGGCAACGCCATCCCAATGGACGGCGTCTGCGTGCGCGTCGGCGCGATGCGCTGCCACAGCCAGGCGATGACCATCAAGCTGCGCCGGCCCCTGCCGCTGGACGAAATCGAAGGGATGCTGGCCGAGGCCCACGACTGGGTGAAGGTGGTCCCGAACCGGCGGGAGGAAACCCTCGCCGGGCTCACGCCGGCGGCCGTCACCGGCAAGCTTTCGGTGCCGGTCGGCCGGCTGCGCAAGCTGCCGATGGGAGACGACTACCTGGCGGCGTTTACCGTCGGGGACCAGCTGCTCTGGGGCGCCGCCGAGCCCCTGCGCCGCATGGTGCGTATCCTTTTAGATGCCGGGGTAAAGCAGTAAAAATCAAGAAAGTTTCTCGATTTGCAGGCCTAAGCCCATGATGTTAAGTTACTTGGTCCTGCTAAGAAAACTCAGGGGTGGGGTACCGTTGGGCAAAGCGATAACCGCCGCGATCCTTGCAGTCGCGCTAACGTGCGCAGCGCCGCTTGTTGCTCACGCCGCCGGCCTCGGCAAGCTCACCGTCCTTTCCCCGCTCGGCCAGCCCCTCAACGCCGAGATCGAGATCGTCGCGTTGCGCCCCGGCGAGGAAGACACGCTGGTGGCGCGCATCGCGCCGCCTGAAGCGTTCGCCGCAGCCGGCATCGAAGTAAGCCACATCCTGAGCGGCATGCGCTTTACGGTCGAGCGGCGCGATGGTCGCCCGATCCTTCGCCTGACCACGCCTTCGCCGATCAACGAGCCCTTCGTCGAGCTTCTGGTCGAGCTGCAGTGGGCCACCGGCCGCCTGGTGCGCGAATACACCTTCCTGCTCGACCCGCCGGAGTACAAGGTGCCGCCGTCGATCGCCGCCGCGCCTCCTGTCCCGGCAAAGCCGGCCGCCCCGGCGCCGGTCGAGCCGGCGAAGCCGCCGCCCGCGGTCGAGACACGGCCGATCGAGCCCGCCCCGCCGCCGGTGATCACGCCGTCCCCGGCGCCGACTCCGACGCCGGCCCCTGTCGCCGAGCCGGTAAAGGAGCCTGCCAAGGAAGCCGCGAAAGAGCCGGAAAAGCCTGCCGCGGAAGCCAAGGTCCACGAGGTGGTGAAAGGCGACACCCTCGGCGCGATCGCGAAGGCCAACCTCCCGCCCGGCGTGACGCTGAACCAGATGCTGATCGCGCTCTACCGCGCCAACCAGGACGCCTTCATCCGCGAGAACGTGAACCTGGTGCGCGCCGGGCGCATTCTCAACATCCCGTCGGCCGAGGCGATCGGCACCGTGGACGTGGCCGAGGCGAACCGCATCGTGCGCACCCACCACGCGGAGTTCCGCGAGTACCGCAGCCGCCTCGCCGCCGTGCCCGCGCCCGCCGACGCCGCGCCGGGGCAGCGCGAGACCACCGGCCGCATCGAGCCCAAGCCCGACGCGCCGAAGCCCGCCGCGCCGCAGGACCAGGTGCGGCTCTCCAAGGTCGATCCGCAAAAGCCGGCGGCGCCCGGCACGCAGGCGGCGCGCGGCGACGACGCCGTGGCGCGCGAGCGCGCGCTGAAGGAAGCGCAGTCGCGGATCTCGGACCTCGAGAAGAACGTCGCCGACCTGCAGAAGCTGCTCGAGCTCAAGAACCAGCAGCTCGCCGAGATCGAGAAGCGGGCTGCGGCGAAGCCCGCACCCGCCGCGCCCGCGCCTGCTCCCGCCCCTGCGGCCAAGGCGCCGGAACCGGCCAAGCCTGTACCCACGCCTGCCCCCGTGGCGAAAGCGCCAGAGCCGGCCAAGCCTGCGCCCACCACGCCTGCTCCGGTCGCCAAGGCACCGGAACCCGCCAAGCCCGAACCGCCGAAACCTGCTGCCCCGGCGCCGAAGCCGGCAGCGAAGCCCGCCCCTCCGCCTCCGCCGGCGCCGAGCCTGCTCGACGAGATCCTCGACTTCCTCGGCACGCCGGAAGGCTGGGCCGCGATCGGCGTCCTGGTGCTGGGACTCGGCGGCTACAGCTACTACGCGTGGAGAAAAAAAAAGACCGCACAGGCTAAGTTCCAGGACAGCGTGATGGGCGCGGCCGCGGCGGGCGCGGCCGCCGGCGCGAGCATCAGCGAGCCGAGCCTCGGCGCCGCGACCCCCGCCGCGGCGTCGCAGCCCGCGGTGAGCACCCCGCCCGCCGCGATGGCGGCGGAAGAGGTCGACCCGATCGCGGAAGCCGACGTGTACATGGCCTACGGGCGCGACGCCCAGGCCGAGGAGATCCTGAAGGAAGCGCTGCAGAAGGACGCGAACCGCGCCCCGGTGCACGCCAAGCTCCTCGAGATCTACGCCAACCGCAAGGACGCCAAGGCCTTCGAGCAGACCGCGCTCAAGCTGAAGAACATCACCAGCGGCACCGGGCCGGAATGGGACAAGGCGGCCGCGCTCGGCCGCTCGATCGACCCGCAGAACGGGCTGTACGCCGGCGCCGCAGGCGCGGCCGCGGCGGCTGCGCCGGCCGCGGCCGCGCCTCCCGCTGCGCCTGCGCCGACGCTCGACTTCGACATCGGCGGGGCAGCGCAGGCCTCGGCTTCCGCGCCCGACCTGACGCTCGACGCGACGCAGCAGCCCAAGGGCCCCGACGGGGGGCTCGACTTCGACGTGAGCGGCGCGCCGGAGAAAAAGGATACGAGCGGCGACGAGACCGTGGTCATCAGGCCGGGAGCGCAGGAGGCGAGCGCGCCGAGCGGCCTCGACTTCAACCTGGATCTCGGTGCCCCGACGGAGAAGAAGGCCGAGCCGGCCGCCGCGGCGCCCGCCGCGACCGCGCCTGCCGCCGACGCCGGGCTGAGCTTCGATTTGAACCTCGATCTCGGCGGCGGCGAGAAGAAGGCCGAGCCGGAGAAGCCGGCCGCGGCGCCCGCCGACCTGTCGACCATCAGCCTCGACCTCGGCTCCCCCGACGCGACGATGGCCGCGCCGGGCAGCGACCCGAAATGGCAGGAAGTGGCCACCAAGCTCGATCTTGCGAAGGCCTACGAGGAAATGGGCGACAAGAACGGCGCGCGCGAGCTGCTCAACGAGGTCATGAAGGACGGCGACGCCGCGCAAAAAGGCCAGGCGCAGCAACTGCTCGCCAAGCTGGGCTAGCTTCCATCAGGATTGCCCTAGGACTCGAGTACGACGGTAGTCGCTTCCTCGGCTGGCAGACGCAGCCCGGCGGGGGCACGGTCCAGGACGCGTTGGAACCGGCGCTCGCCTCGATTGCCGGGACGGAAATCTCGACCACTGCCGCGGGCCGCACCGATGCCGGTGTCCATGCGCGCCTCCAGGTCGTGCACTTCGATACCGATGCCAAGCGCCCGTCGTCCGCCTGGGTGCGCGGCGTGAATTCGCTGCTGCCCGATGCGATGGCGATCCTCTGGTCGCACGAGGTCCCCGACGACTTCCATGCGCGCTATAGCGCGCTCTCGCGCACGTATCGCTACGAGCTTCTGAACCGCCCGGTGCGGGCCGCGCTCAGCGCGCATTACGCCGGCTGGTTCCACCTGGCGCTGGATGTCGAAAAGATGCGCGCGGCCGCGGCGCTGCTCGTCGGCGAGCACGACTTCTCCGCCTTTCGCTCATCCGAGTGCCAAGCAAAGTCGCCGATAAGAGAGGTGCATGAGCTGAGCATTCACCGGGACGGCGAAACAATCGCCTTCGTGATCCGCGCCAACGCGTTCCTGCACCACATGGTGCGCAACATCGTCGGCACGCTGGTCTACGTCGGCAAGGGCAAGCACCCGCCGCAATGGGTTCACCAGGTCCTGCAATCCAGGGACCGGGCGAAGGCGGCACCCACGTTCGGGCCCGAAGGCCTGTACCTTGAGAGAATCGAGTACCAGCCGAAATGGGGACTGCCCGCCTGAGAACGCGAGTGAAAATCTGCGGTATCACGCGGCCGCAGGACGGCACGGCGGCGGCCGGGGCCGGCGCGGACGCGATCGGGCTGGTGTTCTACCCGCCGAGCCCGCGCTTCGTGTCGCTCGAGCGCGCGCGCGAGATCCGCGACGCGCTGCCGCCGTTCGTGCAGACCGTGGCCCTGTTCGTGAACCCGGACGCGGCGCAGGTGGCGCAGGTGATCGGCACCGTGCGCCCGGCGCTGCTGCAGTTTCACGGCGACGAGGCGCCCGAGTTCTGCGCACAGTTCGGCGCGCCTTTCGTGAAGGCGTGCAGGCTTAAGCCCGGGATCGATGCGCTAGAATACCTGCGCCCCCATGCGCGCGCGGCGGCGTGGCTGTTCGACAGCCACGTTCCCGAGTACGGCGGCGTGGGCGAGAGCTTCGACTGGTCTTTGGTTCCCGCCACTGACAAACCCGTAATCCTGTCTGGCGGGCTCTCGCAGGCGAACGTCGGCGCGGCGGTGCGGCGCGTGCGGCCGTGGGGCGTGGACGTATCGAGCGGCGTCGAGTCGGCGAAGGGCATCAAGGACGCCGCCAAGATCGCCGCCTTCATAGCAGAGGTCCGGAATGCGGATGTATGACCTGCCCGACGCCCGCGGACACTTCGGCCCCTACGGCGGCGTGTTCGTCGCCGAGACGCTCACCGCCGCGCTCGAGGAGCTGCGCCTCGCGTACCAGCGCGCGCGCAAGGACCCGGCGTTCGAGGCCGAGTTCCGCTCGGAGCTCAAGCATTACGTCGGGCGCCCCAGTCCGGTTTATTTTGCAAAAAGACTGACGGAAAGGTGCGGCGGCGCCCGGATCTACATCAAGCGCGAAGACCTCAACCACACCGGCGCGCACAAGATCAACAACACCATCGGCCAGGCGCTGCTCGCGCGCAGCATGAAGAAGCCGCGCGTCATCGCCGAGACCGGCGCCGGCATGCACGGCGTGGCCACCGCGACGGTGGCGGCGCGCTACGGCATGGAGTGCGTGGTGTACATGGGCACCGAGGACGTCAGGCGGCAGGCGGCGAACGTGCACC
>Ga0187893_10006097_pt1 | contig 20925 bp, 14 predicted proteins | sample MA1701074metaG_FD_139574 | JGI IMG/M metagenome (GOLD analysis project Ga0187893, IMG submission 139574) | White microbial mat communities from a basaltic lava cave in the Kipuka Kanohina Cave System on the Island of Hawaii, USA - MA170107-4 metaG ...
ACAAGCATCACCTCGAACAAATGATCTTTTAAGCGGTAGAGAAGGATACCGGCACTTTTTTTTGAAGAGGATGATTTGCTCAAGAGATTAAACTTAAATTTTCTTTGCAATTAAAGTTACGAAGCCTCAATTATTTTGTTTTATGAACTTTTAACAGACGGTCTTTGTCGGACAATTATTTGCATAGCAACAGTTATTAGGTATATAACGATGTTTTAGCCATTTATATTTAATTGAGATACCAGATTCATTTTTTGATACTACTCATGTATCGCCATCACGGGTACATGCGTATGCAGCACCAGTCGTTTTGAATGCCGGTGCTGAAATATTCTGCTGATAAAGCTGTGTTTTTTTGGAATAATGATAAGCAGGTCAAGATTATTTTTTTCTGCAAAATCAGCAAGTTCTTTTTCTACTTCAGGCCCTTTGAGAAAATGATATTTCGGATTAAGACTTCCCAGCATTTCCTGCAACCATCCTGATTCTTCCACTGTTTCAGGCCTGAATTCATCACCTGTTACATGCAGCACATGCAATTCCGCTTTGAACTCTTCAACAATATCTTTTATTTCGTTGACCCTTACCGATTCCACTACTTCCCTGAAATCGCAGGCAAAGCCAATCTTACGGATATTACTAAAGGATACATTGGGCGGAACTACTATTAGCGGAAATTCCATTTGTTTTAATGCTTCCATTGTTTTGCCGCCAAAGAAAACTCTTTCAAATGCCGATGAACTTTCTGCGCCCATTACTACGGCATGAGGTTTTATTTCTTTGCAGTAAGAAATTATTTCGGGTAGTATATTACCCGGTCTTACATCTGTTCTGATCCCTATTTTTCCCATAGTACGTGTGAGCAGTTTATCTTTCAATGCATCCAATTTTGCAGTTGCATCTGCTTCCAGGTCTCTTACATTCACTACAGGCGCCGGCACTTCGCTTACCGGTACGGGTATAGCGTATACATGAAGCAGGTTTAAGCTCATGCCCAGCATGGCAGCCATATCGGCAGCATAATTAACAGCATTGGCCGAAACGGGAGAAAAATCAGTGGGAGCTACGATTGGTTTCATAAAAAATATTTTTAGTTAGTAATATTTAATGAACTATCCTCTTGTTTAAGTCTTTCGGTGATGGTTTAAAATGTTTAATGGGTTTAAAAGGTTTATTCAACATTCTGAAACTTCGTTAATGGTTTAAACCTTTGCACCTGGTACGACTTCTCCAAAAAATATCCTGCATACCAAATGCCAATTTTTGGCCTGTTGCATCATCCGGCTGATCTGGCGGGTTTTGTATCATCACTTTTTTCCATTGAGTTTTAACAGGGTTGTAAGATTGTGCCCGCAAAGGTCTGACGTCCTCGTCTGACCTTATCCCTTCACTTGAAGTATCAGAGCTTAATTCAGCGCTTCGTAATTAAATATCGAAGCTACTTGCAGCTGCTTTTGGAAACACTGACAGTCATCAATAGTATGATTGATGGTTCTCATTGAGCAATGAGGACCTTCAATGATATTTCATGATAGTAAGTGCAGGAGCAGTTGAACTACGCCTTTTACCGGAAGAGAAAGCAACGAAAGCAAAAAAATTATTGCTGATGCTGGTTAAGGTAGGCAACAGAAAAGCGACTTATTTCTTTATGCCGGCCTGTAGTTATGGAAAAGATTTTTTACCCCCCCCGAAATTTCTGATCACCACAAGTAGTTGTTTAGCCTGGTCGGCTGAACACTCCAATCCGGAAAGATAGCGTTCCTGCCATTCCGGGGAAACTTTCGGGCTGTTTTCTATTACTGAAAGGCGTTGTTGCGAACGGCCCACTTTGAAGGCCATGTATTCCTGGTCAATCTGCCTGAACTCCCTGAGCATGTGAACATAAGATAGGTAAGCTGATGGTTATTCTACAAATAAAGGGATTTTTATTTTAGACAAATCGTTAAATCAAAAGTTTTTTTTAGGAAAACACTTATTGTATTTTACAATAGGTGGTTTTTTGGTAGTTAAAATCGGAGTCGGGAGATTTATGGGAATAATATTTTGCAGACAGGCTATGTATAAAGAAGTTTTCCGCTGGTTAAAAAAACTGAATATCCGGGTTTCAAAAAATTATTTACGACTCCGGCTAATAAGTTATCACCTGGGAAGACTTATGTTGATCCTTTTTACGGTATTTTTTTTGAAAACACTGCGTTTACTCAGAAAAACAGGCAACGAATAATATCAGATAACAAAAAACAGTTTGTATACACTGATACCGGGGGAATAACACAGTCATATATTACTTATTTCGGAGCTTCTTACGTCCACCCAGAACTTAGAACAATTGATGGTAAATTGTTGCATCCTGATTTTTATAAAAACAAAACAGTAGTAGTGAATTTTTGGTTTATTGCCTGCAGACCTTGCATAGCTGAGATGCCAGCACTTAACAGACTTTATGACAAATATAAATCAGATAGTACCGTATTTATAGGTATCACATTCGATGATACAACGAAAATTAAAAAATTCCTTGAAACGACTGATTTTAAATTCAATATTGTGAGTCTAACTCAGGAAGATATTTCCGCGTTTAAAAAAATATCATTTTATCCACTTACCATAATCCTGAATAAGCAAAGCGTTGTCCGATATGTTGTTTTTGGAAGACCTGCTGGTAAAAAGCAAGACGAAGAAATATTTGATCTCCTGGATGCCAGGCTTCAAAAGATAGTAAAGGAATAATGAATTGAATAAAAGTTTGATCCTGAAAAATTAGTCTTTCCCTTTCAATATTTGCTAGATGATGTTTTTCTCTTTTAACCAAAATATAGATAACACGGTCGTCGTTACGTCACAATTCCTTAAGAAACTTAAGGTTGCTGTCAGCCAGGAATCGCTGAAGGCCTCTCTTACCGGGCATGCTGATTATCCAAGTATTATCAGTATCACTGACACGCTGTTTAAATTTAGAGTAGCTAATACCGTCGCAAAAGCTGCGCCGGGCAGTATTGATAAGTTGAATGTTCCTTTTATTACCAGGCTCACAACGAATGATGGATATTTTGTTGTAGTAACAGAAATAAGCAATGAATATGTAGCCTATCTTTCGCCAGATTACAGAAGCAAAATTACCCATCTTTCTAAAGACGAATTCTTTAAAATTTGGACAGGTCTTGTAGTGCTTGCAATGCCGGATGAACATTCGGGTGAACAAGGATACAAGGCTAAACGCAAGGCAGAAATACTCGACAATTTAAGAATGCCTATAATCTTTTTAAGTTTCTTTTTGCTGACTATATCGAAAGCCTGCCATTGGGCTTTAATACAAGAATTGGCGCCGAAGGAAATGGCATCAGCGCCGGGCAGAAGCAGCGGCTGCTTATTGCCAGGGCGGTGTATAAAAATCCTCATTATATATTCTTCGATGAAGCTACCAACTCGCTGGATGCAAATAATGAAAAAGAAATATTGAGTAATCTGCAGGAGTTTTTTAAAGATAAAACGGTGGTGGTAGTAGCGCATCGCCTCAGTACTGTAAAAAATGCCGACAATATCATTGTATTGCATGAAGGAGCGATAGCTGAATCCGGCACTCATGAAGAACTTACTTTTAAAAAAGGACGATATTTTGAACTGGTAAAAAACCAACTTGAATTGGGGAATTAACAGCTAAATCCCCCGAAGGTGACTCAACAGCGATTACAATTGACAATACTGGAACACATAATATGCCCATACAAATAAACAACAACGGCGAGATCATTGAACTGAACAGCCATGAAAATGGAAGGAATCATTTATTACGCAGTAATGAAGTAACTGAACTGATCAGCAAAAAACCTTCTTTTATTGTTCGCTGGGGCATCACTCTTTTATTCGCCATGGCATTGGTATTATTAGTTATTACCTGGTTTATTCGTTATCCGGATATAGTGCCCGCAAGGGCAATGCTGAACTCCATCAATGCACCAAAAGAAATAATTACAAAGACTCCAGGCAAATTGATTAAACTTTTTGCAAAGGAAGGCCAGCTTGTCAGAAAAGATGAACTGATTGGTTTTATAGAAAGCACCGCCAACCACACCGAAGTAATTAAGCTTTCGGAAATGCTTGATACAATTTCTACGAAAATCGAAACTCAAAGAACGAATGAGGTGCCGGATTTTCTTGCAAGAAATTATAACAATCTTGGAGAATTACAGGCGGGCTATCAAACTTTTTCTCAATCTCTTCAGCAGTTCACCAATTATCTGAACAATGGTTTTTATCTCCGAAAAAAAATCATGCTGCTTAAAGATATGAACTACCTGCAACGCTTACACAATGAGCAAATGCAGCAAAGAGCATTAATTGAACAAGACCTGTTGCTTACCGATACCACGTTTCAGGCCAACCAGCGACTAAAGGATCAAAAAGTAATTTCAGCTTTCGATTACCGGGCCGAAAAAAGTAAACTGATCTCAAAACAACTCGTTCTGCCGCAAATAAATTCCTCTATTATCAGCAATGAAAATCAGCAGCATGAAAAACAAAAAGAAATAGCAGAACTGGAAAACCAGGTACAGCAACAAAAAAATATTTTTATCCAATCACTTAACACACTGAAAAGCCTGGCGGAGGATTGGAAAAAGAAATACCTGTTAACGGCGCCGATAGACGGAAAAGTTTCTTTTACCAGCTTTCTGCAGGAAAACCAGGAATTAAAAGCAGGTCAGTTAATCTGTTATATCAACCCTGAAAACACAAGCTACTATGCAGAAGCATTGATACCGCAATACAATTTTGGAAAAGTAAAAACCGGGCAGGAAGTATTGCTGAAATTCCCTGCTTATCCCTGGCAGGAATTTGGTTCGGTAAAAGGAAGAATAGAATTTATCAGTACAGTTCCTTCCGATAGCGGCTATTTTGCAAAACTGTCTTTTACAAACGGGTTAATTACCAACTATAAAAAATCAATCCAATACAGAACAGGATTGACCGCAGAAGCAGAAATTATTACTGCTGATCTTCGCCTGGCTGAAAGATTTATTAACTCTCTGCGGAAGAATACGTCCCGATAATTAACTTACGATATCAGCATTAACTTTATTCAAGCGGTAATAAGGAAAACTAAAAACGTTGTAAATTCAATTTTTGGTTTGAATAAAAATTTAAGTAATGAAAACGGCAATTCTAACAGCGGGTCTTTGTTTTAGCATCTTTATTCTTGCATCTTCCTTTTTTCAAAAATATGATCTTGCCAAAAGTATAGAACGTGGCAAGGATGTTTATACTACTTATTGCATGAGTTGTCACATGCCCGATGGCGTGGGTACTGATATTTATCCGCCGGTAGCTAAAACTGATTATTTGAAAAAACCAGCCAATCATCTTATCAATATCATTCTGCAGGGACAAAGCGATGAGATAACAGTAAATAAAAAGAAATACAATGCGCTGATGCCTGCCCAGGCTTACCTGAGTGATGAACAGGTTGCCGATGTTTTAAATTATATCCGCAACAGCATGGGTAATAAATATACTGCAGCCATTACACCGCAGCAGGTAAAGGCGCTGCGCTGATCCATCAAGGTACAAGGGACAAGGACACAAGGAGCAAGGGATAAGACACAAGAAACAAGGGACAAGAAACAAGGAAAGACACAAGGCACAAGGAACAAGCACAGAAAATATCCCAATATCCAATATCTCAATATCCTAATATCTCAATATCCCAATCTCTATCCTACTTCTGTTTCCTTTTTTTTATTTATCAATGAAACTGGTTTAACTGAAGAAGCAGATGATGCTCTTATTTGTAGTTCGGGAGTGAGCACTCTTTTTTCAAAATCTTTTATCGGTCTTTTGCTTTCTACAAGCTGAAGCAGAAGTTCTGTAGCGGCTTTCCCCATTTCTTCCGCCGGTTGTCGTACCACCGTTAGCGGCGGATTGATCAGTTCGGCAATATCTGTATTGGAAAAACCGGCTATGGCAATTTCATCAGGTACTTTAATGCCGCGGCGGCTTAAGGTTTTCAGGCAGCCAACTGTCAGCTTATCACTCGTTGTCAAAATTGCATCCGGCTTTTGTTTTAGTGTCATTAGCCTGTTTACTGCTTCTTCAATTTCTGAAAAGATCATACCGCCGTAAAAACAATGCTGTATATAATTTTCGTTTATTTTCAGATCATGCGCCAGCAATGCTTCTTTATAACCTGCCAGCCGTTCTTTGGTGATAGAAAGATATTCGGAATTGGTAAGCACAGCAATATTTTTATAGCCATTGTTTATAAGATGACTTGCAGCATCATAAGCGCCTTTGAAATTATCAATAACTACTTTGTGTGTATTGATCTCATCTGTAATACGATCGAAAAAAACAATGGGCAATCCTTTTTCATGCAATGCTTTCAGGTGACTGAGATCGCTGGTTTCTGTAGAAAGTGAGATCAATAATCCGTCAACAGAACGTGATGCCAGGTATTGCAGGTCCACCACTTCACGGTCATACGATTCGCGGCTTTGTGAAATGATCACATTATAACCGCGGTCGTAAGCAATGGATTCAATACCATTGATCACTTGCGAAAAAAAGTTATTGGCTATTTCACAAACCACCACGCCAATGGATCGGCTTCTTCTTTCTTTCAAACTTAATGCAATGGGATTGGGGCGATAGTTAAGTTTTTCGGCACATTCCAAAACCATTTGTTTGGTTTCAGGACTTATTTCATAACTATCACGCAACGCCCTGGATACGGTAGATGTGGATATGCCCAGCGCTTTTGCAATATCCTTTATCGTAACGGCTTCAAATTTCATGGCAGGCTTTTCCTTTTATATAGGTTAAAGATATGATTTTTTGATGGCGGCAATGAGAGAAGAACTCTGATGACACGGATCAAACAGATGAACACGGATTCATTATAAATACTATCATAAGAGCAGTATGCTTCATACTATTGCTGCATACAGGCAATCACACTTTTTTGTAAAGACCAAATGAAAAACCTATTGCTAAACAAAGGTGAAATTGAATGGCATCGTTCTCGGTATCGTTTGCGTAAATAAATGAATTCAAATAATGCCGCATGATAAAAAATCTGCATAGACTTGTTATGCCGATTTAAAATTGATTGCCTGTCATGAAGCGATATTATTTACTCCTCCCGGATTTTATATTCTCTTACCGGCAATCTCCTTTTCCTGTTGTTTCCTTAATTGTTATTGAAAATGATTATTCATGCGTTCAGGTTAAAAAAACGATGGTTTAAAAGAATGTATCAATAAACAAAAAACTGTATGAAACGGCCATGAAAAAATTTTATTATTAGTTAAAAGGCAACGAAATTTTTTTTATGGCAATCCCGATGGCTATCGGGACTACCTGACAATTAAAAAAATAAAAACTTTCAGATGAAAAAATTACTGCTATTGCTTGTGTTGATCTGCACCATGTTAATTTCCTTTGCTCAAAACAGGCAGGTAACGGGTAAAGTAACAGATGACAACGGTGCGCCGCTTCCCGGAGTAAGTGTATTGGTAAAGGGAAGCAAAAAGGGCACACAAACCGACGCTAACGGAAATTTTAAAATTGATGCGCCTGCATCCGGTGATGTGGTATTGCAGATCAGCTTTACCGGTTTTAAACCTGCTACGGTGAATGCTGATGGCTCAAATGCCGTAACTGTAAAGATGGAAAGAGATGTAACTGCACTGGAAGATGTAGTGGTGATCGGTTACAGCACGGTAAAAAGAAAAGATCTTACCGGTTCGGTATCGTCAGTAAATTCCAAACAATTAAAAGATGTGCCCATCTCCTCTGCAGCAGAAGCATTGCAGGGAAGGCTTGCCGGTGTGCAGGCCATTTCTTCTGAAGGAGCGCCGGGCGCCGAGATCATAATCCGGGTTCGCGGTGGCGGATCTATTACGCAGGATAACTCGCCACTTTATATTGTTGACGGCGTACAGGTTGATAATGCATTGTCTGTTATATCTCCGCAGGACATTGCATCTATTGATGTATTGAAAGATGCATCAACTACTTCTATCTATGGCGCCCGTGGCGCCAATGGTGTTGTGATCATTACAACTAAAGCAGGTCGTGCAGGCAAAACACAAATTAGCTATAATGGTCAGTTTGGTAGTCGCCGGCTTCCTGAAACAATGGATGTATTAAGCCCTTATGATTTTGTAAGATGGCAATATGAAAGAAGCCGCGGCAGTGTGGCAGACAGTACCAGCTTTGCTCAAACTTATGGCACTACCTGGGATACATTGAATGTATATAAAAACATACCAGCCGTCAACTGGCAGGAAGAAGTGTTTGGCAGAAAGGCAAGATTTCAAAATCATAACGTGTCAGTCAATGGTGGCAACCAGGCAACAACTTTTAATTTAAGTGCAACAGCCAACCGTGAAGAAGGTATTCAACTGGAATCAGGTTTTGACAGAAACATGGTAAACTTCAAGCTGGATCATAAAGTATCTGATAAGTTGAAAGTGGGTATGACAGTTCGTTATCTTGATCAGAAGATAAAAGGCATTGGAACTACCAATAGCGGTACAAGAGCTACTAACCGCCTGCGTCATACGATCAATTATCGCCCTTTTGAAATTCCAACTCCCAGTGGCGGTATTGATGACTTTGATGAAGCTTACTATCTCGCATCATCAGGCGCTACCAATCCTGTATTGCTTACAAGAGCTGAATACAGAAGACAGGAAACAAAAGCTACTTATCTTACGGGCTATGTCAATTATAATATTATAAAGAACCTGACCTTCAGATCTACTCTTGGTTTCGACAACCTGAATACACGTTCAGATCTTTTCTATAGCAAGATTACTTCTACAGCAAGAAACTATGCTTCATTGCCTGTAGCATCTATCGGGACGCAAAACAATCAAACCATCAGCAACTCCAACACACTTCAGTATTCACTTAACAATTTCAAACAACATCATGATATCAGCGTATTGATAGGTGAGGAAACGGTAGATCGCCGTTCAAAGCAAAATGTGTTTGAAACCCGCTATTTTCCTGCTGACATAAGCGCTGGCAAAGCACTAGCGAATATGGGTCTTGGTGCAGCGCCAACTGGTTCATCGCAACCGTTGCCAACATCATTTGTTGCTCCGCCTTACCGTTTATTCTCATTGTTTTCCCGTATCAGCTATGCTTATGATGATAAGTATCTTTTCAACTTCAATTGGAGAAACGATCGTTCTTCTAAATTCAGCTCTGAAAATGGCTCTTTAAATTTCCCTTCCGGATCTTTAGCATGGCGTTTTTCAAGAGAAAAATTTATGGATAATGTTAACTGGATCAATGATGCCAAGCTGAGATTTGGTTATGGTGCTGTTGGTAACGACCGCATTGGAGATCTGTTGTACTTGCAACTTTATGGAGTAACAGGACAGTATGCATTGAATCATTCTATTCTGCCGGGTTTTGCGCCGTCAGCTTTAGCTAATCCTTTATTGCGCTGGGAAAAAAATGTAACCCGCAACCTGGGCCTGGATCTTTCTCTGTTTAATAATAAGATCCAGTTTACGGTGGATGTTTATAAAAATTCGGCTGATGATCTTTTGCTTGATGTCGCTATACCTCCTACAACCGGATACAATAGCCAGATACAAAATATTGGTTCCACGTCTAACCGTGGTATAGAATTTCAGCTCGGCGCTACATTGTTTTCAAAAAGAGATTTTTCATGGTCAACTAATTTCAATATTGCATTTAATAAAAACAAAGTGGAAAGCCTTGGTGGTGTAGATCAACTGGAGCGTAACTCCGGCTGGCAGGGAAGTGATGGCGTAACCGATTATCTTGTGAAAGTAGGACAGCCTGTTGGACTGATGTATGGATTTATCACCGATGGTTTTTATAAAATAGATGAGTTTGATTATAACGCAACCACTGCCACCTACACTATCAAACCCGGTGTTGCGTACAATGGCGTGTATGGCACACCCCAGCCTGGTATGCTCAAATGGAAAGACCTGAATGGCGATGGTACTATCAATACATCCGACAGAACAATTATCGGTAATGCCAATCCCAAATTTACCGGCGGATGGAACAACCAGTTTGCTTATAAAGATTTTGACCTGAGCGTTTTTGTCAATTTTGTAGTAGGCAATGATATTTATAATGCCAATAAAATTGAATGGACAGACGGTGCTTTCTCCAACCTGAATATGCTGAACATTATGAAAGACAGGTGGACGAATATCAATGACCAGGGACAGATAGTAACAGCGCCGGAAGATCTTGCCAAGCTAAATGCCAATGCCAAAATATGGACACCCGTAAGAGTGCAACGCTGGTGGCTCCATTCATGGGCGATAGAAGATGGTTCTTACCTGCGCATCAATAACATTACATTGGGCTATACATTGCCACGCCAAATACTAAACAAGATCAAAATTTCAACCTTACGTGTATTCGGCACTTTAAACAACGTGGCTACTATCACTAACTATTCCGGTTATGATCCTGATGTAACGGCAAGAAGATCTGATCCGTTAACGCCGGGTGTTGACTTTGCCGCTTATCCCCGTTCCAGAACTTTTGTAGTTGGTGTAAATGTTACTTTCTAAAAAATTAAAAGATTGATGTATATGCAAAACAGATTTTATAAATGGTTGGCTGCCCCGGTATCATTGGTAATGATATTTTCAACTGTAGCTTGTAAAAAATATACAGAGGTAGAGCCGGTATCGCAGTACAGTATTTCCCAGGCATTTTCTGATGTGTCCAATGCCACCAATGCAATTATCGGCGTGTATGATGAATTGCAGGGCGATGCCGGTTATGGTATCCGCATCAGCATGTATTATCCCTACGATTCGGATGAAGGTGTTGTAAGCGGTAATATAGATAATGGCAGAAGAGGTGTTGGTCGTTACCAGTTGTTGCTCACAAATTCCGAAGTATCCAATCCCTTTCGCCAGTTGTATCGTGGCGTTGAAAAGGCGAATCTTTGTATTGAGCAAATTCCATTGATGGCTCAATACAGCAATGGCAGCGAAACAGAGAAAGCACAATTAAAACGTTTATATGGTGAAGCATTAACCTTAAGAGCACAGTTTTATTTTGAACTGATACGCAACTGGGGCGATGTGCCTTCGCCAATGATACCTGCTTACAAACAAACTGATTTGTTTGTGCCGCAAATGAATCGTGATTCTACTTATGATAAACTAATTGCTGACCTGGCTGTTGCAAAAGATTTAGTGCCCTGGCGTCTGGATGCAGGCCCGAGAAATGAACGCATCACCAAAGGAGCTGTGATGGCGCTTCGTGCAAAGATTGCTTTGTTCCGCGGTGGTTATTCATTGCGCAGCAACGGGCAAATGGAACGAGGCTCCAATCATATCAGCTACTACCAGGTTGCCAAAAAAGAATGTGAAGAGCTGATGGCTAACCGCAGCAATCATGATCTTAATCCAGGCTTTGAAGATATATGGAGAAAAGTAACTTCATTTATTTACGATCCAAAAGGCGAAATTATTTTTGAAGTAGGCGCCGGTGGCGGCAATGGCAACAGTGATAGCCGAATGGGAAATTATGACGGTCCCCGGCTGAGCAATGCCTCCCGCTATGGTGCAGGCGGCGGCGGAATTATGATGCTCCCCAATTATTTTTACTCATTTGATTCAGTGGACACACGCCGCGATGTGACGGTAACGCATTACCAGGTCACTTCATCTTCCAATATAAAATCACAGCTCAGGCTTGGTGAAATGAATACGGGTAAATATCGCCGTGATTGGCGGGTACCTTTATTACCAGGTACCGTTTTAAATGTTGGTTATAACTGGTGCCTCATCCGCTTTGCTGATGTATTGCTGATGTATGCAGAAGCAGTAAATGAAATTAACAATGGCCCTACGCCTGAAGCCATCACAGCATTTGAAGAAGTAAGAAAAAGAGCATACAAAGGAAATGCTGATAAGATTGGAACAACACCCACTGATAAGGATGGATTTTTTAATGCAATCGTAAATGAACGTTATCTTGAATTTGGACATGAGGGCATTCGTAAATATGATCTGTTGCGATGGAATTTATTAGCCACAAAACTGCAGGAGACAAGAGAAAAGATCAAACAGATTCGTGACCGCACAGGACAATTCGCCAATGTGCCGCAGTATATTTATTGGAAAAACAATGGTGAAGAAATTCAATATTATGCCGGCGCAGGCGCCCCAGCCAATGCACAACCATTTTGGCAGCCAACACAGGTGCCTTCACCCACTACAGGTTGGACAAAGACGAACTGGGCCGAACATTTAACTTCTAATCAAATTGACAGCAAACAATTGTGGGAGGGTTTGGCGTCTTTCTTTGTTTCCGGAAAGAGTGAATTGTTTCCTTATGACCAGGCTACTATTTCAGCATACCAGGGTCGTTTGAAACAAAACCCCGGGTATTGAGTGTTTTTGATTTTATTTTGATGACAAACCAAACAGGCTGCTCCGTGCAGCCTTTGTCTTAAATCATGATGCTATTGTTCAGATCATACGGATTTATTCTTTTTTGTCAATGCTTTATTCTGTTTTCATGCCATGCACAAAAAATAACAGAGCAACAGCATGATGAAAGAGCTATTGCATTTCCCGGAGCTGAAGGTTTTGGCAAATACACTACCGGCGGCAGAGGAGGAAAAGTTTTTATTGTTTCTAATTTAAATGATAAAGGCCCCGGCAGTTTCAGAGATGCAGTGCAGGCAAAAGAAAAACGAATTATTGTTTTTGCTATATCCGGTACCATTCATCTTGAGTCAAAGCTGTTCATAAAAGGAGACGTTACCATTGCCGGACAAACGGCTCCCGGTGATGGCATTTGTATTGCTGATCAGCCCGTGTTATTGGGCGGAGATAATATCATTGTTCGCTATCTCCGCTTTCGTATGGGAGATAAATACCAAAGCCAGGGAGGAATGTCAGATGGCAGCGGCGGCGATGACGCATTTGGCGGAAGCAAAAGGAAAAATATCATCATTGATCATTGCAGCATTAGCTGGAGCACGGATGAGTGTTTCTCTGTGTATGGCGGCGATAGCACTACGCTGCAATGGAATCTTATATCCGAACCGCTGAATTATTCTTATCACTTCGAAACAGGCGATACAGATTTCGAGCATCATGGTTTTGGCGGCATATGGGGTGGCAATCATTTATCGGCGCATCATAATTTATTTGCGCATTGTGCTAACCGCAATCCAAGATTCAACGGAACAAGATTAGGCGCAACCAAAGAATTTGTGGATTATCGCAACAATGTTATTTATAATTGGGGCGGAAACAATGTATATGGCGGAGAAGCCGGCGAATACAATATTGTCAATAACTATTACAAGTATGGCCCGTGTACCAGTAAAAAGGTTCGTTTCAGAATTGTGAATCCATCAAAAACGGAGACACTTTCATTCGGTAAATATTATGTTGATGGTAATTATGTAGATGGCGCAAATGACGTTTCTAAAAACAACTGGATTGGAATAGATATAGGTAATGACGGAACGGAAACAGATAAAAAAAATGCTGTGGTGAAAGAAGCTTTTTCAACAGAAGCAATAACAACACAACCGGCTAAAGAAGCGTATGAAGCTGTTTTAAAAAATGTTGGTGCAAGTTTTAAGAGAGATACATTGGATGAAAGGATCATTAATGATGTAAAAAACAGAACAGGAAAATTTATTGATGTGCAGGGAGGCTTTCCCCATGGCACAGCTTATGAACTTACCGTCAATGCATGGCCAGCCTTGCAATCACAACCTGCTCCAGTGGATACTGATAAAGATGGTATGCCCGATGATTGGGAAAAAAAGAATGGATTGAATGAAAACGATGCATCCGATGCATCCAAAACTTCATTGCATTCGTTTTATACAAATATTGAAGTTTATATTAACTCTTTACTGAAATGAGGCGATACTTATTTGTTTTAATTATTCTTTCATGCTTTGCATTTTCTTTGCCTGAGAAGAAAAAAATAAAAATTTTCATTGCCGGCGATTCCACTGCCAGCATTAAAGAAACAAGAGCTTATCCCGAAACAGGATGGGGAATGCCTTTTGTTTATTTCTGGGATTCAACCGTCACAGTTGTTAACCGTGCAAAGAATGGCAGAAGCACCAAAACATTTATCAGTGAAGGTTTATGGAAATCTATTTATGATGAAGCCGGCGAAGGTGATTATGTGTTGATTCAATTTGGACACAATGATGAAGTGTCAACTAAGAAATCTTACACAACAGAAGAAGAGTTTCGCAATAACCTTGTTAAGTATGTAAAGGAATCAAAAAGCAAAAAAGCTACTCCTGTATTGTTAACTCCGGTTGCACGGAGAAAATTTGATTCAACAGGGCATATAGTTGGTACACACGATGTATATTCACAGATTGTACGTGATGTTGCAGCGAGTGAAAAAGTGACTTTGATTGATCTTGATAAAAAAAGCCAGGCTTTGTACCAGCAATTCGGTGTAGAAAATTCAAAGCTGTTATTCCTGCAACTAAAACCGGGCGAACATCCCAACTATCCTGAAGGAAAAGATGATAATACCCATTTCAATGAATTGGGAGCAAGATTGATCGCACAAATAATTTTAAAAGGAATAAGAGAACAGGTTCCAGAATTAGCTGTACGGATAATTCAGGCTGAATTGAAGAAGTGAATGGCTTTATAGGAATTATCATAGCTTGAAGTTTGCAGGACATATGTAGCTTTGCTCAAGTAATTTTAAGATCGCTGCTGATTAACCTATATCTGGCTTGCTGTATGAAACTGGTTGCAATGAATACGGGACGTGACTTGCTCATTAATATTGCCGAGGGCAACCAGCAAGCATTTTGCAACTTGTTTGAATTGTTTAAACAAAAGGTTTATTCTTATTCTTTTCATTTCACCCGTTCGTCTTTTACTGCAGAAGAAATTACCCAGGAAGTATTTATGAAAATCTGGGTCAGCCGCGAATCAATGGCTGCTGTTGAAAACATTGATGCGTGGATCAGTACCGTAACAAGAAACTTATGCTTCAATTACCTTAAAAAAATGGCTTTGGAAAAAAGAGTTAACCGGGTGATTGCCCAAAAAGATGTGACGGCAGAAGAAAATGTTGATCAGTATATTGCGTATAAAGATCAATTGAGTCTTTTGGATGCAGCCCTGGATCAGCTTTCCCCGCAACAAAAACTGATTTTCCGTCTCAACCGCGACCAGGGTTTAAAAAATGAAGAAATTGCCAGTAGATTAAACCTATCACCCAACACGGTAAAAACACACATGGTAAGCGCCTTGCGTAAGATCCGTCACTTTCTTAAGACTCATCCCTCTCATATCATCATTCTTCTGCTTCTTCTTTCAAAAAAAATTTGACTATAGCCTAATCCTGTTTTTTATCCCGGTTGTCAATTTACAGTATATTCTACTAAGGGTATTGCTCCAAAAAAAACAGTTATGCAACATTTAATTTCAAAATTACTTTTGATAAGCTTATCGTTTTTTGCCACAGCATTCATTGCTCCTAAAAAAAAGATAAAGGTGTGGCTGGTTGGAGATTCTACCATGTGTACTCAGCCGCGTGACCGGTCTCCTGTTACGGGATGGGGAACACCGTTTGAAGATTTCTTCGATTCTACAGTAACTGTGATGAACATGGCACGGGGAGGAAGAAGCACCCGGACATTTATTAGTGAAGGACGCTGGCAAAATGTTGTGGACAGCCTTGAAGAGGATGATTATGTGCTGATACAGTTTGGGCACAATGACGAAGCAAAGGAACCTCAATACCGGGAACGATATACACCGGTGCCCGATTATAAGCTAAACCTTATCAAATTCATCGCGGAGACGAGGGCCAGGAAAGCGATCCCGGTGCTGATCACCCCTGTCACACGAATGGTGTTTGACTCACTTGGAAATATTCAGGAAACGCATAAAGAATATTCAGCCGCAGTACGGGAGCTGGGAAAATTATACAATACACCGGTTATAGATTTGGATGCAAGAAGCCGGGGGTTACTGCAGGAGTTTGGTCCTGTATGGTCAAAAGTTCTTTACATGCAGCTTGATACGCTTCAGCATCCCCATTATCCTTTAGGAAGACGTGATAATACACATTTTAATGAATATGGCGCCAGGAGAATGGCTGAATTGGTTCTGGCAGAAATCCGGAAATTAAACCTTGAATTAGCAGAACGGATTACCCAAAAAGCAGCGCCATAACATTGCAGATTATTACTCAAAGCATACTGCCCGCAGGACCGGTGTAAAAAGGAGAAAATTGTATGAGAGCATACCACATCATTATAATCAGTCAAAAAATTGAATTGCCGGGGGCCTTGCAGAACAGGCTTCATTTTATCTGCAAATCATACTACCCTTATTATTGCCCGTTTGATTTTTCTTTTTTTAAAAAAATTAGCTATAGCCTAATCCTGTTTTTTATCCCGGTTGTCTTATTTATTTAAGGGGCGCCATATAATCATCTTCAGCCTCTTTTAATAAACACCGGCATGGAAAATAAACGATTGGAATACCTGCTTAAAAGTTACCTGGATAAGACCAGTTCTGAAGCAGAAGAAAGTGAATTATTCAGTATCCTGGCCTCTGACGATTATGATCAGCAAGTGAAGGAATATATGGATGCTGTATGGAACCGGCAACAAAATGGCAAAGCCTTAAGCCAGGAACAATCAGAAAAGATATTGTCTTCCATTTTATCTCACAGGGACGCTGCTGTTATTCCAATCCATTCGCATCGTTCAAAGAGAAATATTATTTGGGCGGCTGCATCGGTTGTAATTATTGCGGCCGGTATTATGCTGTTTTATTTCTTAAGCCAAACATCAGCCGATAAAGAGCCGGTTGCAACTGCGAATAAATCTCATCAATATAAAAATGATGTGGCTCCGGGGATGACTGGCGCTATTTTAAAACTGGATGATGGATCTTCTATTGTGCTGGATAATGCTACCGATGGCAAACTGGCTACTCAAGGCAATATGCAGGTAGTGAAAAATGGCGGCAGCCTGAATTATATACAGGATGGTGTTCAAAATGATCAACCGGTAAGTTATAACACTATCGAAACTCCAAGAGGTCGTCAATACCAGCTTTTATTGGAAGATGGCACTAAAGTGTGGCTGAATGCAGCATCGTCTATTCGTTTTCCGGTTGCATTCAAAGGTTCTGAACGACGGGTAGAAATAACCGGCGAAGCCTATTTTGAAGTAGCAAAGAATATAGAAAAACCTTTCCGGGTAGCTGCCAACGGTATAACTGTGGAAGTGCTGGGTACGCATTTCAACATCAACTCCTATGCTGATGAAGCTACCGTTAACACTACTTTATTGGAAGGATCAGTGAAAGTCAGCAAAGGGGATAATCAAAAAATATTAACACCCGGCCAACAGGCGCAGATAAATGATAAAGGTGAGGTGAAAACGGAAAAAAATGTAAACATCAGCGAGGTAATGGCCTGGAAAGACAATCAATTTTCATTTGAAAATACGGATATAAAAAAGTTAATGCGCCAGTTATCCCGCTGGTATGATGTGGAGGTAGTGTTTAAAAATGAAACTGCTGAGCCTGTCACCTTTATCGGCGATATCTCAAGAACTGTGAATCTTTCGACAGTATTAAAGATGCTGGAGCAAACCGGTGAAGTAAGATTTGAGATCGAAGGAAAAAAGATTATTGTAATGATGTAATTATTGAAAATAGCCAATGATTTATCAAAAATAAAATAAAAAGGAGGGCTGAAACAACTATACGATTATAACTTGTTTCCCAGGCATAAAAAACCGGAAGTGCTGGTACCACTCCCGGCCTCAAGGTCTGGGTTAACCCAAAGAAATAAACAGACGGACTATTTACTCTTTTAACCCAAACAACACAAAAGTATGAAACTGCTTGTTTTTATGAAAACGTATCCGCCCGGGATGCGGGGACGTTTTACCAAAATCTTCCTGATTATGAAGTTGTCAATCATTTTTATCCTGGCAGCTTGTTTAACGGTAAATGCAAAAGGCCACTCACAACGTATTTCAGTAGCATTGGAAAATGCCTCGATTCAAAAAGTATTTGAAACTATACGTATACAAAGTGGTTATCAATTTCTTTATACCAATAAAGTGCTGGCAAAGTCAAAGCCTGTCAGCATCAATGTTCAAAATGCAACAATCGAAGAAGTATTAGCCGCTTGTTTTAAAGATCAGCCACTGGCTTATACAATCATTGAAAAAACGATTGTTGTAAAATTGAAAAAGAATATTGATGTCAACGAGGAGCCTATTGAAGAGCTTGTTGCTCCCGAACCGCCGATAGATGTAAGAGGAAAAATTGTGAATGATAAAGGCGAGCCATTAGCCGGCGTAAGTGTCAGGATCAGGAATACCAATATTGGAACTACAACTGACAACAATGGCTTTTTTCAGATGAGTGTACCTGATGAAAGTACGGTACTTGAGATTAGTTATGTAGGATATAACAGTACAACGATTACTGTCGGGAAAAGGAATGTGATTAATATAACCCTTGCACTGGAAGATAGAAGTATGCAGGATGTGGTAGTAGTGGGCTATGGCTCACAACTTAAAAAGGATCTGACGGGTTCTGTTGGATCTATTAAAAATGAGGACTTTAATCAAGGTGTTGTGCTAAGCCCCCAGCAAAGTATCCAGGGTAAGCTGACAGGTGTTAATATTTCCCAGAACAGTGGAAAACCTGGCGGTTCAAATACCGTAAGGATACGGGGTGGTACATCACTTACTTCTTCCAATGATCCTTTATACGTCATTGATGGTGTGCCTATCTCCAACAATGCCGGTGTGGGACAGGCAAATATTAATAATTATAGTGTGGCTGTGTTTAATGAAGAGCCCACCAATCCTTTAATGACATTAAATCCGGCTGATATCGAATCGGTAACTGTTTTAAAAGATGCTTCAGCAACTGCTATTTATGGTGCCAGAGCAGCAAATGGCGTGATAGTAATCACTACAAAAAAAGGTTCTGCCGGCAGAGCGAGGGTATCGGTGGGATCATCCATAGCGGTATCAAAAATTGCGGGAACATTAGATGTTCTTTCCGCAGACGAGTATCGTAAGGAAACCAGTGCCCTTGGATTGACCATAGATGATAAGGGGGCCAATACCGACTGGCAGGATGAAATATACAGAACGGGGTTTTCGCAGGATCATTATCTTTCTATGTCAGGCGGTGCTGGTAAAACTGTATATCGTGCTTCACTCGGTTATGGTGATCAGCAGGGTGTGATGCTGGCATCAGATCTTAAGAGGGCAAATGCACGAATAAACATAAATCATTCCGCATTAGATGACAGGTTAACATTTGATTTGCGTGTTAACTATGGCCAGACATTTTCAAAACAAGCGCCTGTATCGAATACAGTGGGTAGTGAATTTGGTACGAGCATGAATTATGAAGCTTTAGTGTTCAATCCAACCTATCCCGTCTATGATCCGGATGGGAAATATTATTTCGTTCCTCCTTACCGGGTAAATCCTGTTTCTTATTCCGACCAGATATTAGACCAGGTGACCAATAGCCGTTTCCTCGGTAATTTGTCAACCACATTAAAGATTATTGATCCCCTAAGCGTTAATGTAAACCTGGGTTATACTGATCAGCATATAAACCGTAATTCATTTATAAGTAAAAATAATCTTATAGGTCAGGGAACCAGTGGCTATGCCAGTGTGCAAAAATTGGAAGATTATAGTAAACTGATTGAAACAATAATCAGGTACAACCAGCGCTTTGGACAGCATTCACTGGAAGCATTGGCAGGTTACTCATGGCAATACTTTGTTAATGAGGGCGACAGGACAACTGCAACCGGATTTTTATCTGACGAATTCAAATGGTATAGCCTGCAGGCGGCGAGTAATATTAGTAACATAAATACTTTCAAAGGCAGCAATACATTAGTTTCATTTTATGGCCGGGCCAACTATAATTATGACGACAGGTTTCTTGTTACCGGGACAATACGTCGCGATGGTTCAAGCAGGTTCGGCTCTGGTAATAAATGGGGTGTTTTCCCTTCAGGGTCTGTCGCCTGGAGAATATCTAAAGAGAATTTTTTCAATGTTAACGCCGTATCAGATCTTAAATTACGTGTAAGCTATGGAACAACAGGAAACCAGGAAATCGGTAACCTCAGTTCCATATCAACTTTGGGAGCCACAAGCTCAGGTTATATAGTTGGTGGAAATCGAATAACAACTGTGCTTCCCCAGCAATATGCCAATCCAAATTTAAGATGGGAACAATCAGGCCAGGTTAATGCGGGAATTGATTATGTATTATTTGACGGAAGACTTCGCGGAAGTATTGACTACTACGTGAAAAAGACCACTGACCTCTTACTAAGAATCCCCGTGCCTTCACCAACAGCAGTAAGTACGCAATTAGCCAATGTCGGAAGTGTTCAGAACAAGGGCGTTGAAATGGATGTGACAGGAAAAATAATTGATAAAGCTGATTTTAAATGGGAATCCAATTTTAATATCAGCTTCAACAGGAACAAGGTACTAAGCTTGTCTAACGAACAATTTAGCGGTAATAATATTCAGATAGCTCCTTTGCAGGGCACAGTATCATTAGGAAAATTTGCCCAGCTGATTTTACCGGGCCAGTCATTAGGTACTTTCTGGGGGCCTAGATTTACTGGTATAAAAAGCGGACAAGAAACGTTTATAAGCGGACCAGATACCATTATTGGCAGCGCTCAGCCTAAATTCATATTTGGTTTTGTGAACACATTCAACTATAAAAAATGGACGCTGAACTTTTTGTTCAGAGGTTCCATTGGAAACGATGTCTTTAATCTCACAGCGGCGAATATGAGCTATCTAAGTAATCTACCCGGTAGAAATGTTCTTAGATCGGCAATAACAAGTGGTTTAGACAGGACTGC
>Ga0187893_10006098_pt1 | contig 20910 bp, 18 predicted proteins | sample MA1701074metaG_FD_139574 | JGI IMG/M metagenome (GOLD analysis project Ga0187893, IMG submission 139574) | White microbial mat communities from a basaltic lava cave in the Kipuka Kanohina Cave System on the Island of Hawaii, USA - MA170107-4 metaG ...
CCGCTGGCGAGCTTCAGGTTGGACGAGGGGCAGTGCGCCACTGAGGCGCCGTGCTTCGCCAGCAGGGTGATTTCGGCGCCGTTCAGGTGCACGGCGTGCACGGCGATCAGTCCCGGGCCGAGCAGGCCGAGGCGCTCGAGGCGCTCGATCGGCCGCACTCCGTGTTCGCCGAGCGAGCGCGCGATTTCATCCGTGGTTTCGTGCAGGTGGATGTGCACCGGGACTTCGATTTCGCCGGCGAGCTTGGCGATTTTGCCGAAAGTGGCGTCGGACACCGTGTAAGGCGCATGCGGCGCGAGGCAGAACGACGCCAGCGGCTGCTCGCGCCAGCGATCGCGCAGCGCGAGGCCTTTGGCAAGGTAGTCGTCCGGGTCGGAGGCATAGGCGGAGGGAAAATCGAGCGCAATCATGCCCACCGACACCCGCATGCCGGCCTGCAGCGCGGCCTCCAGCGCCGCGCCCGGGAAGAAATACATGTCGTTGAAGCAGGTGATCCCGCCGCGCAGCATCTCGGCGCAGGCGAGCAGCGTGCCGTCGTGCACGTACTGCGGCGAAACGTGCTTCATTTCCGCCGGCCAGATGTGCTCCTCCAGCCAGCGCATCAGCGGCAGGTCGTCGGCGAGGCCGCGCATCAGGGTCATCGCCGCGTGCGTATGCGCGTTGACCAGCCCCGGAATCAGCGCGTGCTCGCCGAGCGGCACGTTTTCATAGGAGGAAAAGCGCTTTTCGGCCGCCGCGCGCGGCAACACCGCCTCGATGAGGCCGTCGCGCAGGGCGACGCAATGGTCTTCCAGCACCGCGCCGGCGGGCTCGACCGGAACGGTCCAGCGGGGACAAAGAAGGCTAGGTTGAGGCACGGATTTGCAGTCAATTTTAACCGCGCCGCATGATAAAATTTGAGTTGATTTTTTCGCCGCACAACGGCCCCTCGAAGCTTCGCAAAACAAGAGCCGAAATGGAACCCTTCGCCAAGGAAACGCTCCCGGTCAGTCTCGAAGAGGAGATGCGCCGCTCGTATCTCGATTACGCCATGAGCGTGATCGTGGGGCGCGCGCTGCCGGATGTGCGCGACGGCCTGAAGCCGGTGCACCGCCGGGTGCTCTACGCGATGCACGAGTCGAACAACGTCTGGAACCGCGCTTACGTCAAGTGCGCGCGGGTCGTCGGCGAGGTGCTCGGCAAATATCATCCGCACGGCGATACCGCCACCTACGAAGCGCTGGTGCGCATGGCGCAGGACTTCTCCATGCGCTACATGCTGGTCGACGGGCAGGGCAATTTCGGCTCGGTGGACGGCGACAACGCGGCGGCCTACCGCTACACCGAGTGCCGCCTGGAGCGGCTCTCGGCCGAGCTGCTCGCCGACATCGACAAGGAAACCGTCGATTTCGCCGACAACTACGACGGCAAGGAGCGCGAGCCCACCGTCCTGCCCTCCCGTATCCCGAACCTGCTGCTGAACGGCTCCTCGGGCATCGCCGTGGGCATGGCGACCAACATTCCGCCGCACAATCTTTCCGAGGTGGTGGATGCCTGCCTGAAAGTTCTGCAGGAACCCGGTTGCGCGATCGAGGAGCTGATCAAGCTGATGCCGGCGCCGGATTTTCCGACCGCAGCGATCATCTACGGCGTCGCCGGCGTGCACGAGGGCTACCGCAGCGGCCGCGGCCGGGTGGTGATGCGCGCGCGCACCCATTTCGAGGAGATCGCGGGCAAGAGCGACCGCCACGCGATCATCGTCGACGAGCTGCCCTACCAGGTGAACAAGAAGGCGCTGCTAGAGCGCATCGCCGAGCAGGTCACCGAGAAAAAGCTCGAAGGCATCTCCGACATCCGCGACGAATCGGACAAGCAGGGGATCCGCGTGGTGATCGAGTTGAAGCGCGGCGAGCTGCCCGAGGTGGTGCTGAACAACCTCTACAAGCAGACGCAGCTGCAGGACAGCTTCGGCATGAACATGGTCGCGCTGGTGGACAACCAGCCGCGCGTGCTGAACCTGAAGGAGCTGCTCGAGGCCTTCATCTCCCACCGCCGCGAGGTGGTGACGCGGCGCACGGTGTTCGAGCTGAAAAAAGCGCGCGAGCGCGGCCACCTCCTGGAAGGCCTGGCGGTGGCGCTGTCCAACGTGGACGAGGTGATCGAGCTCATCAAGAAGGCGCCTTCGCCCGCGGACGCCAAGCGCGAGCTGCTGGCCAGGGTCTGGGGTTCCGAACTGGTGAAGAGTCTTCTGCAAGAAAATGATTTCAACAAATTCCGGCCCGAGGGCCTTGCCGCCGAGTTCGGCCTCAAGCCCGAGGGCTACAGGCTTTCCGAGGAGCAGGCCCAGGCCATCCTCGAACTGCGCCTGCAGCGGCTCACGGGCCTCGAGCAGGACAAGATCCGCGGCGAGTACCGCGAAGTCATGACCGCCATCGCCGACCTGCTCGACATGCTCGACAAGCCGGCGCGCATCGCCGCGCTCATCGGCGATGAGCTCAAGCACGTCAAGGAAGAGTTCGGCGACCGGCGGCGCAGCGAGATCGTGACGGTGGCCGAGGATATCTCGCTCGAGGACCTGATCGCGCCGCAGGACATGGTGGTGACGTTTTCGCACGGCGGCTACGTCAAGTCGCAGCCGCTCGCCGACTACCGCGCGCAACGCCGCGGCGGCCGCGGTCGCACCGCGGCCGCCACCAAGGACGACGATTTCATCGAGCGCATGTTCGTCGCCCATTCGCACGACCACCTGCTGTGCTTCTCCAACCGCGGGCGCCTCTACTGGCTCAAGGTGTTCGAAGTGCCGCAGGGCGGCAGCAACTCGCGCGGCAAGCCGATCGTCAACATGTTCCCGCTCGAGGCGGGCGAGAAGATCACCGCGGTGGTGCCGGTGAAGGAGTTCGACGAGCACCACTTCGTCTTCATGGCGACCGCGCAGGGCACGGTGAAGAAGACGCCGCTCGCGGATTTCTCGCGCCCGCGGCCCTCGGGAATCATCGCCGTCGGCCTCGAGGAGAGCGATTACCTGATCGGCGTGGCGGTGACCGACGGCAGCTACGACGTGATGCTCTTTTCCTCGGAGGGCAAGGCGGTGCGCTTCGTCGAGGAAGACGTGCGCCCGATGGGCCGCACGGCAACCGGCGTGCGCGGCATGCGCCTGCCCGACACCGGCGGCTGGAAGGTGGTCTGCATGCTGGCGGCGAAGGACGAAAAGCAGACCGTGCTCACCGCCACCGCGAACGGCTACGGCAAGCGCACGCCGATCTCCGAATACACGCGCCACGGCCGCGGCGGCCAGGGCATGATCGCGATCCAGGCCTCGGATCGGAACGGCGCCCTCGTGGGCGCCGTCCTTGTCGACGACCACGACGAGGTGATGCTGATCTCCACCGGCGGGGTATTGATCCGCACCGCGGTGGCGCAGATCCGGGAGATGGGCCGCTCGACGCAGGGCGTGACGCTGATCGCGCTCTCCGAGGGCGAGAAACTCGCCGGCATCGCGCGCATCGAAGAGCGCGACGACGAAGGCAACGGCGGCAACGGCTCAGGCGAGGGCGGCGAGCCGCCGCTGCCGCCGGCAGATCCGGGCGTGCAGGGCCAGACGCTCCACTGATGGCAAGGATTTTCAATTTCAGCGCGGGGCCGGCGGTCCTGCCCGAGGAAGTTCTCGCGCGCGCGGGCGACGAGATGCTCGATTGGCGCGGCACCGGGATGTGCGTGATGGAGATGAGCCATCGCGGCAAGGAATTCATGTCGATCGCCGCCGAGGCGGAGAAGGACCTGCGCGACCTGCTCGCGGTGCCGGCGAACTTCAAGCTGCTGTTCCTGCAGGGCGGCGCGACGCTGCAGTTCGCGCAGATCCCGATGAACCTGCTCGACGGCAAGAGCAAGGCCGACTACGTCGTGACGGGCGAGTGGTCGAAGAAAGCCGTAAAGGAAGCGCAGGCCTATTGCGACGTGCATATCGCCGCAAGTTCCGAGGACAGGAATTTTACCTATGCGCCTTCAAAGTGGAATGTCAGGGCGGACGCTGCGTATGCGCACTACTGTTCAAACGAAACGATCGGCGGCGTCGAATTCCACGAGATTCCAAAAATCGAAAACGACATTCCGCTGGTAGCAGATGCGTCATCGCACCTCCTGTCCCGGCCGCTCGAGGTGTCGAGGTTCGGGCTGATCTACGCCGGGGCGCAGAAGAACATCGGCCCCGCCGGCCTCACCATCGTGATCGTGCGCGACGATCTGCTCGGCAAGGCGGCCAAGGGCACGCCCTCGGTCATGGACTACAAGCTGCAGGCGGCGGCCGATTCGATGCTCAATACGCCCGCGACCTACGCCGTGTACATCGCCGGCCTGGTATTCAAGTGGCTGAAGGCGCGGGGCGGCCTCGCGGCGATGGAAAAGCACAATGTCGCGAAGGCGCAGCTGCTCTACGACTATCTCGACAAGAGCGCGTTCTTCAGCAACCCGGTCGAGCCGAAGGACCGCTCGCGCATGAATGTGCCGTTTACGCTGAAGGACGCGGCGCTGGATGCCGCCTTCCTCAAAGGCGCGGAAGAACGCGGCATGGTGCAGTTGAAAGGCCACCGGCTGGTGGGCGGCATGCGCGCCTCGATCTACAACGCGATGCCTATCGAAGGCGTGCGCCAGCTGGTCGCATATATGAAAGAGTTCGAGGCGAAGCATGGTTAGGGCAGGCAAAAAACTCGAAGTGCTGATCCTGAATCCGATAGCGCAGGTGGGCTTGAAGCGCCTGCCCGCCGAACGCTACGAGGTGGTGAAGGAATCGAAATCGCCCGACGTCATCCTGGTGCGCTCGCAGGACATGCACGGCATGAGCTTCTCCGCAAATCTCAAGGCGGTCGGGCGCGCCGGCGCCGGCGTCAACAACATTCCGGTGGCCGAACTCTCCAAGCGCGGCGTGCCGGTATTCAATGCGCCGGGCGCCAACGCCAACGCGGTGAAGGAGCTGGTGGTGGCCGGCATGCTGATCGCGGCGAGAAATTTGGGTCCTGCTTTGGAATTCGTGAAGAAATTGGATGCCAAGGATTCAGATCTGGAGAAGAAAGTAGAAGCAGGGAAAAAGGCCTATGCAGGCGTCGAGCTCCCCGGCCACACGCTGGGCGTGATCGGCCTGGGCAAGATCGGCAGCCTGGTCGCCGACGCCGCGATCCGCCTCGGCATGAAGGTGCTGGGTTACGACCCCGAGATCACGGTGGACGCGGCCTGGAGCCTGCCTGCACAGGTGCGCAAGGCGCATTCGGTGGACGAACTGCTCAAGGGCAGCGATTTCGTCAGCCTGCACGTGCCGCTGGTGGAGAAGACGCGCAACCTGGTGAATGCAAAGAACCTCGCCCACATGAAGCCGGGTGCGGTGCTGCTCAACTTTTCGCGCGACGGCGTGGCCGATGATGCGGCGGTGCTCAAGTCCCTTGCCGCCAAACGCCTGCGCTGCTACGTCACCGACTTTCCCTGCGCGCAGCTGATCGGCAAGCCCGGCGTGGTGGCGCTGCCGCACCTGGGCGCCTCCACCAGCGAGGCGGAAGACAACTGCGCAGTGATGGTCGCCGGCCAGCTGCGCGAGTACCTCGAGCACGGCAACATGGAGAACGCAGTGAATTTCCCCGACGCGCAGATGCCGCGCGAGTCGCCCTACCGCCTCGCGATCGCCAATGCCAACGTGCCGAACATGCTGGCGAGCATTTCCACTACGATGGGCAGCCGCAAGATCAACATCCACAACATGCTGAACAAGTCGAAGGGCGAAATGGCCTACACGCTGGTCGACGTGGACAGCCCGGTGCCGGAGGCCGCGATCCGGGAGCTGTGCTCGATCAAGGGCGTCCTCGCGGTGCGCTACCTTCCGGTTGAGCCATGAGCGAGAAGGACCTGAAAAAGCTGCGTGCGGAGATCGACGCCCTCGACGCGGAGCTGCTCGCGTTGCTCAATCGCCGCGCAGCGGCGGTGCGCAAGGTGGGCGCGCTGAAGGCCGGTGCGCCCGCTTACCGGCCGGAGCGCGAGAGCGAGATCCTGCGCCGCATCGTGGCCGCGAGCGGCGCTGCGGGCGCGATGCCTGCCGAGAGCGCGCTCAGCGTTTTCCGCGAGGTCATTTCCGCCTGCCGCGCGCTTGAGCAGGATATCCGCGTTGCCTATCTCGGGCCGCAGGGCACCTTCAGCGAGCAGGCGGTGCGCAGGCATTTCGGCCAGGCAGTGCAGGCGCTGCCCGTGCCTTCGATCGACGAGGTTTTTCGCAGCGCGGAGTCGGGTGCGGCGCAGTTCGCGGTGGTTCCCGCGGAGAATTCGACCGACGGCGTGGTCGGACGCACGCTCGACCTGCTGCTCACCACGCCGCTCAGGATCTGCGGCGAAGTGGATTTGCGGGTGAGGCAGAATCTGCTCGCGAAGCGCAAGGGCATGAAGGAAATCAGGAGGGTCTACTCGCATGCCCAGTCGCTGGCGCAGTGCAACGGCTGGCTGAACCAGAACCTGCCCGGCGTCGAGCGCGCGCAGGTGAGTTCGAACGCCGAGGCGGCGCGGCGCGCAGCGAAAGAGAAGGGCGCGGCCGCGATCGCCGGCGAAGCCGCCGCGGCACTCTACGGCCTCAGGCTGCTCGGCAGCGGCATCGAGGACGACCCGAACAACACGACCCGCTTCCTGGTGCTCGGCCAGGTCGAGCCGGGCGCCACCGGCAAGGACCGCACCTCGCTCGTGATGTCGGCCGAAAACAAGCCCGGCGCGGTGCACGCGCTGCTCTCGCCGATCGCGGCCAACGGCGTGAGCATGTCGCGCATCGAATCGCGCCCCGCGAAGGCGCGCTCGGCGCGCTGGGAATACGTGTTTTTCATCGACATCGAAGGGCATCAGTCGGACGCGAAACCCGCCGCGGCAATCGGCGAGCTGAAACAGCGCGCGCCGTTCTTCAAGGTCCTCGGGTCCTACCCCATCGCATCGAACTAGAGGCTGTGCCATGAAAATGGATCCCTGCGAACTCTCGCCTTCCTACGTGCGCGCGATCGCGCCTTACCAGCCCGGCAAGCCGATCTCCGAACTGGCGCGCGAGCTCGGCCTGAATGAGGAGAGCATCGTCAAGCTCGCCTCGAACGAGAATCCGCGCGGCATCGGCCCGCGCACGCGCGCCGCGATCGACGCGGCGCTGGGCGATATCGCGCGCTACCCTGACGGCAACGGCCACGAGTTGAAGACCGCGCTCGCGCGCCGCTACGGCGTTGACCTGGGCGCGCTCGTGCTCGGCAACGGCTCGAACGACGTGCTCGAACTCGTCGCGCTCGCTTTCCTCGGACCGGGCCGTTCCGCGGTGTACGCGCAGCACTGCTTCGCGGTCTATCCGCTCGCGACGCAGGCGCGCGGCGCGCGCGGCATCGCGGTGCCGGCGAAGAACTTCGGCCACGACCTCGAGGCGATGCTCGCTGCGATCGACGACGAGACTTACGTCGTCTGGGTCGCCAACCCGAACAATCCCACCGGCACGATGCTGCCGCCGCTGGAGATCGAAGCGTTCCTCAAGCGCGTTCCCGAGCGCGTCATCGTGGTGATCGACGAGGCCTACAACGAGTATCTGCCGCCCGAATTGAAGGGCGAGACCGTGAAGTGGCTCAAGCGGCATCCCAACCTCGTAGTCACGCGCACGTTCTCGAAGGCCTATGGCCTCGCGGGGCTGCGCCTCGGCTACGCGCTGGCGCATGCGTCGGTCGCGGACATCATGAACCGCGTGCGCCAGCCCTTCAACGTCAACAGCATCGCGCTCGCGGCGGCCGTCGGCGCATTGCAGGACATGGAGTTCGTCGCGCGCAGCTTCGCCGACAACCTGCAGGGCCTGCGCCAGATCGAGGCGGGCGCGACGCGGCTCGGCCTCGACTGGATACCGTCGCACGGCAACTTCATCGCCGTGCGCGTCGGCAAGGCGAACGAGATCTTCCGGCGCCTGCTCAAGCGCGGCGTGATCGTGCGCCCGGTGGGCGGCGTCTACCAGCTGCCCGAGCACCTGCGCATCACCATCGGCACCGCCCAGGAAAACGAACGCTTCTTGTCCGCTCTGGCCGCCAGCTTGAAGGAATAATGTTCTTCGACAGAGTCGCGGTCATCGGAGTCGGCCTGATCGGGGGTTCTTTTTCTCTTGCGCTGAAGGAGAAAAACCTCTGCGGGCATGTCGTTGGCGCCGGGCGCGGTGCCCATAATCTGGAATTTGCGCTCGAGCGCGGCGTGATCGATTCCGCGGCGCCCGATGCCGCAGCGGCAGTGCGCAACGCCGATCTGGTGCTGGTCGCGGCGCCCGTGGCGCAATTCGAGAAAATCTTCCTCGCCATCCGGCCATCCATCGGGCCAACTACCCTGATGATGGATGCCGGCAGCACCAAGCGCGGCGTGGTCGCCGCCGCACGCAGGGCACTGGGCGGCAAGCTCGCCCGCTTCGTGCCCGCACATCCGATCGCCGGCGCGGAACACAGCGGCGCCGCAGCGGCCAATGCCGGGTTGTTCCGCGACCGGCGCGTGGTGCTAACGCCGCTGAAGCAAAACAGGAAGCGGGATGTCGACGCCATTGCCGCGCTCTGGAGCGGCGTCGGCGCGCGCGTCTCGCGCATGACGCCCGCGGCGCATGATCAGGTGTTCGCCGCTGTGAGCCACCTGCCGCACCTGCTCGCCTACGCGCTGGTGCACGACGTGAGCAGGCGGCGCAACGCCGCGCAACTCTTCGGCTACGCCGCCGGCGGTTTTCGCGACTTCACCCGCATCGCTTCGAGCCATCCCGAAATGTGGCGCGACATCTGCGTGGCGAACAGCGACCAGCTGTTGGAGGAATGCGAGCGCTTTTCGGTTGAACTGAAAAAAATCAAGAAGTTTCTGCAAGGCAAGGATGCTGCTTCGCTCGAGAAATTGTTCGCCAATGCGCGTGCGGCGCGGGAGCGCTGGCTGAACGGCGGGTACGAATGAAGGCGAAGCGATGAAAACCCTTCGCCTGGCGCCGATCAGCCGCGTCGCCGGCACGGTAGCGCTGCCGGGGTCGAAGAGCATTTCCAACCGGGTGCTCCTCCTCGCGGCCCTGTCCGCGGGCGTGACGCGCGTGAAGGGCCTGCTGGATGCCGACGACACGCGCGTGATGCTGGATGCGCTGCAGAAGCTCGATATCTCGATCAACACGCGCAATTTCGCCGACATCGCGGTGAGCGGCACGCGCGTGATACCGAAGCGCAAGCAGCAGCTCTTCCTCGGCAACGCGGGCACCGCGTTCCGGCCGCTCACCGCGGTGCTCGCGCTGTCGGGCGGCGAATACCGGCTTTCAGGCGCGCCACGGATGCACCAGCGTCCGATTGGCGACCTGATCGGGCCCCTGCGCGCCATCGGCGCGCAGATCGACTACATCGGCAAGGACGGCTTTCCGCCCCTCTCGATCCACCCCGGCAACATCCACGTCGAGGGAGAGATCAAGGTTCGCGGCAACGTTTCCTCGCAGTATCTGAGCGCGCTGCTGATCGCGCTGCCGCTGGCGCGCGGCGGCACCATCGAGGTCGAGGGCGAGCTCATTTCCAGGCCTTACGTGAACATCACGCTCAACATGATGCGCAAGTTCGGCGTCGAGGTGCGGGTAAACGGCTGGCGTTCGTTCGACGTGCCCGGCCATGCCTATCTCGCACCCGAGAAGATCCACGTCGAGGGCGATGCGTCCTCGGCTTCGTATTTTCTCGCCGCGGGCGCGATCGCGGGCGGACCGGTGCGCGTGACCGGCGTGGGCAGCGACAGCATTCAGGGCGATATCCGTTTCACCGAGGTGCTGGAAAAAATGGGCGCGCGCGTCGAGTTCGGGGCCGACTGGATCGAGGTTTCGTCGGACGGCAAGCTCAAGCCGATCGACATGGACCTGAACCACATTCCCGACGCCGCCATGACCGCTGCGGTGGCGGCGCTGTTCGCCGACGGGCCGAGCACGATCCGCAACATCGGCAGTTGGCAGGTGAAAGAAACCGACCGCATCACCGCCATGGCGACGGAACTGCGCAAGCTCGGCGCGAGCGTGGTGGAAGGGCCGGACTACCTGAAAATCACGCCCCCGGCGAAGCTCAAAGCCGATGTCGCCATCGATACCTACGACGATCACCGCGTTGCGATGTGCTTCTCGCTCGCCGCGCTGGGCGGCGTAGCCGTGACGATCAACGATCCGGCGTGCGTGGCAAAGACCTTTCCCGAGTACTTCGCGGTGCTCGCCGCCATCTCGGCGTGAGCGTGCCCGTCATCGCGATCGACGGCCCCTCGGCATCCGGCAAGGGCACGATCGCAAGCCGCGTCGCCGCAGCGCTGGGCTTCCATTACCTGGAAAGCGGGGCGCTCTATCGGCTCGTGGCGCTGGCAGGCGGGGAGGTCCCGGAGCGAATCGCCGCCGAAATGAAAATCGAGTTTTTGGATCAAAAGACATACCTTAATAAACAGGATGTTACAGATAAACTGCGGAGCGAGGCGATCGGCGAGCGGGCATCTGAGATCGCACGACTACCGGCAGTCCGGCGCGCATTGCTCGAACGCCAGCGACAGTTTCGGCAGCCCCCGGGGCTGGTCGCAGACGGCCGTGACATGGGTACCGTGGTGTTCCCGGACGCGGTCCTAAAAGTGTTCTTGACCGCGAGTGTGGCGACCCGGGCCCAGCGCAGGCATAAGCAGTTGAATGGCAAGGGAAACCATGCTAATCTCGCGGCCCTTTCCCGTGCTCTAGAGGAGCGGGACAAGCGAGACGCCGCCCGAGAGGTGGCGCCGCTCAAGCCGGCAATGGACGCGGCGTCCCTGGACTCCTCTGAGATGACGATCGACGAAGTGGTCGACTGGGTGCTGAAGGCGTACCGGGAAAAAACAGGCAGGACGGCCTGAGAGGGCTGTCCTATTTTTCAACGTGACCCGCGCGGCAGATCGCAAGCCCGCGGATATGAAGGTAATTTCAACCTACTCCATGGCCAGCGTTTCATCCGCAGTTTCCAACGCCGTTTCCAAGTCCGCCCCCGCCCCCGAGTCCTTCGAGGCCCTGTTTGAAGAAAGCCTGACGCGCAAGGAAATGCGCATCGGCGAAGTCATCACCGCCGAAGTGGTGCGCATCGACCAGAACTTCGTCGTGGTGAACGCCGGACTCAAGTCCGAGAGCTTCATCGCGCTGGAGGAATTCCGCGACGACGCCGGCGCGCTCACGGTGAAGGCGGGCGACTTCGTCAGCGTCTCGATCGAGGCGCTCGAAGACGGCTACGGCGAAACGCGCCTGTCGCGCGAAAAGGCCAAGCGCATGGCCGCCTGGCTCGACCTGGAGAAAGCGCTCGAGAGCGGCGAGAAAATCGAGGGCGTCATCACCGGCAAGGTGAAGGGCGGCCTCACCGTCATGGCGAAGAGCGTTCGCGCCTTCCTGCCCGGTTCGCTGGTCGATCTGCGCCCGGTCAAGGACACCACGCCCTACGAGGGCAAGACCATGCTGTTCAAGGTCATCAAGCTCGACCGCAAAAGGAACAACGTGGTCGTGTCGCGCCGCGCGGTGCTCGAGGAGACCGCGGGCGCCGAGCGCGAGCAGCTGCTCTCGACGCTCGCCGAAGGCGCGGTGGTCAAGGGCATCGTCAAGAACATCACCGACTACGGCGCGTTCGTGGACCTGGGCGGCATCGACGGCCTGCTGCACATCACCGATCTCGCCTGGCGGCGCGTCAAGCACCCGACCGAGGTCGTCAACGTGGGCGACGAGGTCACCGCGAAAGTGCTCAAGTTCGACGCCGAGAAGAACCGGGTGTCGCTGGGCCTCAAGCAGCTGGGCGAAGATCCCTGGGTCGGCATCGGCAGGCGCTATCCGCAGGGAACCCGGCTGTTCGGCAAGGTCACGAATCTGACGGATTACGGCGCTTTCGTCGAAGTCGAGGCCGGCATCGAGGGCCTGGTGCACGTCTCCGAGATGGACTGGACCAACAAGAACGTGCACCCCTCCAAGGTGGTGCAGGTGGGCGACGAAGTCGAAGTGATGATCCTCGAAATCGACGAGGAGCGCCGCCGGATTTCGCTCGGCATGAAGCAGTGCCTGCCGAATCCCTGGGACGATTTCGCGCGCGAATTCAAGAAAGGCGACCGCGTCAAGGGCCAGATCAAGTCGATCACCGATTTCGGCGTCTTTGTCGGCCTCGCGGGCGGCATCGACGGCCTGGTGCACCTCTCGGACCTGTCCTGGAGCCTGACGGGCGAGGAAGCGGTGAAGAACTTCAAGAAGGGCGACGAGGTTGAGACGGTGGTGCTGTCGATCGACGTCGAGCGCGAGCGAATTTCGCTCGGCATCAAGCAGCTCGAGGGCGACCCCTTCACCAACTTCATCGCGGGGCACGAAAAGAACAGCGTCGTGACCGGCACGGTCAAGTCGGCGGACGCCAAGGGCGCGGTGATCGATATCGGCGGCGCCGAGGGCTATCTGCGGGCTTCCGAGTTCTCGCGCGACCGCATCGAGGACCTCTCCAAGGTGCTCAAGGAGGGCGACAAGGTGACGGCGATGATCATCAACGTCGACCGCAAGAACCGCTCGATCAACCTGTCCGTGAAGGCGAAGGACATGGCCGAGGAAACCGATTCGATGAAGCAGCTGCGCAGCGAGAACGCGGCCAGCGCCGCGGGCAGCACCAACCTCGGGGCGCTGTTGCGGGCCAAGCTCGACAAGTCCGGTTCCGACACGCCGGAATAACCGGACCGTCCTGACGCTACGTGGAGGGGGTCGCCATGACGAAGTCGGAACTGATCGCGCAGCTGGCGCAGCGTTACCCGCAGCTGGTGGCGAAGGACGCCGAATACGCGGTGAAGATGATCCTGGACGCGATGACGCACGCGCTGCTCAACGGCCATCGCATCGAGATCCGCGGCTTCGGCAGCTTCGGCCTGAACTACCGGCCGCCGCGCGTCGGACGCAATCCGAAATCCGGCGAGAAAGTGCACGTGCCGGAAAAGTACGTGCCGCACTTCAAGGCCGGCAAGGAGTTGCGCGAGCGTGTCGACGCGCTCGATCCCGATGCGACGATGGTCATGCCGTCGCGTCCGCGGCAGGCGTCCCAGTAGCCGCGTTCTCGCGGCAGTGACATGAGCTATATCACCTGGGCGATCCGCTTCGCCCTGTTCGTCGTCCTGCTCGCGCTGGCGGCGCGCAACACCGATCCGGTCAGCTTGCGCTTCTACTTCGACCTCGTCTGGCAGGCGCCGCTGGCGGCCTTGCTGCTCGCGTTTTTCGCCGCTGGCGCGCTGCTGGGCCTGGTCGCCATGCTCGGCACCTTCCTCGCGCAGCGCCGGGAAATCGCCCGCCTGCGGCAGCTCGAGTCCTCGAGGAGCGGGATCGATGCCGTGGTGGCCTCGCAACCGCCGGCCGCGGAAGGCTGATGGAGTTCGAGTACTGGTGGCTGCTCGGCTTCCCGATCTTCTTCGGTCTGGGCTGGCTCGCAGCGCGCATCGACATCAAGCACCTGGTGAAGGATTCGCGCGCTCTGCCGAGCTCCTACTTCAAGGGGCTCAATTTCCTGCTCAATGAGCAGCCCGACAAGGCGATCGAGGCCTTCATCGAGGTGGTGAAGGTGGATCCGGAGACCGTCGAGCTGCACTTCGCTCTGGGCAGCCTGTTCCGCCGCCGCGGCGAGTATGACCGCGCCATCCGCATGCACCAGCACCTGCTGGAGCGCGCCGACCTCGCCCCCGAGCAGCGCGCAGCGGCGGTGTTCGAACTCGGCCAGGATTACCTGAAAGCGGGAATTCTCGATCGCGCCGAGGAAGTGTTCCGGAAATTGTCGGAGGATCCGCGCGCGGGCGCGCATTTTTCCGAGTCCCGGCGTTTCATGCTCGAGATTTTCCAGCAGGAAAAGGATTGGCAAAAGGCCGCGGCGATGGCGAAGCAGCTCGAAACCGAAACCGGGAATTCCCACGCCAGAGAGACTGCGCATTTCCTCTGCGAGCTCGCCGTGACCGAGGTGACGCATTCGCGCCCGGATACCGCGCGCCGCCACCTCGAAGCGGCGCTCGAGGCGAACCGCAAGAGCGTGCGCGCAAGCCTGCAACTGGGTGACCTGGAACGCGCCTGCGGCAGCCTGGAGCGCGCCATCGAGTACTGGAAGCGCATCGAGTCGCAGAACCCCGCTTTCCTCGCGCTCGTGGCGCAACGCCTGCTCGAAGCGCACCGCGAGGTGGGGCGCCTCGAGGAGGGTCTCACGCTGCTGACCGGCTACCTGGAGCGCTACCCGTCGCTCGACCTGCTCGATGCGGTATTCCAGTCGACGCTCGAATCCAAGGGCGCCGAAACCGCCTACAAGCTGGTGCGGGACGAACTGCGGCGCAATCCGACGCTGCTGGGCCTCGACCGCCTGCTCGAGGCGCAGATCGTCGGCGCGGCGAACCCCGAGCGGCGTCGCGACCTCGAGCTGGTGCGCAACCTCGTCCACAGCCATACGCGGCGCCTTGCTCGCTACCGCTGCGAGAACTGCGGCTTCAAGGCGCGCCAGTTCCACTGGCTGTGCCCTGCCTGCGGCGGCTGGGAAACCTATCCGCCGCGGCGCTCCGAGGAATTCGATCTCACCCCATGAGCAAGCGTCAATGAAAATAAGTGTCGTCGGTACCGGTTACGTAGGCCTGGTCTCGGGTGCCTGTCTTGCGGACATGGGCAACCATGTCTTCTGCCTGGACGTCGATGCCACGAAAGTCGGCATGTTGAACGCCGGGCATGTGCCGATTTACGAACCGGGACTGGAGGCGGTGGTGAAGCGCAATCGTGACGCAGGCCGCCTGTTCTTTTCCACCGACACTGCCGCGAGCGTGGCGCACGGCGTGCTGCAGCTGATCGCGGTCGGCACGCCGCCTGGAGAGGACGGCTCAGCGGACCTGCAGCACGTGCTCGCGGCGGCGAGCGCGATCGGCCGGCACATGGACGACTACCGGGTCGTGGTCAACAAGTCGACGGTGCCGGTGGGAACCGCGGACAAGGTCTCCGAAGTCATTTTGAATGCATTGAGAGGTAGAAAGAAAGAAATTCCTTTCAGTGTCGTGTCAAACCCCGAATTCCTGAAGGAAGGCGCCGCAGTGGAGGATTTCATGCGGCCCGACCGCATCATCGTCGGTTCCGGCGACGCGCGCGCGACGGCCTTGCTGCGCGAGCTCTACACGCCGTTCCAGCGCAACCACGACCGGCTCATGCTCATGAGCGTGCGCTCGGCCGAACTCGCCAAGTATGCCGCCAATGCCATGCTCGCGACGCGCATCTCGTTCATGAACGAACTGGCAAACCTGGCCGAGCGCCTCGGCGCTGACATCGAGGAAGTGCGCCGCGGCATCGGCGCCGACCCGCGCATCGGCACCCATTTCCTGTACCCGGGTGTCGGGTTCGGCGGCTCCTGTTTTCCGAAGGACGTGAAGGCGCTGCAGCGCATTGGTGCGGAGGTCGGCCAGCCGCTGCGCGTGATGGCCGCGGTGGAGCAGGCCAACGAGGCGCAGAAGCACCTCCTCGGCGACAAGATCAAGGCACGCTTCGGCAAGGACCTGACGGGGCGGCGTTTCGCCGTCTGGGGTCTCGCCTTCAAGCCCAACACCGACGACATGCGCGAGGCGCCGAGTCTGACGCTGATCGCGGACCTGCTCGCTGCGGGTGCGGAAGTTCGAGCCTACGATCCTGTTGCGAAACCGGCGCTTGCGGGCGTAACGATTGCGAAATCCGCCGCGGAGGCTTTGCAGGGTTGCAATGCGCTTGCCATCGTGACCGAGTGGGCGGAGTTCAGGTCGCCCGATTTCTCCGCCCTGAAAAAGGCCCTCAAGACGCCGGCGATATTCGATGGGCGGAACCTGTACGATCCGGCAATCGTGCGCTCGCTGGGATTCGAATATTTTTCCGTCGGAAGAAGGGCGTGAAGTCTTTGAACACGAGAAAGGCCCGCGTGCTGGTGGTAGGCGACGTCATGCTGGATCGTTACTGGTTTGGCGATGCCTCGCGTGTTTCTCCGGAAGCCCCCGTGCCGGTTGTTTTGATCGGCAGGGAGGAGGCCCGGCTCGGTGGCGCGGCCAACGTTGCGCACAACTGCGCGGCGCTGGGCGCGCGTACCCAGTTGCTGTCGGTGATCGGCCGCGACGACAACGGCGACCTGCTGGAGCGGCTGGTCGGCGAGAAGGGCATCCGCGCGAGCTTTCATCGCGACCCGAAAATCCGCACCACCGTAAAGCTGCGCGTCGTCGCGCGCCAGCAGCAGTTGCTGCGGCTGGATTTCGAAACCCAGCCCTCGCGCGAGGTGCTCGCATCGAAACTCGCCGACTTCAGCAAGGCGCTGCCGGCCTGCGGCGTGGTGATCCTGTCCGACTATGGCAAAGGCGGGCTGACGCATATCGCGCGCATGATCAGGCTCGCGCGCGAGGCAGGAAAGCAGGTGCTGGTCGATCCCAAGGGCGACGACTATTCGCGCTACAAGGGCGCCCACATCGTGACGCCGAACCAGGCCGAGCTGCGCGAGGTGGTCGGGCGCTGGAAGAACGAAGGCGATCTCGAGCGCCGCGCGCAGCAACTGCGCCGGAAACTGGCGCTGCAGGCGCTCCTGCTGACGCGGGGGAAGGACGGGGTGACGCTCTATACCGGGCGCGGTGCGGTACACGTCAAGGCCGAGGAACGCGAGGTGTACGACGTCAGCGGCGCCGGGGATACCGTCATCGCCACGCTCGGCACCACGCTGGCGGCGGGCGCACGGCTGGAGCAGGCGGTGCGGCTGGCGAACCGCGCCGGCGGTATCGTGGTCGGCAAGGTCGGCACCGCGGCGATCAGCAGGAAAGAACTCTTCGGCTAGGCGATGCGCTACGTGGTCACGGGTGCTGCGGGATTCATCGGCTCCAGGCTGGTCGCCGGGCTCAACCATGCCGGCATCGCCGAGATACTCGCGGTGGACAATCTCGCCAACGGCGCCAAGGCGAAGAACCTTGCCGGCGCCGAGATCGAGGATTACCTCGACAAGCGCGAGTTCCTCGCCCAGCTCGAGACCGGCCGGCTCGACGGCGGCATCGAAGCGATCCTGCACCAGGGCGCGTGCTCCGACACGATGGAATCCGACGGTCGCTATATGATGGAGAACAACTACGCCTATTCCAGGGCGCTGTTCGACTGGTGCCAGGACGAGGAAGTGCCGTTCATCTACGCCTCCTCGGCGGCGGTTTACGGCCCCGGCGGGGAATTCGGCGAGACGCGCGAAAACGAAGCTCCGCTCAACGTCTACGCGTACTCTAAATTCCTCTTCGACCAGCATGTCCGGAGGCGGATCGGCTCAGGCGGCGCGCAGGTGGCCGGGCTGCGTTACTTCAATGTCTACGGGCCGAACGAGGCGCACAAGGGGCGCATGGCTTCGGTCGCCTTTCATGCCTTCCAGCAGTTCCGGGCCGAGGGGCGCGTCAAGCTCTTCGCCGGCTCGGACGGCTACGAGGACGGCGCGCAGCAGCGCGATTTCGTGCACGTGGATGACGCCGTGAGCGTGAATCTCTGGCTGCTCGAGAACCGCGACGTGTCGGGGATTTTCAACTGCGGTACCGGGTGCGCCCAGACCTTCAACGAGGTCGCGGCCGCCGTGATCAACACGGTGAACGGGTCGGATTTTTCCGTCGATGAGCTGGTGCAGAAGAATTTCATCGAATACATTCCGTTTCCGCCCCAGCTGGTGGGCAAGTACCAGAGCTTTACCCAGGCGGATCTCGCGCGGCTGCGCGAAGCGGGCTATGCGGGCAGCTTCCGCCCGGTTGAAGACGGTGTCGCCGACTACGTGCGGAGCTTGCTGAAGACATGAAACAGACGATCGAAGACCATATCGGCAACACGCCGCTCGTGCGCCTGCAGCGCTTGGACGCCGGTGGCGACAGGAGTGGGAACATCATCCTCGCCAAACTGGAGGGCAACAATCCTGCAGGCTCGGTGAAAGACCGTCCCGCGATATCGATGGTGCGGCGCGCCGAAGAGCGCGGCTCGATCAAGAAGGGCGACGTCCTGATCGAGCCCACTTCGGGGAATACCGGCATCGCGCTCGCCATGGCCGCCGCGATCCGCGGCTACCGGATGGTGCTGATCATGCCGGAGCACCTGTCGGTCGAGCGCCGCCAGACAATGCGCGCCTTTGGCGCCGAGATCATCCTCACGCCGCAGAAAGGCGGCATGGAGGCCGCGCGCGACCTGGCGGAGAAAATGGTGAAGGAGAAAAAGGGCATCATGCTCGACCAGTTCGCCAATCCCGACAATCCGCTTGCGCACTACGAGACCACGGGCCCGGAAATCTGGCGCGATACCGGCGGCAGGATCACGCACTTCGTTTCCTCCATGGGCACCACCGGCACCATCATGGGCTGCTCGCGCTACTTCAAGGAGAAGAATGCGAAGATCCAGATCGTCGGCTGCCAGCCGGAGGAGGGCGCGCAGATCCCGGGCATCCGCAAGTGGCCGGAAGCCTACCTGCCAAGGATCTACGAGAAGGCTCGCGTCGACCGGCTGGAGTACGTCAGCCAGGCAGACGCCGAAGAGACTGCACGCCGCCTCGCGCGCGAAGAAGGCATCTTCGCCGGCATCTCCTCAGGCGGCGCCACTGCGGTCGCACTACGGATTTCGGGCGAGCTCAAGGACGCGGTCATCGTCACCATCATCTGCGATCGCGGCGACCGGTACCTCTCCACCGGTGTCTTCCCGGACTAAAACAGGGACAGACCACGTTTTCCAGCGGGAGACGTGGTCTGTCCCTGAATCAAGATGACGCCAGTTCTCGCTTTTGACATAGAAACGATTCCCGATGTCGCCGGCATCCGGCGGCTGCACGACCTTCCCAAGGAATTGCCCGAGCGCGAGGTCGCCGAGATTGCGTTCCAGCGGCGCCGCACGCAGACCGGCAGCGATTTCCTGCCGCCGCAGCTGCAACGTGTCGCGGTTATTTCCTGCGTGCTGCGCGGCGACGAGGGGCTCAGGGTGTTTTCCCTCGAGGGAGAGGAAAGGGACATCATCCAGCGCTTCTACGAAGGCATCGAAAAGTTCGTGCCGCAACTCGTCTCCTGGAACGGCGGCGGTTTCGATCTGCCGGTGCTGAACTACCGCGCGCTGATACACGGCTTGAGTGCGGAGCGGTTCTGGGAACCTGGACGGAACAATTACTACAACCGATATCAGGACATGCATTTGGACCTGATGGACGTTCTTGCCATGTATCAACCGAGAAACAACGCGCCGCTCGACGAGGTCGCGCAGCTGGCCGGATTTCCGGGCAAGATCGGCATCGGCGGCGCCAGGGTGTGGGAGACCTGGCTCGCGGGCGACACCGCGAAAATCCGCGATTACTGCGAGGCCGACACCGTCAATACCTATCTGCTGTTCCTGCGCTACCAGCTCCTCAGAGGCGTATTTTCGAAGGATGTCCTGCAGAAGGAAACGAAACTTCTGAGAAGTTACCTGCAACAACAGAACAAGCCGCACTGGCGGGAATTCCTCCAGCTCTGGAATGAAGCTTGAAATCGACGCGCTCGATGCGGCCGGCCGCGGCGTCGCGCGCAACGCCGGCATGGTCGTGTTCGTCGAAGGCGCGCTCGCCGGCGAGCTGGTCGAGGCACGCCTGCTCGAATCCAGGCCGAAGTACGACCGCGCTCGCGTAACCGCGATCCTGCGCGCCTCGGCCGCGCGGCGCGAGCCGCCGTGCCGGCATTTCGGCGTCTGCGGCGGCTGCGTCAGCCAGCACGTCGAGTCCCGCACCCAGGTCGCGGCCAAGCAGCGCTGGCTGGAGGATAACCTCGCGCGCATCGGCAAGGTGAAGGCCGAGGCGATGCTGTCGCCCATCCACGGCGAAGAATGGGGCTATCGCTATCGCGCGCGGCTCTCGGTGCGCTACGTCGAAGGCAAGGGCGGTGCGCTGGTGGGTTTTCGCGAACGGAAATCCACTTACGTCGCGGACATGCACGCCTGCAGCGTCCTGCCGCCGCGCATTTCAGCGTTGATCGATCCGCTCAGGGAGCTGATCGGAGCGCTTTCGATACGCGAGCGCGTGCCGCAGGTCGAAGTGGCCGTGGGGGATGCCGCGACGGTGCTGCTGTTCCGCAATCTGCTGCCGCTGGCGGAGGGCGACAATGCGCTGCTGCGCGCGTTCGCCGACAGGCACGCGATCCACGCCTGGCTGCAGCCCGCCGGACCGGAGAGCGCGGCACCATTTCATCCCGCGGTGCATGACGCGCTTTTTTACGACCTGCCGGAATTCGACGTGCGCATCGCCTTCCAGCCCGCCGACTTCACGCAGGTGAACCCCGCGGTCAACCGCCTGCTGGTATCGCGCGCTTTGCGCCTGCTCGACCCGAAGGCGGGAGAGCGCATCGCGGACCTGTTCTGCGGCATCGGCAACTTCTCCTTGCCGCTCGCGCGCCGCGGCGCGCAGGTAATCGGCTTCGAAGGCAGCGCCCTGCTGGTGGAACGTGCTCGCCAGAACGCCGCCGCCAATGATCTCGTCGCCCAATTCGAAGTCGCCGATCTTTTCCAGCCCAATCTTGGCGCCTACGGCCGCTTCGACAAGTTCCTCGTCGACCCGCCGCGCGAAGGCGCGATCAGCCTCGTCAACTCGCTGCCCAATGACTGGCCGCGGCGCATCGTTTACGTCTCCTGCGACCCTGCCACGCTGGCGCGCGACGCCGGCGTGCTGGTGCACGCCAAGGGCTTTCGCCTGAGCAGCGCCGGCGTGGTCAACATGTTTCCGCATACTGCGCACGTCGAATCGATCGCACTCTTCGAGCGAAATTAATCCATTCGTCCGGGTTTTCCCCGAACGTCCGTAAATTCAGTCGGTTAGTTCCAGACCGTAAGCTCCCCCGAAATGTAGACAGGCTGGAAGTAGAGCTTTCTGGCAGGATTTTATGTCGAGGAGGCTCGGATGAAGAAGTCACGGTTTACGGAGCAGCAGATCGTCGGGGTACTGAAGC
>Ga0187893_10006099_pt1 | contig 20908 bp, 14 predicted proteins | sample MA1701074metaG_FD_139574 | JGI IMG/M metagenome (GOLD analysis project Ga0187893, IMG submission 139574) | White microbial mat communities from a basaltic lava cave in the Kipuka Kanohina Cave System on the Island of Hawaii, USA - MA170107-4 metaG ...
TCAACTCCCCATCGTTCAACTTAATCACCAACTCCTTCTTCTCACTCTGCTCCACCCTGCCAATCACTTTTGCATCTACACCAAAACTTTGAGCAACGCTGATCATTTTGCCAGCATCTTTTTCATTAGTATAAATTTCAAGCCGGGTTCCCATATTAAATACCTGGTACATTTCTCTATTGTCGGCGCCGCTTGCTTTTTGAATGATATTAAAAATAACTGGCGGTTCAAATAAATTATCTTTTACAATGCGGACATTATCCGGAACGTATTTCAAACACTTGGTTTGCCCGCCGCCGCTGCAATGTATCAGCCCATTGATAGCATCAAAATGATTTTCGAGCAAAACTTTCATCACCGGTGCAAAAGTTCTTGTTGGTGATAGCAACAACTTTCCTGCTTCATACTTCTGACTTCCGTCCTCAATAATATCCGTCATTCGATGCGGGCCGATATAAACGACTGATTCGTTTAGTGTATTCTCATACGTTTCGGAAAATTGCTCAGCATAATACTTACTTAGCACATCATGACGGGCACTTGTCAATCCATTGCTGGCAAGGCCGCTGTTATACTCCTGCTCATAATTCGATTGTCCAAAGCTTGCTAAACCAACAATCACATCGCCCGCTTTGATTTTTTCATTGGTAATGATTTTTGATTTGGGCCATCTTGCCGTCATCGTTCCGTTTACAGCAATAGTTCTTACCACATCACCTACATCAGCCGTTTCGCCACCCATAAAATGAATATGGATGCCAAAACTTTTCATGGTATCGAAAAATTCCTGTGTGCCATTGATCACAGCTTCCAATACTTCAGCAGGAATATTTTTTTTATTCCTATCTATCGTGGAGGAAAAAAGAAGATTGTCATAAATACCGACACACAGTAAATCATCAAGATTCATCACAATCGCATCCTGTGCTATTCCTTTCCAAACAGAAATATCGCCGGTTTCCTTCCAGTACAGGTAAGCCAAAATACTTTTGGTACCTGCACCATCGGCATGCATTACATTCACCCAATTATCATCGCCGCACAACACATCAGCATACACCTTACAAAATGCTTTTGGGAAAAGACCTTTATCCAGGTTTTTTGTTGCTGCATGCACTTCTTCCTTTTGTGCCGACACTCCCCGTTTATCGTATAAACCCATATCAATAATTGAGCAGCAAATCTACACGGAAGGCAGGGTTTTTCTGCAATCAATTTTCATTTGAATATTTTTTATTGTTTTTTTGGCCAAATGGAATTTGCCATAAAATTTTCATCGGTGGTTGGTATAATACCTCGAAAATTTTATGGCTCATTTCTATTAGTTTTACAGCCGTTTATGAAAGTACATTATGATACAGAAAGCCTGCCTGTATTTCGGAATGCCGTCATCACCATCGGAACATTTGATGGTGTGCACATGGGCCACCGGCAGATAATAGATAAGCTGAAACAGGAAGCAAAAGCCATCAACGGCGAAACGGTTATTATCACTTTTCATCCGCATCCACGCAAAGTGGTTTCTTCCACCATTCTTGGCATAAGACTTATCAATACGCTTGATGAAAAAATTGAATTGTTACGAAATCTCGGTATTGATCATCTTGTAGTAGTTCCTTTTACGGATGCATTTGCCAATCAGCAGGCTGAAGATTATGTTGAACATTTTTTGGTAAATAAATTTCATCCGCATACGATTATAATTGGCTATGATCATCGTTTTGGCAAAGAAAGAAAAGGTGATTACCTGCTGTTGGAAAAACTTGCGCCGGTTTTTAATTATCAATTACAGGAGATTCCCAAGCATGTACTGGATCAAATAGCCATCAGTTCAACAAAAATAAGAGAGGCCTTGCTGGAAGGAAAAATTGAAATAGCCGATAAGCTGTTGGGTTATGAATTCTTTTTTTCAGGCACCGTTGTTCATGGTGATAAATTAGGCCGCAAACTCGGTTACCCAACAGCTAATCTTAAGATCAACGATGAAGAAAAGATCATTCCGGGAAATGGAATTTATGCGGTGTATGCAGAGGTCGGAAGTCAGAAATCAGAAGTGGGAAGCCAGAGGTCGGAAGTCAGAAGCTTGATTAAAGAAGGAGATTCTGTAACTAATGAATCTCCCCACTCTCCACTCACTACTTACCACTCCCGGCTAAAAGGCATGATGAGCATTGGCTTTCGTCCTACAGTTGATGGGAAGAAAAGAGTTGTTGAAGTAAACATTTTTGATTTTGATAAAAAAATATATGGCCAGGAACTTAGGGTGTATGTAAAAAAATACCTGCGTGAAGAAATAAAGTTTAATTCGCTGGATGATTTAGTGAAACAGATAGATCAGGATAAAGTAGAGAGTTTGAAAGTGTTGTAAAAAGATATTGGGTGATTAAGATATTGAGATATTGCAAGGGCTAAATATCAATATCTCCATATCCTTAATGCTCTATCCTGAACTCAAGCTTCGTCACATAGTCAAAAAAATCTTGAGCGGAATGAGTGAAGTCTTGTAGAAGATATTAGGTGATTAAGATATTGCAAGGCCAAAATATCCTAATATCTCACTATCCTTAATACTCAATCCTGAACTCAAGCTTCGTTACATCATCAAAAAAATCTTCAACAGAATTAGTGATCGTTACTTTCTTTTTATCTTCCGAAAGCTTTACGTTTTTACCTTCTGCTTTTTTAGCCGGCTTTGGCAGGTTATAGATTAATGTAGTGTTCATCGGCATTCCTTCACCCGACATTTCTTTCAATGACTGCATGCCTTTGTCTTCACCAATCTTTGCATATTTTTCCGGGATATGTTTTTTTTCGATAAGTCCTTTTGCATAAGTAATGGCAAAGTAATCGTCGGTTGACATTTTAGGCATTTCATCGGGATCCATTGGGGGAGCACTTTCACCTTTACCGTCTATTTGTTTTTTCATCGCCTGCTCTGTTACTTTTGCCGATAGCAAGTCAAGTTTACTGATCTGGCTTGCCTGTGTAAACGGAAATTGAAGTTTAGTAGCAAACTTTTCATCAGCCATATTCAGGTTAAAACCGAGTGTACCCTTTTTTACTAATTCCTTTTCTTCACCTGAAAGATCAGGGATACTATCCACCATCTTATCCAAAGAAATAGTGGTATCAATAACTTCTTCTTTTTCTAAGTCCTTGCCCTGGCCCGACATTTTTGCAATACCAAGAAGGCCGCTCATATCCGTAGTGGTAACCAATGTACCGCTGCCATCTTCGTTAAATGAAATTTCTCTTGTCGTTTCGCAACTGGTCATTGTCAAAACCGAGCCAATTAATAATAAACCCAATAATTTTTGCATGTGTTGTTTGTTGTTTTTATTCATAGAAAAAAACATAAACTCTCTTTAAGAGCATAAGCATGTTTATTCCTTAAGAAAATCTATATTCAGATGATAATTTGTTTGAAAAAGTTGTGCAAAGAAAAGCATTTCAAAGCAAAATTTTAAGCTAAGAGAATAAAAGAGAGAAAGAGCAAAGGAGTGAATACAATAAGAAAAAAACCCATCTCTCTTTTTATCTCCTTTTCTCCTTAGCTCTTAGCTTATCATTTTACAGATCATTTCTTTTAATAATGACCCATCTTCGGCCCCCGCATTGTTGATGCCAATGCTTTTCAGATTATATTGATGAAGCAACAATAGTATTCTTTCGATACCCTGGTAATCATAAACTTTAGCCGCCTGCAAATAATCTTTTACAAAAAAAGGATTTACGCCAATAGCCGCAGCAACCGTTTTTTCATCCTTTCCTGCAGCGCCAAACACCATAAATACTTTGCTAAAAAAACTGTACAAGGATGGAAGCACTAATTGTATCGGTGCTGCTTTGGGATTTGATTCAAAGTATTGTACAATACGAATGCTTTTTGCCAGGTCTTTTTTTGCCAATGCAGATTGCAGTTCAAAAACATTAAAGTCTTTGCTCACTCCTACAAATTCTTCAATATCTTCTTCCGTGATCGTTTTCCTTTTTCCTAAATTGATTGATATTTTTTCAACTTCATTTTCTATTCTTACCAGGTCATTCCCGATATGATCAACAAGTAAAGCGAGGCCTTTTGGAGAAATGGAAAACCCTTTTGAACTGATCAGTTCCTGTGTCCACTCCGGCAACTGGTTGTCATAAATTTTTTTTGTAGAAACTAAAACGGCTTTTTGCTTCAGCAGCTTTGCCATTTTAGAACGGCCATCTATTTTTTTATCCTTGTAAGCAACTACAAAAACAGTTGAAGCAAGAGGATTTTCAATATAGGCTTCAAGTTTTTCTACATCCCGCATGTGCTGCGCTTCTTTCAGCAAAACCACTTGCCTTTCTGAAAACATCGGGTATCGCCGGCATGCATTGATCACATCGGCCCAGGCGGCATCGCGGCCATAAAAAACTGTCAGGTTAAAGGAAGATTCGCTTTCATTTAGAATGTTATGTTCTGCAAAATCAACAAGTTTATCTATATAGTATTCCTCTTCGCCTTCAAGCCAGTAAACGGGCTTAAATACCTGCTTTTTCCAGTCGGATAATATTGTTTCGGTAGTCATAAACCGCTAAGATACAGGCTTTCCTGTCACAATTTTTCTGTTAATAACTATGTTTGTTCAGATATTATAAATTTTTCTGGCACGGTTTTCGAAATTCAGCACATCGAATGAAATTTTACAGGCCGAACGCTAACCTTTCGAAAATACCGGCTTTTAATAAAAACACAATAAACCTAAACTCATTTTTAAAAAACCCCAATGTATGACAAACACAAATTATCCATCAGCAACTCCACAAAGTGACCCTACCCCTCCTAACAGAAGCAATAAGAATCTTCTTATTGGTATTCTTGCGGCTGGCCTTTTAGGAACCTGGGGCTATCTTTTGTATGATAAAAACAAATCAGGAGAAACTTTGCAGGTAGCTCAGACCCAGTCTGAAAATTATATGTCACAACGTGACTCTTTGAAACTGGCTTACGATGATGCAGAAATGCGTCTCGATTCTATCACCGGCGCTAACAATAATTTGCAGGGCGAAAAAAGCACATTGCAAAAACAAATTGAATCCAACAAAGCTGAGATCAGGCGTATTTTAAACGATAAAAACGCTACAGTAGCTGATCTTAAAAGAGCAAGAACAATGATAGCTGATCTGAACAACCAGATCGCCAGCCTTGAAGCTGAAGTATCAAGACTGACTGGTGAAAACCAGGAGCTGACAGCTAACAACACACAGCTTACTGCAGAAAAACAAGTATTGGAACAAAACCTTCAAACTTCTTCTTTGGAAAAAGAAGCCTTGTCTCAAACTGTTGATGTAGGCTCTACTTTCAGCGCTTCTAATATTCAGATCACTCCGGTGAATGAAAAGAAAAGCGGTAAAGAAAAAACAACTTCATCTTACAAAAGAGTTGACAAACTGGTTGTTTCTTTCGACGTAGAAAATCGTATTGCAAAATCAGGCCCTGCTGATATGTACATTGTTGTTACAGCACCTGATGGCAAAGTAATATCCGAAGCTGGTTCTGCTACTTTGACAACAAGAGATGAAGGCGACAAAACCTATACTGCTAAAGTAGGTGTCGAGTATGAGCAAGGCACCCGTAAGCCTATGTCATTCCCGATTCGTCAGACTGATTTTCAAAGAGGTGATTACAAAATTGAAATTTATCATAACGGGTTCAAAATTGGTGAAGGTGTAAGAACCCTGAAAAAAGGTGGTTTATTCGGTTAAAAGCAAGTTGCAGCAAATGCGACGCAACCGTCCCGATGTATCGGGACGGTTTTTTGTTTTAATGGGAGAAGAGTTGCCAACCTTTGCTTTTCGGCCCGCAAGCGGATCGCAATGACGGAAGGTTGGCAACTTTATTTGCGGACAATTTGAATATATTTATCTTTCCAAAACGAGGAAACTGCTTTTACATGAAAGATATAAGAGGTTTGTTACTGTTGCTTCTTTCCATAGGTCTGGTCAGTACATGGGTGTACCACATTTACGACAAAACCATGTATAGCCAGCGAAAAACAGAAGTGTATGTAAAAGATTCGGCGTTTGTAGCCGATGCCATTAAAGATTCCCTGAACAAACTTTATGCTTCTGCAATCATTGAACTTGATACAAAATTAGATTCATCAGAAACAAATGCGGCCTCACTTCAAAACCAGCTTGATAGCAGGCTTAATGAGATCAATCAATTGAAAACTGATATCCGGAATATTTTAAATAAAAGGGATTTTTCAAGAGGCGACCTTCTCAATGCCCGTCAAAAGATAGGTGAACTGCAAAGAAAAGTAGATGACCTAAGCAATCAGAACCTAAGCATGGAAGAAGAAAGAAAGCAGCTCAATGATATGTTGTCGCAGCTTGCGCTTAATGTTGATACACTTCAGCGAAATATCAGGAGACTTAGCCAGGAAAATGCAGCACTAAATGAAAAAGTAAACCTTGCTTCTGTATTTGTCGCATCGGAAGTAAGAATAGATGCAGTGGAAATAAAAGGATCGTCCGAAGAAAATACGTCACAGGCAAAAAAAACAGATAAGTTCATTGCTTCTTTTACGGTGCAAAACAGGGTAAACCAGTTTTTAAATGCAGAAGTTACTACTGTATTGATGCAGCCTGACGGAACGGTATTGCAAAGCACTGTTTGGGATTCAGGCAGTTTCGAATCAAGAAACGAAGGGAAAAAAGGCTTTACCCGGAAAATAAAATTTGATTACGAAAAAGGCGAACAAAAACATTTGTTGTTTACAATTGATGCAGAAAAATGCCAGAAAGGAACTTATACATTTCAAGTTTGGCACAATGGTATCATGATTGGCCAGGCAACCAAAAAATTGGGCTGAAGTAAATTTGAAATACTTTTAAAAGCAAACCGCTTCTTTATCTGAAACGGTTTGCTTTTTATTCTGTCGGTGACCACTTATCAAGGTTCTGTTACTCTAAGCGTATAGCCACCAAATCCATCACCAACAGGAACATAAGGCTGTGAGTTGGAAATTTTCACTTTCAAAAATCTTTTCCCGCTGATGACGGCATCCACATTTGTACCGTTTAAGTCATCATACGCGGATACCAACTGTCCGCTTTGATTATAAACTTCCAGTCTCAGATCGCTGTTGCCATTTGATGTCAATATAATCCGTTTGGATTGATTATAACCTTTATAAAAAACATCTTTATCAAAGGCATGTTCAAGTATTCCATTTTTTACTCCCCGACCAGGCAGTTCATCAGTGAGGTGTTGTACAAGGCCATCAGTATGATCATCTGTTTTTATTGGCGCAATGTTTTTTATTATGTCAACATCTTTTTGATTAACACTGCATCCGCCTACATCGGCAGGACCGTCGTGCCAGGTGCTGAGATTACTGTAATAAGCTAATCCCATTATTGGACCCCAACCAAGATTTCCAAATCCCAGTCCCGGATTGTATGCATGCTGCACTTCGCAGGGGCTTAAAAATGTAGATTGGTGAAATAGTCCAAACGTATGACCCAGTTCATGCGAGGTGGCATCAGTAATATATTTATCATGATAAGCAAGATAATCTATGTAAACAAAACAGGGTGTATCGTCGCCCCAAATCAGGCTGCTAATGTAAGCGAAGCCGCCGTAGGCGCCGAAAATGTGGCCTAAGTTGTGTGTGATTATACAGCGCATCCTTCGCGTTGGTGATGCATTTTGATAATCTCTCTCATTTCTTGTCACCCTTACTCCAAAGGCGCTAAAATCTTCGCTTACCCACTTCACGATATTATTCCTTGCGGCTTCAGATAACAGGTCCTGGGAAATACCGGGAGCATAAAATGAATTGCCACCGGTGTAGTACGTATTCCACACTGTATTGCTAACCTGGTGACCATTAAAATCAAGAAGCAAAACCACAGGCTCATTTGTGTTGGGTTGGTTTCGTCGTGCAAGAGCGGATTTAGCAGCATCTTGCTTAATCACACACTTCAATTCCAGCCTCTGTGGAATTGATGGGTTCTGCTTTGAGGTTGGGGCAGTTTCGTCAACATCAATTGTTTTTTTACAAGCCGTAAAAAAGCAGGCAATGGCAACAATAGTTGCAGGTAGTACTTTTTTCATGGAAGTTTATTTTGGTTTGTGATAAAATGGCCTGTGCTTTTAAGTTACATCATACGGTATAGAAATAAGAGTCGGCACGACGAAACCGACTGATTTAATCACTCCCAAAACAATGTCGTGAATGGAAAGAAAGGCTGCTTAATCAGAGAAGTATTAATAGGGATGGTAATAAACCCTCACACCTATCGTTGCAGAATCATTTGTCGTAACAAGATTAAAACAAAGAAGCAAATTTCCAAAAGATATTTTTCCCGTTTTTCAGAGGGGAAAAATCCCGGATCACATTATAACCTGAGTTTTCGCAAGACAAGACACAAAAAAGCCTCTTTTCAGAGGCTCTTTTCATTTTGCTGTTTATTGAGGCAATAGTACCTGGCCTATTTTATGCAGCGTACCATTGATATAATGCTGATCGCTGGTTCCGCCTGGAGCCGGTGTAGGATTAATAGCAACATTAGATGCCGTTGCATTACCTAATCCTTTTGCAGTAATCGCAATAACACCGGCAAAACCATAAGTTGCTTTTAAAGTAACTCCCGGATGAACCGCTATAGCGCTGTTCAGCAAGGTTAATGAGTTAACATCGCTTGACGGAATGTTATTGGAGAAAACTCTTATTCCCTGGTAAGTGCTTCCATATTTTTGAGCAAGTAAATGATATACTATAATTCCCTTTACAGTAGTTGGGGTAAGAACGCTGGCTAATGCAGGGTTTGTAAATACTCCGGGAGTAGAAGCTAAAGCAGTCGCTTGTCCTTGTGCAATAGCCGGCGCTTGTGCTGCTGCCAAAGCCGGAGCTTGTGCTGCTGCTTCAGCCGGTGTCGCCCCGCCGTTAATTAATTGTTGTGTAATCACCGGTATTAGTTGTTGAGTGACTATTGGAATTAATGCCAAAGTAATTTGACTGGTCAACAATGTTTGAAATGCAAGATTAGTTGGAGCCAATACAGTAAGATTAGCTGCAGGGTTTGCCAATGCTGATTGCAATGTTTTAGCAGCATCTCCTTCATCTGCTTTTTCTACTGCAGCTTTCAGGTAAGTAAGGTCAGGATCGGCGGCAATACGCTGCCACAATACCTGTGAAGGCGGCATCAGAATAAAGGAAGCCCGATGGATAACACCATTGGCTGCATCAATATCTGCCTGCACAATCGGAATATTATTTGCAAAATTGGTATTCCCTTGTTTGCCCGGAAAGATGGGCATACGATAACCGGGAGGCACTGTGGCCGAAGGCGGTGATAAAACAAACATACTTTGCAAATAAAGACTGTTTGGGAAACTGGTTGGAACACTTGCAGAAGTGAACTCCTGTCCGCCAATAAGGTGATACCGAAGAATAGTATCTAACTGTCCCGGTCTGAATCCCTTTAAAGTAGAGACACCAGTTGGTAAGCCAAGCAATTGAAACGATTGCTGAAATGCATTGTTATCCGGTGCATAAAGAGTAAACACCATGTTTTTGTTGCCCAACAAAGCGTCCAGCTTGCCTGCAGGATTATTGAACGTACTTGCTCTTACAATAGCACTATCCAAATAGGAATAAAGGTTCCCGTTTGCCCTTATTGTTTCTAAAATAGTAGAACCGCTGGGCGGAGTAGTAACAATAGGCGTGGCTTCAGGCAAATCTTTATTACAAGATGAAAAAACAGTCAGCACAACGGCCAATACAACAGCAACATTCAGCCATTTATTTATTTTTAAATATTTCATATAGCTCAGTTTTCTTATTATAAAATTGATCAGAGTACATTGTAAGCAAAGCTTACATAATACAAACCACCAATGCTGGGGTTACCAACTGCTGTGCGATAATATTGATTCAGCAAATTGGTAGCACCAAGTTTGAACAATGATTTGATCTTTGGTTGTTTTAAACTGATAGATGCATCCACGGAGTGAAAGGCCGGCAGATCGCCCTGGTTAAAATCATTTTCATAAAAGAAACCATCCTGCCAGCGCCAGCTTATATTGAAACCGAGATTATCATTTTTCCCAAATCCTGTGTTTGCAAAAGATAATACAGTTCTTAAGTCCGGTGCGTTAAAGAATGCTCTGAACCCCGAAGGCACATTTCTTAGTTTATCCGATGAAACATTTGCGCCAACGGTAAAATTAGCCGGCAACAACCAATCAAGGCCTGCTGCCCATCCGTAGGTTTTAACTTTTTCGGGAGCATTTACTACGATTGAAAAACCTTTGTATGGATTGGCAAGCGACGGAGTAACTCCGGAAGCAAACTGTACTACGTCACGGCGTGTAAGGAAATTTTCATAAGAGCCGTAATAAACATAAGCATCTATTAACAGCCTTTTATTGATAAGTGATTTATAACCCGCTTCGAAAGAAGTAACGGATTCAGGTTTTACTTCTGTATAAGGTATTCTTGTGAGACCGGTTCCCTGCGGCGGCACTGTAGAAGGATCATAACCTGGATTATTAGAGAGATCATATTTATCCCATAAAAATTTATTGGCGCCAAGCAAACGGCCAGAACCAACATCAAGATCTATCCATTGCTGTTGTGTGCTGGGAAAACGATAGGCCGTCTGGAAAGAAAGGCGGATGTTATGATCTTTTGCCACTTTTATCAATGCAGTAACTCTTGGAGTAAATCTTCCTTCAAAATTTTCATTTTTATCATATCGGCCTGCAGCAGTTATTTTAAGCAAATCTGGTATTATTTCTTTACCTACCTGTATATAAGCTCCAACTTCATTTATGATAATAGGATCACCGGGCTTATCGGCAAATAATGTACCCTGGCTGTTTAATTTATATTGCTTCCAGTTGCCACCTACCAACATATCAAATACTTTAATGGCGCTGGAAAAATTATACTGACCTTCTGCCATCCATAGATCGGTACGGTCTAAGAACAAGCCGCCATTCGGAATAGGTATTTTGCGAACCTTTTCAAAAATAGATTTGAACTGTGCAGAACCTGCAGCAGGTCTTCCCACGTCAGCAACACTGCGGGCAAAATTGTGTGCATCAATTTCAGAACGACCACCCAATTTTGCATTCATATAAGCAAATGCATATTGCACCAGCCAGTCAGTGGCCTGTGGTGTTGGTGTGCCGTTTACTCTTGTTACGGTTGGCTTCCATGCTTCATTAAATAATTGTGAAGTAACTGTGAGATTGTGTGATTGGCCTGCATTTTCTTGTGTTGTATAACCACGGAGGAACCAGTTCTGAGATTTTAATTCCAATTTATACTGTCCCATTTTCAAATCTTTCAATGAGTAACGCTGGCTGCCTGTATAAACTGTATTGCCCGTGCCCCAATAACCGGCAGCAATAGCTTCAATATTTTTTGAAAGCTTATAATGCAAGGCGCCGGAAAGTTTATAATTAACTGTGTTGGGATTTACCACTTCATTTTCTGTATAGCCCGTTCTTGAAACCAGTATTTGCGAAGGAAGAGCGTTTACATAGCTTTGCCAAAAAGGAACCTGTGCACTAAGTCCTACCAATAAGTCTTTAAGATTTACTGAAGTTTCATCGCCATATACATTTACGCCATCATAATTGGGATCAGTATCTCTTGTGCCGGGAACAATGGCGCCGGTTGTACCCAACCTTTTGTAATTTCTGTAATCATCCGCTAGCCAATCCTTTGCCTGTATTAATTCTGATCCTATTTTAAATGCAAACTTCTCTGATACTTTCTGCGCCCAGCGAAGCGACCAGTTGTGATAAGGCGAAATACTTCGGCCTCTTCCATCGGTATGCATCATACCGGTCTTTATTTGGAAAGAAAGTCCCTGGTATTTAAATGGATTTTTGCTGTTGATCAGGATAGTGCCATTCATACCACCCGGGCCATACAATGCAGATGATGCACCCGGCAATAATTCTATGCTTTCTACGTCCAGTTCTGTAAGGCCAATAACACTGCCAACTGAAAAATTCAGACCGGGCGCCTGGTTGTCCATTCCATCAACAATCTGGTTAACCCTTGTGCTGCCGCTACCTGCAAAGCCTCTTGTGGTTGGTGTTTTATATGTCATAGACGAAGCAACTACGTCAACACCTTTCAGATTAGTAACAATATCATAATAGTTAGCAGCAGGCGAATTGCGAATAGCAACATTGCTGATCCGCTCAATAGAAACGGGTGATTCAAGAATTCTTTCCGGCACACGGGATGCTGATACTACCACTTCCTGACCGAGTGAAGAGGCAGGAACAAAATCAATGTCAATCGTTCCGCTGGCAGTTACTTCCTGTGTCTCGTATGCAACAGAACTAAACACCAATGTGGCAGGAACCTTATCAACGTTTAATTTAAAAGCTCCATTTTCATTAGTAAAGGTTCCTGTTGAAGTACCTTTTACAATAACTGAAACGGATGGGATTGGATCTTTAGTGATGCTGTTGCGAACTGTACCGGAGACGGTATTTGTTTGTGTATAAGCCGCAACAGCAAAAATGTTTACTACCAATAGTGCAATCGTGAGACGGCAGTATTTTCTCATAAATGGCAATTTAAGTTTGGAATAGGCCGGAAAAATAAGCAATGTGTCCTTCATCCTGAAATTTTCTTTTTTCATAAAAGAACAGATTGTTGAAATTTTTAAGCCGATATAATTGGGTATAATTTTGAGCGTTCATACTTTCGGTTATGGCACAATTTTCTTTTCCGGGTCAAACTGCTTTTTATAGTGGTAAAGTTCGCGATGTTTATACCATCAGTGACAAACTTGTCATGATTGCATCAGATCGCATTTCAGCATTTGATGTCATACTTCCACGACCTATCCCTTATAAAGGACAAGTATTAAACCAGATCGCTGCTTATATGTTGCGGGCAACAGAAGATGTTTGTCCTAACTGGCTTGAAAAAGTACCGGCGCCCAATGTATCTATTGGTAAAAAATGTGTGCCGTTTAAAATTGAAATGGTGATAAGGGGAAACCTTACCGGGCATGCATGGAGAACATATAATAGCGGTAAGCGGCAACTGTGCGGCGCCATTATGCCTGATGGTATGAAAGAAAATGATTTCTTCCCCACTCCTATCATTACTCCATCAACAAAAGCAGAAGAAGGTCATGATGAAGATATCTCACCCGACGAGATCATAGCAAAAGGTCTTGCCACAAAAGGCGAATGGAAAATTTTGAGTGAATTTGCTTTGCAGTTATTTGAAAAAGGAAAAGACATAGCAGCAAAGCAAGGCTTGATTTTAGTAGATACAAAATATGAGTTTGGGAAAATCGGTAATACTATTTACCTGATGGATGAAATACATACTCCCGATAGTTCCCGTTATTTTTATGCGGATGGCTTTGAAGAAAGACAGGCAAAAGGCGAACGCCAAAAACAATTGAGTAAAGAGTTTGTAAGGGAGTGGCTGATCGCAAACAACTTTATGGGCAAAGAAGGGCAGTCTGTTCCGGAAATGACAGATGAATGGGTCAACACTATTTCGAAACGCTATATTGAACTGTATGAAAAAGTGATTGGAGAAAAATTTATACCTGAAAAGCTTTCTGAAGAGGAAACCTACAAAAGAATCATTGATGCGTTTTAAGGAATCAAAGTAAAATTGAAAAAGCAGTTCGGTATGCAGAGAATTGTTGTTAAGATCAAAAATAAAAAACAGGAGAAGGCAGTAACAACTTTTCTTGAAGATAACGCCATTGACTACAATTTAATGGTACAAGATGAAAAAACGACTTATACACCGAAAAAGAGAGCAAGCCTCAAAAAAAATAGTAAGGCAAAGAAAAAACTTATAAATGAAATAAAAGAAGCAGTAAAATTTATTAATCTGGTAAAACAAGGTAAACGTAAAGGAAGGCCTGTACAAGAACTACTGGATGAATTATAAACAAAATCCCCGGACCAAGCCGGGGATTTTGTTTTCATAGCTACCCTTATACTAATAACACAGATTATCAATCATGTATTGTGCTTCACCATAAGTCATCCAGTAGTCAACTACCTCGCCCCTGACGATGGTGCCATCTGAACGATTATACATATCCCTTACACCAAGCCGGCTTAGATCGCCATAAATTATACTTCCTTCATAAGGAGTAAATCCACTGGCAGATCGAATGACAGTGTAACCATTGTAAGTTTCCACCACGTAGTAGGGGCAATAAGAATCACTATATACTACTTCACCGCTTTCTTTGCTTAGCCAATAGCTTTCATCATCCTCATAATAGCCGCCACGCTTTGAACAACCGGCAAGTAATACAATTGATAAGACCAGGAAAGCGGAAATGGTAAATATTTTTTTCATGGTATTCATTTTATTGGTTAACAGGTTTATTAATTTCTCTTTATGATCCTAAGACTATGCGTTATTCCGTGAGGTTGAATGATGGCTTGTTAAAATGTATTAAAAGCATTTATCAATGCTTGCATAATTGTTAAAGAAAATACATAGCAGTTGCACAGCTTGCCGTATATTAGACCAATGAAAAATTTACTACTCATTTTTGCACTTCCCTTGCTTTTATTATCAGAAGGCACTAAAGAAAATTATCTTATTGTTGGAACTTATACCGGTGGTAAAAGTGAAGGCATCTATGTTTATAAGTTTAACAGTGAAGATGGTTCATCTGAAGCAGTCAGTCATGTAAAAACACCCAATCCTTCTTACATCGCCATTTCGCCTGATGAAAAATATGTGTTTGCCGTTACTGAAAATGGCAAAGATGGCAATGGCGGTGAAATATCTTCTTTTGTTTTTGACAAGAAAGACGGAACGCTGACTTTTATCAACAAACAACTTACCGGTGGCGATCATCCCTGTTATGTTGATATAGACAAAACAGGTAAATGGGTTTTTGCAGGCAATTATAGCAGCGGAAGTTTGTCTGTGCTTCCTGTGGATGCTGATGGCAGTCTTGGAGAAGCCACATCGCATATCACACACAGTGGCTCCGGCGCCAACAAAGAAAGACAGGAAAAACCGCATGTTCATTGCACTATTATATCTCCTGATAACAAATGGCTTTATGTTCCTGATTTGGGTATTGATAAAGTAATGATCTATGCGTTTGACGCAGCAACAGGAAAGTTGACACCTGGCACACAGGAATTTGCTCCATCACAACCAGGAGCCGGCCCACGTCATTTGACATTTCATCCAAATGGCAAATATGCCTATTTGATAGAAGAGCTTACCGGCAACGTGGTAACTTATAAAATGGAAAACGGGCAATTGAAATTGTGGCAACGCACAAGTTCATTGCCCCGCGGGCAACAAGGTTTTGCAGGTAGTGCAGATATACACGTTTCTCCCGATGGAAAATTTTTATACGCATCTAACCGTGGCGATTTTAATAATATCGCCATCTTTAAAATAGATACAAAAACAGGCAGAGTATTCATTGCAGGATTTCAATCAACGCTTGGCAAAGCTCCACGTAATTTCAATTTTGATCCCACCGGAAAATATTTATTAGTAGGTAACCAGAACAATGATGAAATAGTTGTTTTCAAAAGAAATTTTAAAACAGGTTTACTGACAGATACTCAAAAAAGAATTGAAGTAGGTAAGCCGGTTTGTTTGAAATGGATCGGTGTTGAGTAGTTGCCGGTTACAGGTTGCAAGTTTCAGGTTACCTGTAACCTGAAACCTGTAACTTTTTCAATCGTCGTTCTTTCCTAAAGTCAGCTTCCTGCTTTTTGATTTATTGAATACGTTTCTTCCTTTATCAATTCCTTTACGCTGTTCCTTTTGCTCATCCGCAGGCAGGTGAATAAAGTCCTGGCATTCCTTGCTGCAGCAGTTCTCATATTTTTCCCTGCATTCATCGCATTGAATAAATAAAAGATGACAGGAATCATTGATACAGTTCACATGTGTATCGGCAGGTTTGCCGCATTGATGGCAGTGTGCAATGATCTCATCAGTGATTCTCTCCCCCAGCCGTTGATCAAAAACAAAATTCTTTCCGTGAAATTTATTCGGCAATTCCTTTTCTTTTACCTTGTTGGCATAGTTGATAATTCCGCCTTCGAGGTGAAATACATTTTTAAATCCTCTGTGTAGCATATAAGCCGAAGCTTTTTCACAACGGATGCCGCCTGTGCAATACATGATGATATTCCTCTCCTTATCTTCTTTCATCATATCAACTGCCATTGGCAACTGTTCCCGAAAAGTATCACTGGGTATTTCAATGGCATTTTCAAAATGGCCCACTTCGTATTCGTAGTGATTACGCATATCTATCACTACAGTATTAGGATCGCTGGTCAGCTTATTGAACTGTTCTGCATTAACATACTTCCCTTTATTGGCCATGTCAAAGGATGGGTCGTGAATACCATCGGCAACAATTTTATTTCTCACTTTTATATCAAGCACATAAAACGATTTGCCGTCATCCGCCACAGCAATATTTAACCGCAGTCCGTTCAATACTTCAATAGAATACAAATACTCTCTGAATGCTTCAAAGTTTGCAGACGGCACACCGACCTGTGCATTAATGCCTTCATGAGCAATATAAATTCTTCCCAATACACCGAGTTCGCTCAAGTGACTATAAAGTGCATTGCGAAAAACCTGCGGGTCTTCAATTTTAAAATAACAATAAAAGGAAATGGTAATGCGTGGAGTATTATCTTGCTTGATACGGTCTTTCAGCTCCTGCCGGGAGACACGATTGTGTAAAGCCATAGTTCTTTGAAATTTGATCCCAATCTCGCATCGGGAAATATTAACAATTGGGCAGTTGCATGCTGCACCAAATTTCGGCGACAAAGATAAGCTGTTTGTGTTAGCCGCTGATAACAGACATGGACACCAATCATTACTATTTTTTCTAAGACTTGCCCTTAATTGATCAATAAAATTGTTTGATACAATTCTTTATTCTCATTAAACAATCAAACAATTCAATATTTCTGTTTATACATTATCTCCAGGCTCTTTTAAAATAAATGCGACGATCATTTAAAGGATCATTGTCATAATGCTTACTACAAAGACATGGCAAAAAATTCTACATATTAGATTCAAAAATCTCTTTAGAAATTATTAACTTATTACATCGCTTCTATCTATTAACTGAAATGTAGTTATTTAGATATTCTATTTTCAAAAATTGATTTGTACTAATTATTTTCAGCACAGTTGTTGAATGTTGCGGGAAAAATTCAACATTCTATGACAACACTGAAAAGGTTGCTTAGCAACAAAGCTTTATGGGCATTGGTTACCAGTGCATCGCTTGTTACAAGTTGTAGTAAATACAAAGATCAGCAAGCGGATCAATTATCTCCCGCAACAGACAGTACGGAATCAACAATATCAGCGCTGGCAACGCCCGGCCTGACTGCATTCCGTTTTACAGAAATTCCTTTTGGCAGTACTGACATTCAAAACCCCGGAAGAGGCGCTGAACAATGGCACGACCGCACGGATGTAAATGTGCCGCAGGAAGGTGTGAACACTACTGCAATGGATGTTTATCATCGCTTTGTATGGACAAGACTGGAAGGCACAACACAAGGTTCTTACAATTGGTCTTATTTCGATGGCTTGGTAAATGCCGCTATCAATAAAAAACAAAAGCTGTCTTTCGGCATCATGACTGTTTATCCCGAAGGAACAACATCAAATGGTTTGCAATATTATGATGGCGCTTATTCAGCTTATCCGCAGTATCTGCACAACCTTATGAAAGCTGAAGCCGTGAAAGACTGGAGAACAGGAAGCACATGGGTTCCAAATTACAACTCTGTTCACTATTATAACAGGTTGCTGGCACTGCACCAGGCGTTAAACACTCACATTATGAACACATCTTATAATGGTAAAAGATACCGTGATGTGATCAACATCATTGATATTCGTGGTTATGGAAGCTGGGGCGAATGGCACTCTGCCGGAATAGTTGATAACGTTAGTCAATATCCTGCCGGCACATTCCCAACAGCAGCATCGCTAAAAAAGATTGTAGATGCACATACAATCGGGTTCCCAACTTTCCAATTGGTGGCAATGATCGCTGCATTTGATGCAGGCTGGCTAAACAATACAAAAAATCCGCCCGAAGTTGCTTACCATGTTCTTACTACAAGAAATACATACGGACCTATTGGCTGGAGACGTGACCAGTGGGGAGCAACTGATCAGTATCTGAAAGATTATCTGGAAAATAATAACCGCTCCTACAATGGTGTTGTATTTAAAACCCTGATCATGGAAAGATGGAAAACAGCTCCCATTACCGGTGAGCCACCAGCATGGAATCCCGGCGATTACTATGATCTCGAAAGGCAAGTTCGTTTGTATCATGCAACTTCTTTTGGAAATGGTAACTACGGTGTAACTCCGAATACAACAATTAAAGAAAGAGTAAGAGCGTCTTCAAAAGCTGCGGGGTATCGTATCAAGATCGTAAGCGGTGAAGCTCCGGCTACTATTACCAGGAACGTTGCCTTTACCGTTAATACTATCTGGCAAAATGCTGGTCTTGCTCCTACTTATGAAAACTGGACAGTAAGTTTTGAGTTGCAAACATCAACCAATGCAGTAAAATGGACTGGTACTTCCCTTCGCAAATTAAGACTGTTTCTCCCGGCTACAGCGGGTGTTAATACTGCCGATAAGTTCACTGTGCCAACGACAGTACCTGCGGGAACTTACAAACTGGTGGTAAGAGTAAAAGATCCTTTGAACTACAGACCTAATATGAAATTGGCAAATGATAAAAGAAATGCCGATGGCAGTTATACTATCCTTACTAATGTGGTGGTAAAATAAGGATAGCATAAGGTTTAAAATCCAATGATGACTTAGCTCCCTATGTAAACTGTAAATACGCCAATGTGCTGGGCTTTTGCCCGGTGCGTTGGCTTTTTTATTTTGAGCGAAATTAAAATATCCCTTTAGTCAAACGCTTTATTATTTTGATAAACAAAACAAATGAATCATTCGTCTGCATATTCATAGCATTCAATTATTCAAATTAATGACTGTTTTATCATTGATCTTTTATATCAATCCCTCATTTATTATTCGAATGGAAAATAATCCTCATTAAATAAAGCAAATGATGTTCATGATGTGTTAATAAGTTTTTTTAAGAACCTACATTATTGAAAAGTATAAGTTTAGATATTATCATAAATAAAATTGATTACACTCTTTTAGTTTGAGCACGGTTATTGAAAAGTGTGGAACAAATTCAATACCCTATGACAAGGACCAAAATCCCGTTGCATAGCAACAAAATCCTATTTGCAATATTGATCAGTGCAGTACTGATAACAGGTTGCAGCAAAGCAGATGAATTGGCAAAAGAATCAACTGATAAAACGGAGACAGGCGATTCAACATCAACTACGCCAACAACACCTGCAACTCCGGAGACACCTACCACATCAAATCCCAACGTTCCTCTAAAAGCATTTTCATTTACCGAAATTCCTTACAGCTCTACAGACCTTATTAATCCAGGCAGAGGCATTGAGCAATGGCATGACCGCAATGATGTGAATGTGCCTGCAGAAGGTGTGAATACTCAACGCACCGATGTTTATTACCGTTTTCCCTGGACAAGAATAGAAGGATCAGCACAAGGCTCTTATAACTGGTCATACTTTGATGGCCTTGTTAATGCAGCTATACAAAGAAAGCAAAGGTTTTCTTTTGGTGTGATGCAATTATATCCGGAAGGAACACCGGAAGTGGGATTGGCTGCTTATGACGGCGGTTATTCTTCGTATCCTGAATACCTGCACAACCTGATGCAAAATGAATCCGCAAAAGACTGGAGAAAAGGAAGCACCTGGGTTCCTAATTACAACTCTTCACATTTTCATGCAAGGTTATTGGCATTATACCAGGCAATGAATGCGCATATCAACAACACATCTTATAATGGCGTAAAATATAAAGATGTGATCGGTTATATTGATGTTCGCGGTTACGGAAGCTGGGGTGAATGGCATCATGGCGGATTGGTTGATAATGTAAGTGAATTCCCTGCCGGCACAAGAGCTACTGCGGCTTCACTGAAAGCTATCATTGATGCACACGTAAAAGGCTTTCCCAATTTTCCATTGGTTAGCATCATTGCTGCGTTCGATGCCAACTGGCTTCCTCATACTATGAATCCGCCCGAGGTAGCCTACTACGCATTAACAGTAAAAAACAATTGGGGATATATTGGCTGGCGCCGTGATCAATGGGGAGCTACCGATAACTACCTGACAGATTATCTTCAAAACAATAATCGTTCTTACAACGGCATGGTATTCAAAAACGCTATTATGGAGAGATGGAAATTTGCTCCCATAGTAGGTGAACCACCAGGCTGGGCTCAAACTTATAGCAACCTTGAAGGCCAGGTTCGTTTGTATCATGCCACTTCGTTTGGCAATGGTAACTATGGCGGCACATTATCATCAGCCGAAGGAAGCAATGTAAGAGCTGCAAGCAAAGCCTGCGGATATCGTATAAAATTATTAAGCGGGCAGGCGCCTGCTTCTATCACAAAAAATACATCATTCAACATTAACACAGTTTGGCAAAATGTTGGTATAGCACCTGCTTACGACAACTGGAGTGTTGTATTTGAATTGCAAAATGCATCGAATGCAGCAGTATGGTCAGGAACATCAACAAGAGCATTAAAACTGTTCCTTCCTGCTACAGCCGGCACAACTACATCAGACAAGTTCACATTACCAGCAACAGTAACTGCGGGAACATATAAATTAGTAGTAAAAGTAAAAGATCCTAATGGGTACAGGCCAAATATGCAATTGGCCATCAATGGACGAAATAATGATGGCAGCTATACGCTGCTTACGGGTGTAGTGGTGAAA
>Ga0187893_10006100_pt1 | contig 20901 bp, 16 predicted proteins | sample MA1701074metaG_FD_139574 | JGI IMG/M metagenome (GOLD analysis project Ga0187893, IMG submission 139574) | White microbial mat communities from a basaltic lava cave in the Kipuka Kanohina Cave System on the Island of Hawaii, USA - MA170107-4 metaG ...
GAAGGCCTGCGGGTTGGCCGGGTTCACGAAGTCGATGACCTCCGGGAACGACGGCACCGCCGGATCGCTCGTCCCTTCCGCCGCCGTCGGGTTCATGATCGCGATCGACCCCTCGCCGATCGTCAGCGCGAAGTCGAGGGTGACCGACAGGTCCGGTTGCTCGGCGCCGGTCTGGGAGAGTTCGGACCCCAGCAGGCCCGTCGAGACCGCCTTGATGCGGAAGCTGTAGTCGCCGCGCTGCCGCGGGAAGCCGAGCAGGCGCGCATGGCCGGTGTAGGCGCCGGTGGTGTCGGGGAGACCGTCACCATCGAGATCCGCGCGATCCCGGATCAGCGTGACGCCCGGAGGCAGCACGCCCTTGCCGAGCTCGAAGCGGTCGGGGAGCGCCGCTCCCCCGGTCGATCCGAACCGGATCACCGCATTGAAGAGCTGGCCCGCGCCGCCGGGCGGCAGGGCCTGCGTCTCGAAGAAGATCTGCTGCACCGTCGTGTCGAAGGGCGTTCCGCTCCCGGAGCATCCCGCCATCGACCCCGCAACGATGAGAAGCGTCGCGAGCATGAACTTGGCGCCCGCATGTTGCCTAGCCATCATCACTCCCTCTCTGGTTCCACTCTCTCTCGCGTCCCGCACACAGGAAGGCGAACTGCACCCGATGCAACTCTTGCTTCCGGCGGCCGGGGCGTTGAACCGTTCCCCTAATTTCGCCATGGGGAAACGACGAAATCCAGCGAATTTCGCGGTTTTGGCGAATATTTTCCTGTTTGCCGCGGTTCCGCAAATCGCGTCGGCAACGCGAGAGTCGGCAACAATGTTAGTTGCAGTTCATGTAGTTACCGGAGATCGGGTTGCCGCCGGCTCAGGAGCGGAAGGTCGGGCGCGCACCTCGGGCGGGGAGCGACGCCTCGGGCCGTTCCACACCGGAGAGCGATCCGTGTTCGGGCACGACGATGCTGAGCAGCGCCTCGCAGATGTTGGTCAGCACGTCCTCGCTGCCCTGGATCTCGAGGTCGCGACGCACCTCCGCCGGAAGTTCCGCCACATCCTTGAGGTTGTCGCGAGGGATCATCACGCGCCGGATCCCGGCCCGATGCGCGGCGAGGAGTTTCTCCTTGATGCCCCCCACCTCGAGCACCTTTCCCTTCAGCGTGACCTCGCCGGTCATCGCGAGGTCGTGTCGCACCGCGCGACGCGTGAAGAGGCTGGCGAGGCAGGTGGCGATCGCGACCCCGGCGCTGGGGCCGTCCTTCGGCGTCGCCCCCTCCGGGAAGTGGATGTGCACGTCGGAGTCGCGGAAGAGCGCCGCGTCGATGTCGAACTCCTCGGCGCTCGCCCGGATGAAGCTGAAGGCGGTCTGCGCCGACTCCTGCATCACCTCTCCCAAGTGACCGGTTACCTGGATGACGCCCTTGCCGGGCATCCGGGTCGCCTCGATGTGGAGGAGGGATCCGCCGTAGGCCGTCCATGCGAGCCCGGTCGCCACGCCGACCTCCGGCTGCCTTCCGGCGAGATCGGAGCGATAGGGGGGGGGGCCGAGCAGCTCCCGCACGCGCCCCTTCCCGACGGAGACGAGCGCGCGGTGGCCCTCGACGTAACGCGTGGCGACCTTGCGGCAGATCGCGTTGAGGCTCCGTTCGAGTTCGCGAAGGCCCGCCTCGCGCGTGTGTCCGTCGATGACCTCGGCGATCCCGCTGCTGGTGAATCGCACCTGTCCGCTTCCCAACCCGTTGTTCTCCAGCGCTCGCGGCACGATGTGCTGGCGCGCGATGACGAGCTTCTCGTGGCGCGTGTACCCGCCGAGGCGCACGACTTCGAGACGGTCGCGCAGCGCGTGGGGAATCGACTCCGACAGATTGGCGGTGACGAGGAAGAAGACGTCGCTCAGGTCGAACCCGACATCGAGGTAGTGGTCGCGGAATTCCCGGTGGCACTCCGGGTCGAGCACTTCCAGCATCGCGCTGCTGGGGTCGCCGCGCGCGTCCGAACCCATCTTGTCGATCTCGTCGATCTGCAGGACCGGGTTTCTCACCCCGCCCTGCTTGATCAGTTGCATCACCTTGCCCGGCATCGCCCCGACGTAGGTGCGGCGATGCCCCTTGATCTCCGCCTCGTCCCGCAGGCCGCCGACGCTCATGCGGACGAACTTGCGTCCGAGCGCCTCCGCCACCGCCTTGCCGAGGGAGGTCTTGCCGACCCCGGGAGGCCCGACGAGGCAGAGGATCGGCCCCGGCGCGCTGCGGCGCAGCTTGCGCACCGCGAGGTGCTCCAGGATGCGCTCCTTGACCTTCTCGAGGCCGCTGTGACGCCGGTCGAGGATGGCGCGCCCCCTCGGGAGATCGAGGCGGTCCCGCGTGCGGCGCCTCCACGGAAGATCGAGCAGCCAGCCGACGTAGGTGCGGATCACCTGGTACTCGGCGCTGCTCTGCGAGACCGAACGCAGTCGCCGGATCTCGCGCTCGACGATCTCGCGGCACTCCTTCGTGAGTCCGGCACTCCGCGCGCGCTGCGCGAGCTCGTCGAACTCCTCCTCGCCGGATCCCTCGTCGCCGAGTTCTCGGCGGATCGCGCGCATCTGCTGGCGCAGGTACTGCTCACGCTGCCTCTCCTCGATCTGCGTGCGCACGCGCTTGTGCAGGTCGGCGTCGATCGAGTGCCGCTTCATCTCCGCGCGGATCGCGTCGGCCACGCAGTCGAGCCTTGCGGCGACGTCGACCTGCTGGGCGACCTCGCGCTTCGCCTCGAGAGGCAGGTTCAGGTAGGCGGCGACGAGGTCGGCGAAGCGGCCGGGTCCGCGCATGTTCATGCGCAGGATCCCCTCGAGATCCTCCGGGTAGCTGCTGTCGCGGGGCAGGTACTCCGAGAGCAGATCGAGCAGGTCGAGCACGCGCCGGTCGATCTCGGGAGACGCGGGCACCACGACCGCCGGCGGCTCCGGGCAGATGTCGGTCGTCGCCGCGGGAATCACCTCGACGGTGGCGTGGAGGAGACCCGCCTCCCGGCGCAGTCCCAGAAGCCGCGCCCGGGAGACGCCGTGGAAGACCGCTTGGAGCGCACCGCCGGGCATCTGCATCCGCTGCACCACGCGGCAGAGCATCCCGATCTCGTAGAGGTCGGCCATACGCCCGGCCCCCTCCTGCTCGCTGCGGGGGAAGAGCGTGATCACCTCCTGCTCGCCGCCGCCGGCGCCCAGCGCCACCGGGTGGACCTCCTCCTCGCCGAGTTGGATCGAGACGACGTCGTGGGGGTAGACCACGCTCGTACGGAGCAGGATCGCGGGCAATTCACAACGCACCCCGTGGTCGCCGCGGTTCCCTGCGCGTTCACCGGCCATCTCGCCATCCTCCACACCCGGGGCTCGGGCCCCCGGCCCCCACCACATCGGACGATCGACCCGCCACGGTTAAACTGGCGACGGTCGCCGCCGGATGAAAGTCCTCCTCCCCGCCCTGCTCGTCGTCGTCGGTCTGCTCCTCTACCTCCGGCAGCGCGGCCCCGGGCCTCCTCCCCGCGCGGAAGCGCGCGGCCCGACGTTCGCGTACGTCGACGTCGCCGCGTCGATGGGGCTGGCCGAGCGCAACCGGACCGGCGACGCCGGCAACAAGAGGCTGATCCTCGAAGCGATGGCGCCCGGCGTCGCCGTCGCCGACTTCGACAACGACGGGTGGATGGACCTCTACCTGCCGAATGGCAACTCGCTGCTCCGCTACGACCCGCAGGCGCGGAGGGCGACGCTGCTCACCGGCGCCGACGCGCCCCGCAACGCGCTCTCCTGGAACCGGCAGGGGCGCCGTTTCGACGAAGGGGCGGCGGCGGCGGGGGTGGACGACCCCCTCTGGGCCTTCGGCGTCGTGGCGGGCGACATCGACAACGACGGCTGGGCCGACCTCTACGTCTGCAACTGGGGGCCGAATCGGCTCTATCGCAACCGCGGAGACGGCACGTTCGACGAGGTGGCGAAAGCGGTGGGGGTCGCGGGGGAGGAGCGCGACTGGTCCACCGGCGCCTGCCTCTTCGACTTCGACCGGGACGGCGACCTCGACCTCTATGTCGCGCAGTACGCCGACGTCGACGACATGCTGAGCCGGCGCGAGTTGACGCGGCTCGACCCGGAGGGCGTTCCCGACGGTCGCACCTGCGAGTGGAGGAAGCTCGTCGTCTACTGCGGTCCCGTCGGCCTCCGCCCGCTCAACGACCTGCTCTGGAAGAACCTGCTGCGCGAGACGGGAACCCTTCGCTTCGAGAACGTCACCGCCGCCGCCGGGATGGCCTTTCCCTACACCGTGCACTCGGCGACCGCCTACTCGACCGGGCCCTACTACGGGTTCCAGCCGATCGCGTGGGACATCGACGGCGACGGCTGGCAGGACCTGCTTGTCGCCAACGACAGCGTCGCGAACTGCTGCTGGATGAACCGGGGCGACGGGACCTTCCGCGAGGAGGCGATCGCGACGAGTCTCGCGGTGAGCCAGCACGATCTGAGCCCACAGGCGTCGATGGGAGTCGCCGTCGGGGACCTCGACCGCGACGGGCTGCACGACATCGTCATGACCGAGTTCAGCCACGACCAGTTCAACCTGCTGCTCGGCCGGCGCGCCGGGACGCGCACCCACTTCGACGAGAGGGCGGCGCCGACCGGCTTTCGCGAGATGACCCTCCCCAAGCTCGGGTGGGGGGCGCTGCTGCTCGATCCCGACGGCGACCGCGACCTCGACATCTTCCTCGCATGCGGCCACGTCTACCCGGAGGTCGACGACTCCCCCGACCTGAAGACCTCCTACCGGCAGTACAACCTCTTGGTGGGGATGCGCGAGCCCGAACGCCTCGACCTCGAGGACCTCTCCCGCCTCGCAGGCCCGGGGCTCGACCTGTTCAAGTGCTTCCGGGCGGCGGCGCAGGTCGACTTCGACAACGACGGCGACCCCGACATCCTGGTCGGCGAGCTGAACGGCCCCCCCTCGCTGCTCCGCTGTGATCGGATCGCGGAGGCTCCCCATTGGCTCGCGCTCCGCCTCCGCGGCAACCCCGCGGCGGGGGTCCCGCTCGAGCCGGCGGGCAGCGAGGTCTCGGTCGGTGCGGGGGGGGTCGTCCAGCGGAGGATCCTCTTTCTCGGCTCCTCCTTCCTCAGCAGCGAGGATCCGCGCCTGCTCTTCGGGCTCGGGGATGCCCCGATGGCCGATTGGATCGAGGTGAGCTGGACCAACGGGACGAGGAGCCGATGGGAGGGGGTGGCGGGGGATCGCCTCGTCGAGATCGCCTGCCCGCTCAAGTAGCGCCTTCCCGCCGGACGAAGAGGGGGCGGTGCTCCACCCCCCGAGGCCCCCCGGATGATGCCCCGCGTGATGACCGTGGCCGGCGCCGCGGCGCTGCTCGCCTATGCGGTCGGGCTCGTGCTGACCTCGGGCGGATTCCCGCCGCCCGGGGATCCCTCCGCCACGCGGGAGCAGGTCATCCTGCTCGTGCTCGCGACGATGGCCGTGGCGCTGCTCCATGTCGGCGTCTGCGTGATGCGGCACCGCTTCCCGCTCCGCCTGCTCCACGTCCTGCTGGTGGCGGGAGGCGCGCGCCTCGTACTGCTCTTCGGCGCGCCTCCGCCGCTGCTCGAGGGCGATCCGGGGCGCGTGCGCTTCGACGCCCGGATGCTGAACCAGGGCATCAACCCCTACGAGTTCCTCCCCCTGCACCTGATGGACGGAAACCCGGAGGAACTGATCCGGAGCGGTCCCCAGCTCAATCGGCTGCTCCGGGCGCGAGCGGCGCTGTCCGCGAGCGCGGACGCCCCGAGGCCGGAGGAGGTCCTGCGCCCCGACCTGAGGACGAATTCGCCGCCACTCCCGATCTGGATCGGCGCCCTCGCCGACCGTTTCAAGCCGGAGTCCATCCGGGGGTACGCCTTCCTCATCCTCGTGGCCGACTGCGTCGCGATGTTCCTGCTGATCCTCGCGCTGCGCAAGATGGGGCTGCCGGCGGGCTGGCTGATCGTCTACGCCTGGTCGCCGGTCCTCTTGAAGGAGGCCTACGTCACGCTTGCCGTGGATGCCTTCGTGCTGCCCGCCATGGCGGGGATCGTCTACGGACTCGCCGCCGGGAGGAAGCGGCTCGCGGCGATCCCGCTGGCCATCGCGGGCGCCCTCCGCTGGCCCTTGCTGCTGCTGAGCCTCGTCCTCTCCCGGAGGATCGGAGTGCAGGGGACGCTGCTCGCCTGCCTGCTTGTCTCTCTCCCCTTCCTGCCGCTCGTGCGGGACGGCGTTCCGGTCGAGCGATACGCCGAGGGGGCTGTCCACTCCTGGCGACACTTCGAATACAACTCGTTGGCGGAGAACCTCTTCCGCGGGATGCTGCGGCACCTGCCGTGGCGCGCCGAGAACAGCCTCACCGTCGCCGAGGTGCCGATCCTCACCCCGGATGAGAGGCTCGATGCGCTGCTCGCGAAAGTGGCGACAGGCATTCTGCTGCTCGGGGCGGTGACCTATCTCGTGATCCGAATCACGCCGCAGGCGGACTTCCCCGGGCAGGAGAGCCACCCCGGGCTCAACGACCTCTTCCTCGGAGTCGTCGCGATCCTCGTCGCGTCGCCGGTCGTGACGCCCGGGCACGCGCTCTGGTTGCTCCCGCTGCTCGTCGTGCGGCCCTTCGGGCTCGCGTGGCTGATGCTGCCGCTTCTCGTCAGCAGTTCGGCGCTGACCCACCTCGCCGGTCCCGAACAGGCCGACCTGACGCTGCCGGGCGGCCGCTTCTCCTTCCGGATCTTCGAGTACGGCGCCTTCGGCCTGCTCCTCGTGCTCGATCTGCTGTGGAAGAAGACTCTCTTTCCCGCGCCGCAGGGTGTCGAGCGGCGCCGCAACCCTCGATCGGCCGCGATCGACGGCCCCGAGGAGACCTTCACGGTCTTCGTCGGCGAGGAAGAGACCGTCGCCCCCCTCTAGCCTGCGACGGCCGCCCCGTCGGCGGCGTTCGTTGACGGATCCCCCGGCGCGGCCTATAGTTTCGCGCTTCGTATCCTGAGAGCTTGTGAAGAGGTCCCGGCTTCGGCCCGAGACCGAGCGAGGCAAGCCTGGCAAGGAGCGCCTCCGGCCCGGATTCGCGGAGTAGCAGGGCGAGGAGGCGCCACGCGGCCGGGCGCAGCCGCGGCCGGTCCGTGCCGGCCCGGACTTGGTTCACGGTCTCCGAGCGCCACGAGACGTTTCCGTTCGCCATGAACGCTTCCCTGTTCGCTGCGGCAAGCCTTGAGAACGGGCCGGTGGACTACCTGCCCGTCTTCCTGTTGTTGGTTCTCGCCGCGGGCCTCGGGGGCGTGCAGCTCTTCCTGTCGTGGATGGTGGGGGTCCGGGGGGCGAAGGGGCCGATCAAGGACTCCGCCTACGAGTGCGGCATCGCGCCGGAGGGCGAGGCCCATACGCGGTTCAGCGTGAAGTTCTACCTCGTCGCGGTGCTCTTCATCCTCTTCGATATCGAAGTGGTCTTCCTCTACCCCTGGGCGGTCCACTTTGGCGGCGGCAGCGCCGAGGGCAGCGTCTTCGCGGGCCACGGGGCGATGCTCCGCTTCCTCTTCCTCGAGATGCTCCTCTTCATCGGCATCCTCTTCCTCGGCTGGTACTGGGTCGTCAAGAAGAGGGCGCTCGACTGGGAGGAGGCATGAGCACGCTCTCCGAGGAGCTCCTCGCCCTCGCACCCGCCGGCGTCGCGGCGACCCCCGATCTTCGCAACGAGCTCCGCTTCACCGCCGCCGCCTCCGCCCTGCACGGTTTTGTCGCGGCCCTGCGCGACAAGTCCTTCGAGATGCTCGTCTACGTGACGGCCGTCGACAACTACCTCGACGAGCCGCGCTTCGAGGTCGTCTACGGCCTCCGCTCCCTCGCGCGCAACGTCGACGCGAGGATCCACGTTCCCGTTCCGGGGGAGGAGCCCTCCGTGCCCACGGTGACCGACCTCTATCCCGCGGCGAACTGGATGGAGCGCGAGGTCTGGGACATGTTCGGCGTGCGGTTCGAGGGACACCCCAACCTCGAACGGATCCTGATGTGGGAGGGGTTCCAGGGCCACCCGCTGCGGAAGGACTACCCGCTGCTCGGCAACACCCCCGGGACCCCCGGACATCTCGGCAAGGGAGGCAAGGCGTGAGCACGCAGGTCGACATCGTCCTCGACCGGCCGGAGCAGAAGAGCGAGCACCAGATCCTGAACATGGGCCCGCAGCACCCGAGCACCCACGGCGTGCTCCGCGTCGTGCTCGAACTCGACGGCGAGATCATCGTGAAGGCGACCCCGGTCGTCGGCTACCTCCATCGCGCGATGGAGAAGCTCGCCGAATCGATGACCTTCCACATGTTCACGCCCTACACGGACCGCCTCGACTATCTCGCGCCGCTCGCGAACAACGTCGCGCTGAGCACCGCGCAGGAGAAGCTGATCGGGATCGAGATCCCGCCGCGGGCGCAGGCGATCCGCGTGCTCTGCACCGAGCTGTCGCGCATCAGCGCGCACCTGCTCGGCCTCGGCGCCTTCGCGATGGACCTCGGCGCGATGACGGTCTTCCTCTGGGCCTTCCGCGAGCGCGAGAAGATCTACAACCTGATCGAGCACCTGAGCGGCGCGCGTTTCACCACGAGCTACACCCGCGTCGGCGGCGTCGCGAGCGACATCCCGGAGGGGTTCCTCTCCGACCTGAAGGCGTTTCTCGACCAGTTCCCCGCGCAGGTGGACGAGTTCGAGAAGATGCTGACGCGCAACCGCATCTGGGTCGAGCGGACGAAGGACATCGGCGTGATTTCGCGCGAGGACGCGCTGGCGTACGGGCTCACGGGCCCGAACCTGCGCGGCAGCGGCGTCGCGTGGGATGCCCGCGTCAAGCGCCCCTACCTCGGGTACGAGCGCTACGAGTTCGAGGTCCCGGTCGGGTCGGTCGGCGACTGCTTCGACCGCTACCTCTGCCGCGTCGAGGAGTTGCGCCAGAGCACGTCGATCCTGCTTCAGGTGATCGACAAGTTGCCCGGCGGCCCGATCCTCGCGCAGGACTCCAAGGTGAGCCTGCCGCAGAAGAGCAAGGTCTTGCAGGGGATGGACGAGCTGATCCACCAGTTCATCCTCGTGACGGAGGGCCAGGACGCGCCGGTGGGCGAGAGCTACTTCGGCGCCGAGAACCCGAAGGGGGAACTGGGCTTCTTCTTCCGCTCGAAGGGGGGCGGCTACCCCGACCGGATGTTCATCCGCTCCCCCTCCTTCGTGAACCTCCAGATCCTGCCGCTCATCTGCAAGGGTCGCTTCATCAGCGACGTCGTCGCGATCCTCGGGTCGATCGACTTCGTGATGGGGGAGTGCGACCGGTGAACTTCTCCGCCGAACTCGTCGCGAAGGTCGAGGGGCTCTGGAAGCGCTACCCGCACCGGCAGGCGGCGCTGCTGCCGGCGCTGCACCTGATCCAGCGCGAGCGAGGCGGCTGGCTCTCCCCGGAGACGATCCGCGACGCGAGCGAACTGCTCGGGATCCCCGACATGCACATCCGCGGCGTCGTGGGGTTCTACGACATGTTCCACGACCACCCGGTCGGGCGGCACATCGTGCGCGTCTGCAAGACGCTCTCCTGCAAGCTGCGCGGCGCGGACGCGATCCGCGGACACATCCGCTCGAAGTACGGCGTCGCGCACAGGGGGACGACCCCCGACGGCCGCTTCACCTACATGGACTTCGAGTGCCTCGGCCACTGCTCCACCGCGCCGATGATGCTCGTCGACGACGAGAAGCACGAGAACCTCACGCTGGCGAAGGTGGACGACGTGCTGGGCAGGCTCGCATGATCGGCGAAACGAGGGTGATGCTCGAGTGGGCCGACGATCCGGCGCAGGCGACGCTGGAGGGCTACCGGTCGCACGGCGGCTACGAGGCCCTCGCGAAGGCGATCCGGGAGATGACCCCGGACCAGGTCACGGAGCAGGTGATCCAATCGGGATTGAGGGGGCGCGGGGGAGCGGGATTCCCCTGCGGGAAGAAGTGGACCTTCGTCCCGAAGAAGACCGACAAGCCCAAGTACATCGCCGTCAACGCCGACGAGAGCGAGCCCGGGACCTGCAAGGACCGGCAGATCATGGAGCGCGACCCGCACCAGATGCTCGAAGGGACGCTGCTCGCCGCCTATGCGATCGGCGCGTCGGCGGCCTACGTCTACATCCGCGGCGAATACCCGCACTCGATCCGGGCCGTCGAGCGCGCCATCGACGAGGCGCGCGCCGCCAACCTGGTCGGCCGCAACATCCTCGGCAGCGGGTTTGGCTGCGAGATCTGGGTCCACCCGGGGGCGGGCGCCTACATCTGCGGCGAGGAGACGGCGCTGCTGACGTCGCTCGAGGGCAATCGCGGCTATCCCCGCATCAAGCCCCCCTTCCCCGCGGTCGAGGGGCTCTGGCGCTGTCCGACGCTGGTCAACAACGTCGAGACGCTCGCCTGCGTGACGCACATCATCCGGCGGGGCGCCGGCTGGTTCGCCGGGCTCGGCTGCCCGGGCTCGACCGGCACGCGGCTCTTCTGCCTCTCCGGCCACATCCGGAACCCCGGCGTCTACGAACTCGAGTGCGGCAGGTTCACGCTGCGCGAATTGCTGATGGACCTCGGCGGCGGCACGCTGTCGGGCCGGCCGATCAAGGGGGTCATGCCCGGGGGATCGAGCTTCCCGGTCCTCGCCGCCGGCGAACTCGACGTGCGCTTCGACGTCGACTCGGTCGCGAAGGCGGGTACGAGCCTCGGCAGCGGCGCGATCATGGTCTTCGACGACACGGTCAGCGCGGTCGACGTCGCGCTGAACATCGCCGAGTTCTACTCCCACGAGTCCTGCGGACAGTGCACGCCCTGCCGCGAAGGGAGCGGGTGGGTGCGCCGGATGTTGCAACTCGTCCGCGACGGCAAGGCGGGCGCGGGCGATCTGGAGACGCTCTGGGACGTGACGACGAAGATGGACGGCACGACGATCTGCGCCCTGGCGGAGGCCTTGGTCTGGCCGGTCCAGAGCTACGTCAAGAAGTTCCGCCCCGAGTTCGAGGCGGCGCTCGCCGCGGGGATCGTCGCGTGAGGGACACCGTGCGCGTGACGATCGACGGCCTCCCGGTCGAGGTGCCCGCCGGCGCGAACCTGATCGAGGCGGCCGCCCACGCCGGGAAGTCGGTCCCGCACTACTGCTGGCACCCGCGGCTGTCGGTCGTCGGCAACTGCCGGATCTGCCTCTGCGAAGTGGAGGGGATGGGCAAGCTGCAGATCGGCTGCAACACGCAGGTGCGGGAGGGGATGGCCTTCCACACCGAGAACGCGCGCGTCAAGGGCGCCCGCGCCGGTGTGATGGAACTGCTGCTGATCCACCATCCGCTCGACTGCCCCATCTGCGACCAGGCGGGCGAGTGCAAGCTCCAGGACTACGCGGTGGACCACGGCACCGGAGTCACCCGCTACGGATTCCCGAAGGTCAAGAAGCCGAAGAACATCTCGTGGGGCGACAAGGTCGTCTTCGACTCCGAGCGCTGCATCCTCTGCACCCGGTGCGTCCGCTTCGCCGCCGAGGTGGCCGGCACCGACGAGATCGGGATCGACCTGCGCGGCGAGAAGGCGACGCTGATCGTGAAGGGCGACGGCCACCTGACCTCGCCCTACCAGATGAACGTGATCGACCTCTGCCCCGTCGGCGCGCTGACGAGCCGCGACTTCCGCTTCAAGTCCCGCGTCTGGTTCATGAAGTTCACGGAGACGATCTGCACGAGTTGCGCGCGCGGATGCAACGTCGTCGCGGGGGCGCGCAACGACCGCATGCTGCGCATGGTGCCGCGTCCGAACCCGCAGGTGAACGACCACTGGATGTGCGACCACGGCCGGCTGCACTACGGATTCGTCAACGATCCGGAGCGGCTCACGTCGCCGCGCATCGGCGGCAAGGGGGCCCCCTACCCCCCCGCCATCGCCCGTTCCGCGGAGCTGCTGAAGGCCGCGAGGGGCGACGGGATCCTCGTCGTCGCCTCGCCGTTCATGACCAACGAGGAGCTCCTTGCGCTGAAGGGCATCTGCGACGCGCTCGGCGTCGCCGACCGGTGGTTCGTGAAGCCCACCGGCGAGGGCGATGAGCTCTTGCGCCACCCCGAGCTCTGTCCGAACGCCCGGGGCTGCGCGCTGCTCGGCTTCGAGGAGGCGCCGGCCGAGCCGGCGGCCGACCGCAAGTGGGGCGCGCTTCTCCATGTCGTGCCGCACGAGGGGGCGACGCTCCCGGCCGAAATCGCGGCCCGCGCGAAGAAGCGGATCCTGCTCTCGCTTCGCGAACGCGAGGCCGATGTCTGCCTCCCGCTGACGACCTGGATCGAGAAGGACGGCACCGTGGTCAGCGCCGGCGACATCGTCCAGCGCGTCGCGAAGGGGCTCACGTTCGAGCCGACGCTTCTCACCGAACGGACGGTCCTCGAGAACATCCGCGCGGCGCTGGAACCCGGCTTCGCTCCGGCGGATACCGCCTCGCAGGCCTTCGCGCGGCTCGCGCGCGCGTGCCGCGCCTTCGAGGATCTCACGTGGCAGAAGGTCGGCACCGGCGGCGTGCGGCTTGGGGCGCAGGAGGTGGCGCGGTGAACTTCCTCGCGCTGCTCGGCAAGCTGCTCCACATCGTGATCGTCGGCGCGGCGGTGCTGCCGCTCACCGCGGCGGTGCTCGTCTGGGCCGAGCGCAAGGTCAGCGCCTTCATGCAGGACCGCCTCGGTCCGAACCGGGTCGGCCCGGCGGGCCTCTTGCAGCCGATCGCCGACCTGCTCAAGTTCATCTTCAAGGAGGACGTCGTCCCGGGCCACGTCAACCGCGGGATGTACATCCTCGCGCCCTGCCTCTCGCTGGTCCCCGCGCTGGTCGGCTTCTGCGTCGTCCCCTATGCGCGCGGCATGGCGATCGCGGACCTCAACGTCGGCATCCTGCTCGTCTTCGCGGTCTCGTCGATGGGCGTCTACGGCATCACGATCGGCGGCTGGGCGAGCAACAGCAAGTACAGCCTGCTCGGCGGCGTGCGCAGCAGCGCGCAGATGATCAGCTACGAACTCGCGCTGGGGCTCTCGGTGATCCCGGTCTTCCTCGTCACCGGCGACCTGAACCTCGAGCGCGTCATCGCGTGGCAGGCGGAGAACGTCTGGCTCGTGATCCCGCTCTTCCCGGCGTTCGTGATCTTCCTCGTCTGCGGCTACGCCGAGACGAACCGGCTGCCGTTCGACTGCCCCGAGGCGGAGACCGAACTCGTCGCCGGCTACCACACCGAGTACTCGTCGATGAAGTTCGCGCTCTTCTTCATGGCGGAGTACATCCACATGATCACCGCGTCGGCGCTGACGGTGACGCTCTTCTTCGGCGGCTACACGCTGCCCGGCGTGGTCTATCCGGAGGGGGCTTGGGGGACGATGCTGAGCGGGCTCGTCTTCGTCGCGAAGACCGGCTTCTTCCTCTTCCTCTTCATCTGGGTGCGCTGGACGCTGCCGCGCTTCCGGTACGACCAGTTGATGAACCTCGGCTGGAAGGTGATGCTGCCGCTGAGCCTCGTCGTGATCGTCGTGACCGCGGGCTTCCTGACGGTGGTGCGCGGATAGGGGTCGGGATGAAGATCAAGGTCGTCCGGCGCCCGGACCTGAAGTTCGGCGAGCGCATCTACCTCGGCACCGTCGTCAAGGGGCTCACCCTGACGATCCGCCACTTCTTCGGCGTGATGCTCGACCTCTTCCGCTGGAAGCGGAAGCGGACCGCGATCACGATGCAGTACCCCGAGGAGCGCTGGGACTTCAAGGACAACTTCCGCGGCGCGCCGGCGCTCGTGCTCGACCCCGACGGCCGCGAGAAGTGCGTCGCCTGCCAGATGTGCGAGTTCGTCTGCCCCCCGAAGGCGATCACGATCGTCGGGCGCGAGTTCGAGGACCCGAACAAGGTCGAGAAGTACCCCGAGGTCTTCGAGATCGACATGCTGCGCTGCATCTACTGCGGCTTCTGCGAGGAGGCGTGCCCCGAGGAGGCGATCTTCCTCGTGAAGGAGGCGGAGATCGTCCATGAGAAGAAGGAGGCCTTCGTCCACGACAAGAAGAAGCTCTACGCGATGGGCGGGATCCGGGAGGACCGGATCTGGAAGTGGAAGCACAAGTGACGCTCTTCTTCTGGATCTTCGCCGCGCTGATCGCGGGGGCCGGCCTGATGGCGGTGACCCGGCGCAACGGCGTCAGCGCCGCCCTCTGGGCGGCGGTCGTCTTCATCGGCATCGCCGGCGAGTTCGTGCTGATGCGCGCCTACTTCCTCGCCGTCGTCGAGGTGCTCGTCTACGCCGGCGCGATCATGGTGCTCTTCCTCTTCGTCATCATGCTGCTGAACCTCCGCGAGGAGGACTTGCAGGCGATGCAGGGCGGGCCGCGGCTCCATGTGGCCGGGGCCTTCTTCGCGGTGGCCTTCCTCGGCGCGCTCGTCTGGACCTGCCGCCGCGCCGGGCTCTTCGCCGAGCCGCTGCGGGCGGTCAAGGCGGGGGAGACGTCGGGGGTCGCCGGCCCGCTCTTCGAGCGGTTCGTGCTCCCGTTCGAGATCGCGTCGCTGCTGCTGCTCGCGGCGATCGTCGGCGCGGTGCTGATCACGAAGCGGAGGCTCCGGTGACCGTCGGCCACATGGTGACGCTGGCCGGCGTGCTCTTCACGGTGGGCATGCTCGGCGTGCTGTCGCGGCGCAACATCCTGATCGTGCTGCTCTCGGTCGAGTTGATGCTGAACGCGGCGGCGCTCGCGTTCGTCGCGTTCGCGAACCGCTGGGACAACCTCGACGGCCAGGTCATGGTCTTCTTCGCGATCACCGTCGCCGCGGCGGAGGTCGCCGTCGGGCTCGCGATCGTGATCGCCCTCTTCCGGCTCCGGGCCACGGTGGACACCGACCGGGTCGACCTGCTGCAACGGTAGGGACATGGGCTTCCTCGCCTGGACGACCCTTCTCGCGCCGCTGCTGGCGGCGGTCGCGCTGACGCTGATGCCGGGGCTGCGGCGCAGCGGCGCCGGGCCGAAGCTCGCGATCGCGTCCGTGCTCTTCTGCGCGTTTTCCTCCTTCCTCTTCTGGGTCGGGGACGTCGAACTCCACTCGCCGTGGAGCTGGATGGATCTGTCGGGGGCCGGGGGGCCGCTCGTCGGCATCGGCGTGCTCGTCGATCCGCTCAGCAAGATGATGCTGCTCGTCGTCGGCTGGGTCGGCAGCGCGATCTTCGTCTTCGCGCTCGGCTACATGAAGGGCGACCCGTCGATCGGCCGCTTCTTCGCGAAGTTCGCGCTCTTCGTCTTCTCGATGCTCGGCATCGTGCTCGCCGACAACTTCCTGATGATCTTCGTCTTCTGGGAGCTCGTCGGCGCGAGCAGCTACCTGCTGATCGGCTACTACTACGAGAAGCCGTCGGCGGTCGAGGCGGGGAAGAAGGCCTTCCTGACCAACCGCGTCGCCGACTTCGGCTTCCTGCTCGGGATCCTGCTCATCTGGAACCTGACCGGCCACTTCGACTTCGCCGGCATCGAGCAGGCGATCGCCGGCGGGGCGCTTTCGGGCGCCGGCTCGGGCACGCTCGCCTTCGCGGCGCTGCTGATCTTCATGGGCGCGGCCGGCAAGAGCGCGCAGATCCCCTTCCACGTCTGGCTGCCCGACGCGATGGAGGGGCCGACGCCCGTCTCGGCGCTGATGCACGCGGCGACGATGGTCGCGGCGGGCGTCTACATGGTGATCCGCGTCTTTTTCTGCTTCGGCGGCGTCGGCGGCGTCGACTGGGGCTGGGCGCCCGGTTTCGTCGCGATGACCGGCGGCTTCACCGCGGTGCTCGCGGCGACGATCGCTCTCGTCCAGCGCGACATCAAGAAGGTGCTCGCCTACTCGACGCTCTCCCAGCTCGGCTACATGGTCATGGCGCTCGGCGCGGGCTACTACAGCATCGCGATGTTCCACCTGACGACGCACGCCTTCTTCAAGGGGCTGCTCTTCCTCTGCGCCGGCTCGGTGATCCACGGCTGCCACCACGAACAGGACATGTTCAAGATGGGCGGCCTCCGGAGGAGGATGCCCGTCACCTTCTGGACCTTCACGGCCGGCATGCTCGCGCTGACCGGCATCATCCCGTTCGCCGGTTTCTGGTCGAAGGACCTGATCCTGGACGCCTTGCACCAGAAGCTCCACGGCTTGCAGTGGATCGCGACGATCACCGCCGGCCTCACCGCGCTCTACATGGCCCGGGCGTGGATCCTCACCTTCCTCGGCGAGTACCGCGGCCACGCGCATCCGCACGAGTCTCCGAAGGTGATGACCCTGCCGCTGGTCTTCCTCGCGATCATGTCGTTCTGGATCGGATGGCCCTACGGCGCCTTCCAGAGCTACCTCGGCAAGTGGTCCCCGAAGCCCCTCCATATCGATCCGAGCATCGCCGTCGTCTCCTCCGCGGTCGTTGCCGTCGGCTACCTCGCCGCCTTCTGGTTCTACCGGAAGGGACTCGAGCGGCCCGGACGGCTCAAGGCGCGCTTCCACGGCCTCTGGCTGCTTCTCGACAACAAGTACTACATCGACGACTTCTACCTCTGGCTCGTCCGGAGCGTGCAGCAGGCGGTCGCCGCCGCCTGCCGGTGGATCGAGGAGAAGGTCGTCGTCGGCGTGCTCGTCGGCTACCCGACGCGCTTCACGCGCTGGTCGGGGGACAAGCTGCGCGGCCTGCAGCAGGGGCGGCTCAACTTCTACGCGTACTGCTTTGTCGGCGGCATGACGGTGCTGATCGTGCTGCTGCTGCTCGGGAGCCGCGGATGATCAGCCTCTTCGTGCTCCTCGCGCCGTTGCTCGGCGTGATCCATCTCGCGCGCATGAAGCCGGAGGAGAAGCCGCGGATCCGCGGTGCCGCGACCTTCTGGACCTCGATCAGCCTCTTCTTCGCGCTCTGGATGTGGATGGGCTACGAGACCGGGGGCGACCGCTGGCAGTACGTGCTCGACGTCGCGTGGGTGCCCTCCCTCGGCCTCGGCTTCCGCCTCGGCGTGGACGGCATCAGCGTCGCGATGGTGGTGCTGACCTCGGTCGTGATCTGGACCGGCTGCTTCATCAGCCGCACGATCGAGGACCGGGTCAAGGAGCACTACATCCTGCTCCTCGCGCTGGTCGTGGGGGTCTTCGGCGTCTTCCTCTCGCTGGACCTCTTCTTCTTCTACTTCTTCTACGAGATGGCCGTGATCCCGATGTTCCTGCTGATCGGGATCTGGGGCAGCCGCGCCGCGCAGTACTCGAAGGAGTACGCGACGATGAAGCTGACGCTCTACCTGACGCTCGGCGCCGTCTTCGCGCTGGTCGGCGTGCTCGCGATCTACTTCGCCGGCGGGCAGACCTTCGACCTGCGGGTGCTCGCGGAGACGAAGTTCTCCGACTCCTTCCAGGTGACCTGGTTCCCGGTCATCTTCCTCGGCTTCGCCTGCATCGTGCCGATGTGGCCGCTGCACTCCTGGTCGCCGATCGGCCACGCCGCGGCGCCGAGCAGCGTCTCGATGCTGCACGCCGGCGTGCTGATGAAGCTGGGCGCCTACGGCATCCTGCGCCTCGGGCTCGACGTGATGCCGCAGGGCGCCGCGCACTGGATGGGCTGGGTCGGCGCGCTCTGCTGCATGAACATCCTCTACGGCGGGCTCGTCGCGATGGCGCAGCGCGACATGAAGTTCATCATCGGCTTCTCGTCGTCGAGCCACATGGGCTACGTGCTGCTCGGCCTCGCGACCCTCGGCATCACCGGCGTGAGCGGCGCGGTCTTCCTGATGTTCGCCCACGGCATCATGACGGCCCTCGCCTTCGCGCTGATCGGCTTCTTCTACGAGCAGACGCACACCCGCGTCGTCGACGACCTCGGCGGCATGCTGAAGAAGCTGCCGTTTGTCGGGACCTGCTTCGTGATCATGGCGATGGCGAGCGCCGGGCTGCCGGGCTTCGCGAACTTCGCCTCCGAACTCCTGGTGCTGCTCGGCGCGTGGAAGTCGGAGTTCCGCCTCGCCGGCACCGGCATCGTGATGCCCGGATGGATCCCGACCACCGCGGCGATCTGGGGCATCGTCATCAGCGCGACCTACCTGCTGCGCGCGGTGCGCGACGCCTGGTTCGGGCCGCTGAACCCGCGCTGGGAGGGTCTCCAGGATGCGACGACCCGCCGGCAGCGGACGCCGTTCGTCGCGCTGGTGCTCGTGCTGACCTTCACCGGCTGCTTCCCCTCCACGCTGCTCGACACGATCTCGAGCGGCGTGCGCAAGATCCGCGGCGTCGCGGCCCTGACGGTCGAGGAGGCGCAGCGTTGAGCGACTGGAATCTCGGCCTCGCGATGCCGGAGTGGATCCTCGTGGCCGCCGCGCTGATCGCGCTCGTGCGCGATGCGCGGTCCGAGTCGGCGTCGAAGCAGGGGGTCGCGCGCGTCTCCCGGTGGGGCATCGTGCTCGCCACGCTCTACGTCGCCTTCCAGGGGCTCGGCCTGGGCGAGGAGGGGCGCGCCTACGCCTTCCTCGGCCACTACGGGCTCGACGCGTTCAGCGTGCTCTTCAAGCTCCTCTTCGGGATCACCGCGCTCTTCATCCATGCGATGGCCGACACGTGGCTTCGCCGCGTGGACCGGGGGCAGGGGGAGTTCCACCTGCTCTGCCTCTTCGCGACGGTGGGGATGTTCTTCGCGGCCTCCGTCGAGGACTTCGCCACTCTCTTCGTCTCGCTCGAACTCGTCACCGTGAGCTTCTACTGCCTCACGGCGTTCAAACGGAACGACCCGAGGAGCGTCGAGGCGGGAGTGAAGTACGTGGTGCTCGGGGCGCTCGCCTCGGCCTTCCTGCTGCTCGGCATCGCCTTCCTCTACGGGGCCACGGGAAGCCTGCTGCTCCGCGACCTCGGCCCGGCGACCGACCAGGGGCTGTCGCACCCCGGGGGTGCGCTGCTCCAGTTCGGCCTCCTGCTGACCATCGTCGGCCTCGGCTTCAAGATCGCGGCCGTCCCCTTCCAGGTCTGGACGCCGGACGTCTACGAGGGCGCGAGCAGCCCGGTGACCGCTTTCCTGAGCATGGGCTCCAAGGCCGCCGGGATCGTGCTGCTTCTGAAGGTCACGCGCGCCTGCATGGGGCCCTCGGGCGCGAGCGGTCTCGCGGTGGCGACCCCGTGGCTGCTGCTCGTCGCGGCGATGGCGGCCGCGACGATCCTCTACGGGAATCTGGGCGCGATGTGGCAGGGCAACATCAAGCGCCTTCTCGGGTACAGCTCGATCGGCCACGCCGGATACGCGCTGATGGGTCTCTTCGCCTTCAGCGAGGACGGGATCACGGCGGTCGCCTACTACCTGATGGCCTACCTGTTCACGGTGCTCGGCGTCTTTGCCGTCGTCATCATCGTCAACGGCGCCGTGCGTAGCCACCAGGTCGAGGATTACGGCGGACTCGGCCGCAGGAGCCCCTTCCTCGCCCTTGTCCTAACCTGCGGCCTGCTCTCCCTCGCCGGGGTGCCTCCTCTCGCCGGCTTCTTCGGCAAGTTCCTGGTCTTTCGGGCGGTGATCGCCAAGGGCACCTTGGTCGCGTACCTGCTCGCGTATGTGGGGGCCGCGGGGGTAGTGGTCTCCCTGTACTACTACCTTTGTGTCGTGAAGCGGCTCTACATGCACGAGGCCGCGGAGGGGGCGGAAACTGGCCCCATTCCGGTTTCCCGCGGCCTCAAGGCGGTCCTCGTGGTCTGCCTGGCTGGCGTCTTCCTGCTTGGGACGGTGATGGCGCCCTTTTACGGCCTCGCGCGCTCGGCCGCAGGCGCGCTCATCGCCGCGCCGTAGGAGCCTGTCCGCCCCTCTCTCGGGTACCCCCCTCGGGGGTGGCGATTCCCGGGCACTCCTCGCGGGGGCCCCGACCGGCTGAAAGGTGCCGGCAAGTGCACGCGTGCGTGCAGCGGCTGCGGCCCATGGGTCCGGCGCGAGCGCGGGATCCCATGCCGAGAGGGCAACGTAGATGCCAGAAGATTCGCGTCAGGAACCTGCCGGCGGCCGGCTCTGCCTTCGCACAGCTACAGTGCCGAGGGTTGGCTCGAGTTAACACTGGTGCCGGAAACTATGTTACCGTTGTTTCCTCCAGCGAGGAGAGCCAGCCGATATGCAAAAAACAGAGGTTGCTGGAAATTTCACTTCCATGCCAACCAGATTGACGGCTAGAGTATTAGCGGCTGCCAGTTGCGGCCGTAGGTGGTAACGCATTCTTTGGTTACCGGAAGTCCGGAGTCGATAGAGAGAGAGTCCGCGGTGGGGCGCAACGCACCGCCGCATTCGAGAGTGACACGAGAGAGTCAATTGGAGGAGTTCTTCATGCTGAAATCTGCAAGAGGTGCCGCTCTATTCGCGGTACTCGCATCGCTTGCGCTTTTCGTCGGGTGTTCCGGAAGCGGCACGCCCTTCGACACGACGGTGCAGGCCATCTTCTTCGAGACGCAGGCCCTGCCGCCCGGCGGCGCGGGCCAGCTCTTCAATGCGGTGATCCGGTTCGGATCGAGCGGGGGAGCGGCGCTCCCCGACCGCTTCGAGCTCGGCAAGGGCGTGCTGCCTCCCGGCGTCACGCTGATCCGAGACCGGGCGGACAACAACGCCGACGGTCTCCCGGACGTGGATGGCGCCTTCACCGGCCATGCGCGCCTGCTCGGCTTCCCGCGGCAGCGCGGCGACTACAGCTTCCGCATCAAGGCGATCTCGACGGGCCTGCTGGGGTCCGAACTCGCCCAGACCGGCACCGAGCAACCGGACCTGTCGATCACCCTCGACTTCGCGCTCACGATCGGCGAGGGGTCGATCGCGATCATGAACCCGACGGCGGCGGAAGGGACGAGCGATCCGGCGGTGCCGTCGTTCCCGGAGGTCATCGACTTCGTGAACCCGGCCAACCCGCAGGCCTTC
>Ga0187893_10006101_pt1 | contig 20891 bp, 16 predicted proteins | sample MA1701074metaG_FD_139574 | JGI IMG/M metagenome (GOLD analysis project Ga0187893, IMG submission 139574) | White microbial mat communities from a basaltic lava cave in the Kipuka Kanohina Cave System on the Island of Hawaii, USA - MA170107-4 metaG ...
TCTTTTGAGTTTCCTGTTGTTGACCTTGAGCGGTTCACAACGCGGATACTCAAATCACTCCCGGAGTTGTCAAACTCCGGGAGCCTCCCCGGCAAAGCCGGGGGGTCTCCCATTCATCTAGAATGATACGGGTAAAAGACAAACCAACCACTTTCCACACAGTGAGGGCCGTCGCGAATGAACTGCCAGTTCATGCTGAAGACCGGTTACGGGCAGCCACACTCCCGCATCCACTTCGTTTCGGAGCTAAAGTTTCCGCTAAAGCTGCCGATCCGCTTTGGCGGAAGGCCGGCGCAAGCTGCTTTCTAATTAGGATCGTCTCAGATCCGGAAAATCGAAGGCACATGGGAGTGTGTTCCGATGGGCGGAACAAGGGACACTGTTTTTCACAAGACGAACTTGGCGACAACACAGCATACGTGATCGTAACAGCGATTATTTCGAGGCAAGTGGCCGCGTATTGTGCCAAGAACGTCATGTCCGGAAGGCGTTCGGGCGGTCGACTGGGCCGCGGGCAGGGAGCAACACCCATTCTCGAACTGCCCTTCGAAGAACGTGGCATTTCTGACTCCGATAGGAGGCCCGATGCCTGATCGCGATTCGACCAACCTTTGGCCTCCTGGTTCTGCGGGCGACCGGCCTCCATTAACGCGTGCATCCAGCGAAGCACCTGAGAAAACTCAGCTGTATATACTGCATCTGGAGGACGATCCCAGAGACGCAGAACTGATCCGATCTGCGCTCGAGAATCAAGGTTTCACTTGCAACGTCGTGCTCGCCCAGACCAAGGAGCAGTTCGAAGAAGCTATTACCCAAGGAACATTTGATCTGGTCCTGTCCGATTATGCGCTCCCTAACTATGATGGACTCACGGCCCTGTCCCTCCTACGTAAGAAACAACCCGACACGCCGTTTATTCTCGTGTCGGGCACGCTGGGCGAAGAAGAGGCCATTGAAAGCCTGAAATGCGGGGCAACAGACTATCTCTTGAAGGCTCGCCTCACGCGGCTGGCGTCCGCAGTGCGTCGGGCTTTGAGTCAAGCCGAGGCGGAGACCCAGCACCGGGAGGCAAGGGAAAAATTGCGACAAAGTCAGGAATTATTCCGACAGATTACTGAGAATGTCGAAGACCTCATCACGGTTTTGGATTTGGAGGGCAGAAGAATCTTCAATAGCCCCTCCTACTGGGGTCTTCTCGGCGATCCGAATCTTCTCATTGGCACTGATTACTTTGCGGATATTTACCCAGATGATGTGGAACGCATCCGCCGAATCTTCCGTGAAACGGTGGCCACAGGTGTGGGACAGCGAGCTGAATATAGGCTCGTGTTGAAGGATGCCACGGTCCGTTTCATCGAGTCGCAAGGCAGTGTCATTCGGAATGGAGAAGGTAAAATCAACAACGTCCTCGTGGTTTCTCGCGACATCACCGAACGCAATCGGGCCGCTGAGGAACTCCAGGAGACGCACCGGCGATTGGTCGAATCCTCCCGTCAAGCCGGCATGGCAGAAGTGGCTACGGGCGTGCTACACAACGTCGGCAACGTGCTCAACAGCATCAATGTGTCGGCTACGCTGGTCGCCGAAATGTTGGCAAAGTCCAAAGCCGCCAACCTGACAAAAGCGGCAGCCCTCCTCCGGGAACACGCAGCCGACCTTGGCGTGTTCCTCACCGCCGACCCCAAAGGCAAGCAATTGCCCGACTACTTCAGTCAACTGGCCGAGCACCTGGCCACCGAGCGAGCCACGCTGCTCAGCGAGATGGACCAACTCCGTAAACACACCGAGCACATCAAGGACATCGTGGCCATGCAGCAAAGTTATGCCAAAATCTCCGGGGTCACCGAGTCCATCAAGGCCACCGAACTGGTCGAAGACGCACTGCGGCTCAACGCCGGGGCCTTGACGCGGCATGACGTGCAGGTCGTGCGCGATTACGCCGTCGACCCCGCTCTCATTATCGATAAGCACAAAGTGTTGCAAATCCTCGTCAACCTGATCCGCAACGCCAAGTACGCCTGTGATGAGTCCGGTAGAAACGACAAACGAATGACTGTGCGAGTAGCCAACGCTGAGGGCCAGGTCAAGATCGAGGTCATTGATAATGGAGTTGGAATTCCTCCGGAGAATCTCACGCGCATTTTTGCCCACGGCTTCACGACGAAAAATGACGGCCATGGCTTCGGCCTTCACAGCGGCGCGCTGGCGGCGACGGAATTGGGCGGGGCGTTGACCGTGCATAGTGACGGTGTCGGCCAAGGCGCCACTTTCACGTTGGAATTGCCGCTCAAGCTTGCGGAACGGAACGCCACGCCCACATCCGGAACGCCTCATGTTGCTGCCTGATATGAAGCAAAGCGCCGACTATCCGGACAATGCGCGGCTTCCGCGCCGCACTTGCCCCTTCCACCTGCCTATACGAAGTGCAGGCGCACCTCCGTTTCGATCACGCGTCGTCATCCTGTCGATGTTGCTGATGGCTGGCGGGGTCGCGTTCATGGTTTGGCACTTGTACCGGCAGCAGTTGGCTCTTTACCATTCCATGGCATTGCAAGGCACCTCGATCCAAGTGGAGTCGCTCAAACAATTTCGCAGACTGTATTCTACGGAAATCGCAGCGCGTGCGAAGTCCTTCGGACTCGATGTCGTTCACGACTACGAGAATAGGGATCGCGCGTTACCACTCCCCGCGACCCTCACAATGAAACTGGGGGAAGCGATCAGTCGGGAGCGACCTGGAGCGGTCGTGCGACTTTACAGTGACCATCCCTTTCCGTGGCGCAAGGCAACCGGCGGCGCCCGAGACGACTTTGAGGTCGAGGCCCTCCGCTACTTGAAGCAGCGGCCTGATGAACCGTTCTATCGCTTCGAGGACTACCAGGGCCGCTCTTCGTTGCGCTACGCGGTCGCAGACCGAATGCAAGCCAGTTGTGTAGCATGCCACAACAGCCATGCGGACAGTCCGAAGACCGATTGGAAAGAGGGCGATGTCCGAGGGGTGCTTGAATTCATTCGTCCGCTGGACAACGGCGGCGCTGCGGTAGCTACAAGACGCGCGAGCTTATGGTGGGCTTTCGGTGCCATTGCCGCCATTCTGGGAGTTGCTCTGCTGGGTTTTGGATTGGCCCTCCGCGGGCTGCGACGCAGCTCGGAATCACTCCACCAGAGCGAAGGACACGTCCGAGCAATCATCGACAGCGCCCTTGATGCAGTTGTCACCATGGACTCGAGTGGTATTATCACGGATTGGAATCCTCAAGCCGCGGTCATCTTCGGCTGGACGCGGCAGGAGGCCATCGGGCGCAAGATGTCCGAGGCCGTCATTCCACATCGCTATCGCGAAGCCCACGAGCGCGGGGTCCAGCATTTTTTGGCCACTGGCGAAGGGGCCGTGCTCAATAAACGGATTGAGATCACCGCTTTGCGCCGCGACGGGAGTGAGTTTCCACTTGAGCTGTCGATTACCCCGCTGAAAGCAGGAGAGTCATTTAGTTTCGCCGCTTTCATCCGAGATATCAGCGCACGCAAGGCAGCCGAAGCGGAGCTGGCGGAGGCGAACAGGGAATTGGTGGATGCTTCCCGCCACGCAGGCATGGCCGAAGTGGCCACCGGCGTCCTGCACAACGTCGGCAACGTGCTCAACAGCGTGAATGTGGCAACCTCGATCGTTGCTGAGACAGTTCGCAAATCCAAGACCGCCAATCTCTCGAAAGCCGTCGTTCTCATGCGCGAACACGCCTCCGATTTGGGCGACTTCTTAACTCACGATCCGAAAGGCTGCCAACTGCTGCCATACCTGGGCCAACTGGCCGATCACCTCAACGCCGAACGGATGGGATTGATCAATGAGCTTGAGGACTTGGCTAAGAATATCGAACACGTGAAAGAGATCGTTTCCATGCAGCAGAATTACGCCAAGGCCGGAGGTGTGAGGGATACGATGGACGTGACCCAACTGGTGGAGGATTCCCTGCGCCTGAACGCCGGTGCCCTGGAGCGTCACGCCGTGAAGGTCGTGCGCGATTACACGCAAGTGCCTCCCGTCGTCATGGACAAGCACAAGGTTTTGCAAATCTTGGTGAACTTGGTGCGCAACGCCAAATACGCATGTGCCGAATCGGGCCGACCGGACAAACAATTGACGCTACGCGTCAGCTGTGACCATGAGGACGTGCGGATTGCCGTCATCGACAACGGCGTAGGAATTCCTCCGGAGAATCTCACGCGCATTTTTGCCCACGGCTTCACGACAAAAAAAGACGGCCACGGTTTCGGCCTGCACAGCGGCGCGTTGGCCGCCAAAGAAATGGGCGGCGTGCTTAAAGTCCACAGCGACGGCGCAGGGCGGGGTGCCACTTTTACGCTTGAATTGCCCCTGAATCCTTCAAGGGACCGATTGTTGAATGAACGGTGCGACAGAAGGGATACTCCAGTGACGGCCTCCTTCCCGTCTCACCTTGCCGCGTGATCTATTGCGATGGAATTTAACAATGAGAAAATGGTATCAGAGTTTGAAGGTGTCCGGCAATGAAGCTGGCCCGCCTGGACGCGTCACTTCCATCCCGACGGTGATCGCGGCGGCCATTTGGCTGTCGGCCATTGTTGCCGCCATGGCCGTCATCATCAGTTACTCGAAGGCTCCGAGCCATTCTGGAACTCCACCGTCCCATTGGCCTGATCACAGCCGGATCCCAAGGGATACCAGCCATCCTACTCTGGTCATGTTCGCGCATCCGCGATGTCCATGCACGCGGGCGAGTCTCGGCGAACTAGAATTACTCATGGCGCACTCTCCGGGCCTACTCGGTGCCCATGTGGTGTTTATCAAGCCGGCGGGCACAGCTGAAGATTGGGCAAAGGCGGATTTGTGGCGCAAGGCGGCTGCCATTCCGGGAGTGAACACTCACTTCGACGAGGCTGGAGTCGAAGCCAGGCGGTTCCATTCCGAGACGTCAGGTCAAACTGTGCTGTACGACCGAAACGGGCAGTTGCTTTTCCATGGAGGCATTACCAGTTCGCGAGGGCATTCTGGGGACAATCCCGGGCGCAGCGCCATCACGGCTTTCTCGCGGAACGAGATAGCCAACTCGATCAAAACACCTGTCTTCGGCTGTTCTCTCTTTGAAGCCGACTGCCAGGAGCAAGGCGGCAAATGCACGAAATGAAACCCGACACATCACTTGATGAGGCCGCGTCGGAACGGGCAAGAACACTTTTCCAGGAATCTCAGAACCGGATTCATCGCCGGGCCGACCGGCTTTTTGCCAACCTGATGGTGGCACAATGGTTGGCCGGAATTGCTGCGGCGTTGTGGATATCGCCCAAAACCTGGATTGGGGCCGCCAGTCAAACGCACGGGCATGTCTGGGCCGCGCTCTTCCTTGGCGGCGCGATGGCCGCGTTCCCAGTATTCCTCGCTTGGAGACAACCGGGTCGCGCCTTGACCCGGCACGTCATTGCTGTCGCGCAAATGCTGACTTCCGCGCTGCTGATTCATCTAAGTGGCGGGCGCATTGAGACGCACTTTCATGTGTTTGGTTCGCTGGCGTTCTTCGCCTTTTATCGGGACTGGCGCGTGTTACTGACCGCCACGGTCGTAGTAGCGATGGACCACATGGTGCGCGGGATATTTTGGCCGCAGTCGGTGTTCGGTGTACTGACCACGAGCCCATGGCGCTGGATTGAACATGCGGGCTGGGTCATCTTCGAAGACATATTCCTGTTCATCTCCATCCGGCAGAGTTTGCAAGACATGTTCGAGGTCGCCGCACGACGCGCGAATCTGGAAGCCGTCAACATGACGATCGAACGTCAAGTGGCGGATCGAACCGCCGAATTGACGCGAGAAAACGCCGAGCGTAAGCAGGCGGAAGAGGCGTTGCGCAAGAGCGAAGCCCAGCTTCAAACGGTCGTCGAAAACCTTGCAGAAGGCGTGGTGGTTTCCGATCTCAACGGTCAGTTGCTGCATTTCAACCGGGCGGCGTTGGAGATGCACGGGTACGCCAGCCTGAACGAATGCCGTCGCCACCTCACCGAGTTCACCGACACTTTCGAACTCTCCAGCCTGGACGGGCCTGTCTTGCCTGTGGACCGATGGCCGTTAGCGCGCATCCTGCGCAATGAGAAGTTGCGCGAGCTGGAGGTGCGCGTCCGTCGCACTCAAACCGATTGGCATCGGGTCTTCAGCTACGGCGGGACTCTCGTTCATGACGGAGCCGGTCAACCGCTGCTGGCCGTGGTAACCATTAGTGATCTCACGGAGCGCAAGCGGGCCGAAGCTGAACTGGAAGATGTGCATAAGCAACTGCTCGACACTGCCCGCCAAGCCGGTATGGCGGAAGTGGCTACAGGAGTCCTGCACAATGTTGGCAACGCGCTCAACAGTGTGAACGTGTCTGCCACGCTCATCGCTGAACGGGTACAGAAGTCGAAGGTGGGCAACCTGGGCAAAGCCGTGACGTTGTTGCAGAAACACTCGACCAATCTCGGCGAATTCCTCACCACCGACGCCAAGGGCAAGCAGTTGCCCGGTTACCTGCACCAACTCAGCGAACACCTGGACGGCGAGCAGCAGATCGTCCTCAATGAAGTCGAATCGCTCCGCAAAGACCTCGAACATATCAAGGACATTGTGGCCATGCAGCAGAACTACGCCAAAGTTTCTGGCGTGGTGGAGACGGTGAAGGCGTCCGAACTGGTCGATGAAGTCCTCCGCATGAACGCTTCTTCCCTGGCCCGGCACGATGTCCGGGTGGTGAGAGAGTGCGAAGAGGGGCCGGTGCTCAGTGTCGAAAGACACAAGGTGTTGCAGATTCTCGTAAACTTGATCCGCAACGCAAAGAATGCCTGCGACGAAACAGGACGTGTCGACAAGCAACTGACCTTGCGCGTTACCGCCGCCAACGGAAAGGTCAGTTTCTCGGTCATCGACAACGGGGTCGGCATCCTGCCCGAAAATCTCACCCGCATTTTTGCCCACGGCTTCACGACCAAGAAAGACGGTCACGGCTTCGGCCTGCACAGCGGTGCGCTGGTGGCCAAGGAATTGGGTGGAGAACTGCGCGTTCACAGTGACGGCGTCGGTCAAGGCGCGACCTTCATTCTGGAATTGCCTCTGGAACAAAGAACCGCTCCGAAATTGAAGGCCGCATGAGAGAACAAACCGACAACATAATGGTACCCTTTCCAGTCAAGCTTCTGACGGGAGCGCTCGCCCTCTCCAGCCTGTTGCTGGCCGGGTTGGTTTGGTCCGCTTATGACACCTATCGCAAGGTCGATACAGTGCAAGTGCACGATCTACGCATTGAAGAATTACGAGGAACCATCATTCATTTGGACGAAGTGTTGACCATGTCGGCGCGCATGGCGGTGGCCACGGGCGATCTGTCCTGGGAGCAACGCTATCGACAGTTTGAAACACAATTGGACGCGGCCGTGAAGGAAGCCGTCCAACTGACCGCCCATTCGGGTAGCGCCGAGGCCGCGGCGCAGACCGACTCAGCCAATCTCAAATTGATCGAAATGGAAAACCAGAGCTTCGCCCTGGTTCGTAACCGCCGGATTGATGAAGCCAAAGCCATCCTGTTCAGTGAAGCATATGAAACCCAAAAGAAGATTTACGCCGACGGCATGGTGAAATTCATTGAGCAACTTAGGAAACAGTTGGCGGCCAGCCGCCAACAAAAACGACGTGAGGCGACGTTCTCCGTCGTACTCACGGCCAGTATCTTCATCCTTCTTTTTTTCACCTGGCTGACGGTCGTGGGTCGGTTGAATCTGTGGCGCACATCCCAGTTGACCAGCTTTGCCCGGCTCGCTCGAGCGGAAGAAGAACTTCGCAAGGCCCATGGATCTTTGGAGAAGCGCGTAGAAGAGCGGACCGGTGAACTGAAAAAAGCCAATGCCGATTTGACTACGGAGATCGCCTCGCGGGAAAAGGCCCAACAGGAACTGGAAGCAACTCACCGTCAACTGCTGCAAATCTCCCGTCAAGCCGGCATGGCCGAAGTGGCCACGGGGGTCTTGCACAACGTGGGCAACGTGCTCAATAGCGTCAACGTTTCCGCCACGCTGATCGCCGACAATGTGAAAAAATCTAAAGTCGTCAACTTGACGAAAGCGGCGGCTCTCCTCAAGGAACACGCCAACGACCTGGGCGCCTTCCTGATAAGCGATCCCAAGGGGCAACAATTGCCCGGCTACCTGAGCCAACTGGCAGAACATCTCGCTGAGGAACAAACCAGCACCGTCGCTGAACTCGAATCGCTCCGAAAGAACATCGAACACATCAAGGACATCGTCGCAATGCAGCAAAGCTACGCCAAAGTCTCAGGCGTCACGGAAACGATGGAGATCACCGAGCTCGTGGAAGATGCCTTGCGCATGAACGCAGGAGCACTGACCAGACACGACGTTCAAGTTATTCGCGAATACACAAAAGTCCCGCCGGTTACAATCGACAAGCACAAGGTGTTGCAAGTGCTCGTGAATCTGATCCGCAATGCCAAATACGCCTGCGACGAATCCGGCCGGTCCGACAAGCAGATGACGATGCGAGTGGCCAGCTGTGATAATTGGGTCAGAATTTCGATCAGCGACAATGGCGTTGGAATTCCTGCGGAAAACCTAACTCGTATCTTCAACCATGGATTTACCACGCGTAAAGTAGGTCATGGTTTCGGCCTTCACAGCGGCGCGCTGGCGGCCAAGGAAATGGGCGGGGCTTTGACCGTGCAGAGTGATGGCGTCGGCAAAGGCGCAACCTTTACTATCGAACTGCCGCTCAAATCACTCGTGAAGCTTGCGGCCTGAAAACAATAGATATGATGAATACGACCAACCGACGGATTCTGGTGATCGACGATAACCGGGCGATTCATGAGGATTTCCGAAAAATCCTTGCGCCGATCGCGGAAAACAAAACCTCGCTCGCCGCAGCCGAATTCGCCTTGTTCGGTGAGACTCCACTCGCACAAAGCGAACTGACGTTCGAGATTGATTCGGCGTTCCAGGGCCAGGAAGGACTGGCTTTCATCCACCGGGCGTTGGAAGAGAAGCGCCCCTACGCGATGGCCTTTGTCGATGTGCGAATGCCGCCTGGCTGGGACGGAATCGAAACCATTGCCCGTATCTGGAAGGAGTACCCCGATCTGCAGGTCGTCGTCTGCACGGCTTACTCGGATTATTCATGGGAAGAAATGGTTGAGAAGCTGGGCCACTCCGACCGGCTCGTCATCCTCAAGAAACCCTTCGACAACATCGAAGTGCTCCAACTGGCCAATGCACTGACGGAGAAGTGGCAGCTCTATCAGCAGGCCAAGTGCAAACTTGAAGACCTCGAACGCATGGTGCGTGAGCGCACGGCAGCATTGCAGACCGCCAATGCCGAACTTGCGGCGGCCAACCATTGTCTTCTCGAGGAGTCCCAGCGGGCCAAGCAACTCGCGGCGACCGCGCTCGTCGCCAACAAAGCCAAGGGCGAGTTCCTGGCCACCATGAGCCACGAGATCCGCACGCCGATGAACGGCATCATCGGGATGACCGGCCTGTTGCTTGACACCGAACTGACCCTGGAACAACGCGAGCACGCGGAGACGGTCAAAGAGAGTGCCAACTCATTGCTCAACATTCTCAACGACATTCTCGACTTCTCGAAAATCGAGGCGGGCAAACTCAGTCTGGAAGCGATTGACTTTGATCTGCGTAAAACAGTCGAAGGCGTCGTGGCGCTGCTGTCGGATCGCGCCCTGGCCAAAGGCATCAAGCTCTCGCTCTCCATCCAACCGGAAGTGCCCGCCGGCTTGCGGGGCGACCCTACCCGGCTGCGCCAGTTGCTCCTGAACCTAGTGAGCAATGCCATAAAGTTCACCGACCAAGGCGAGGTGTTCGTAACCGCTTCCTGTCGCGGCGAACCCGGCGAAAAGGTTGTACTGCATTGTAACGTCCGCGACACTGGTGTCGGTCTGTCCGAGGCGGCTCAGCAGAAGCTCTTCCAGCCTTTCACGCAAGCGGACTCGTCCACCACCCGCAAATTCGGCGGCACTGGTCTCGGATTGGCCATTTGCCGGCGGCTCGTGGAATTGATGGAAGGAGAAATCGGTGTCACCAGCACTGAAGGCAAGGGTTCCACTTTCTGGTTCAGTGTGGGTTTCGGAAAATCGCAACATTCTGACCACGCCGACTCGGTGAACATCGCTGCCACTCCGGCCACTGGCGCGCTGGCGCGTCGCCAGACGCTCCGCGTCCTGGTGGCTGAAGACAATCGAGTGAACCAAAAGCTCGCCATGGTACAGTTGCGCAAACTTGGCTGCGAGGTTGAAATGGCTAGTAACGGCGTGGAGGCGATGGAAGCGTGGAAGCGAGGCGCGTTCAACTTGATTTTCATGGATTGCCACATGCCCGAGATGGACGGCTACGAGGCTACCCGGCGAATTCGAGCGCTGGAAAAGCAGAAAGCACTCGTCCCGACCCGCATCATTGCCATGACGGCAAATGCCATGCAAGGCGACCGCGAGAACTGCTTGGAGGCCGGCATGAATGACTACATTTCCAAGCCAGTGGATGTGGCGGAATTGCGAGTGCTGCTCGAAAGAAACTTTCCCGATAACCGCGGCGCTCAAGCTGTTCGCCTCCTGGCCTGGGCATTGAAACAAACTGTGACAAATGAAACGGTATCACCTCGACGTTCAATGGAAGGAACCTGTGCAGCAAGCCCGCAGCAGCAACGAGGACCGTTGTACCATGGCACAGTTCCGCCAGACTGAGCGAGGGAACGAACTATTGGCGCATCATCCACATACCTCTTTGCCGTTACCGGCCGCATGAAGACATTGAGTCAGGACACCAACCGACGCGTGTTGATCATTGATGACAATCACGCGATTCACGCTGATTTCCGGAAGATCCTCTGCCCGGGCCCAACGACTGCCGCGCTGGACAAGGTTGAAGCGGAGTTGTTCAACGCGCCGGCAGCTTCAACGGGCGGCGGCGCGTTCGAGGTCGATTCAGCCATGCAGGGCAAGGAGGGACTGGAGCGCGTGCAACAGGCCGTTCAGGTCGGACGGCCTTATGCCCTGGCGTTCATCGACGTGCGGATGCCGCCGGGCTGGGACGGCATCGAAACCACGGCCCAGATTTGGAAAATCGATCCCGATCTGCAAGTCGTCATTTGCACCGCTTATTCCGATTATTCGTGGGATGAGATGCTGGCCAAGATCGGCCAGTCCGATCGACTGGTCATTCTCAAGAAGCCCTTCGACAATGTTGAGGTCCTCCAACTGGCCAACGCGCTCATTGCCAAGTGGCACTTGCTCCAGCAGATCCGCTCTCATGTCCACGAGTTGGAGGTGCGCGTGAGCGAGCGGACAAAGGACATCGAGCTTGCCCACGCCAAGCTCAAGGCGGAAATCGACGAGCGCAACAAGATGGAAGCCCAACTACGTCACGCCCAGAAAATGGAATCCATAGGCCAGCTCGCCGCCGGCATCGCGCACGAGATTAATACGCCGACGCAATACATCGGGGACAACACACGCTTCGTGCAGGACGCTTTCGGAGACATCACCGGGCTGGTGGGCGAATACGAAAAGCTCTTTAGCGCCGTCGAGGCCGGTGCCGTCACCCCCGAACTGCTCGGCGCAGTCAAGGCCGCCGCCGCCACCGCGGACATGGCTTATCTTTCCGCCGAAATACCAAAAGCCATTCAGCAGTCCTTGGATGGCGTCTCGCGCGTAACCCATATCGTCCGGGCCATGAAGGAATTCTCACACCCCGGCACTACAGAAAAAACAGCCGTGGATCTGGCCAAAGCCATTCAGAGCACTGTCACCGTGGCGAGCAACGAATGGAAATATGTGGCCGACCTCGTCACTGAGTTCGATACCGCGCTGCCGCTCGTAAGCTGTCTGCCGGGGGAATTCAACCAGGTAATCCTCAATCTCGTCGTCAACGCTGCTCACGCCATCGCTGACGTCGTGGGGGATGGCGCTAACGGTAAGGGCACTATTACTGTCTCCACGTGGCTCGACGGCGACTGCGCGGAGGTTCGCATTCGCGACACGGGCACGGGCATTCCTGAGAAGGCGCGAGCCAAGGTCTTCGATCCATTCTTCACCACCAAGGGCGTTGGCAAGGGCACCGGCCAGGGGCTAGCTATCGCTCACAACGTCATCGTTGAGAAGCACGGAGGCACTATCGCCTTTGAGACGGAGATGGGGAAAGGCACTACTTTCATCATCCGTCTGCCACTCAAGTCCGCATCGGCGGCAAAGGCGCAAAAGGCCGCATGAAATCTCGTTTGTACAAATTCAACTCCTTCCAATCGCTGACATGAAAAAGATCATCACACTGCTGCTGTCCGCCATGCTGGCGAGTGCGCGGGTCAGCCCGGCTTGGGCACAGCAACCGGTCCCTGTCCAAGCCCGCACACCAGCGGCCTCTGCCGGGGAGTCGCGGGCTGATGAGCCGATTAAGCCGATCCCGACCACGTTGAAACTCAACGGTCGTAAGGTCGCGCTTGGCAGCAAGCTCTTTCACGAGGTCCGCTTGTCGCGCGACAATTCGATCTCGTGTGCTTCGTGCCACTCGCTGGAAAAGGGTGGCACGGATCGCCGTACGCGTTCCGTCGGACTCAAGGATGCCGAGGGATCGATCAATGCGCCAACGGTGTTCAACAGCGGGTTCAATTTCAAACAATTCTGGGATGGCCGCGCTGAAAACCTTGAAACGCAAGTGGACGGCCCGACGCAGGCTGAGGCGGAGATGGGTTCCAAATGGGAGGATGTGTTGCAAAAGCTTCGCGCCGACGCCGGCTATTCGGCGGCGTTCAAGGATAGCTATCCAGACGGAGTGCAGCGCCAGAATGTGAAGGATGCCATCGCCGAATTCGAGCGTTCCCTGATCACGCCGAACTCGCGCTTCGACCGCTGGCTACGTGGCGATGACAAGGCCATCACCACCGAAGAACTGGAGGGCTATCGCAAGTTCAAGAGTTATGGATGCTCCAGTTGCCACCAGGGGGTGAACGTCGGCGGCAACATGTTCGAGACGCTTGGCGCGGTGCGGGAGTATTTCGCCGAGCGTGGCAACGTGACCAAGGCCGATCTGGGCCGCTTCAACGTGACAGGCAAGGAGGAGGACCGCCACGTCTTCAAGGTGCCCAGCCTGCGCAACGTGGCGCTGACGCCGCCATACTTTCACGACGGATCCGCCAAGACGCTGGACGCCGCCGTGCGAGCGATGGCGCGTTATCAGTTGGGCCGCCCGCTGCCAGACGCGGACGCGGCGCTCATCGCGAAGTTTTTGCAAACCCTGACGGGCGAATACAACGGGAGGCCCCTGTGAAACTGACCTGGATCAAAATCTTTCTTCTCGGCGCGACCGTGTTGGCGCTCTTCGCACATCTCTACACAAAGAGCAGCAGCGTCAAGTTCGCCGAGCACGACCGTTACGAGCGCGGCCTCCAGCGGCTCAAGCAACTGGACACTTCTTTCAACGTGGATGTGCTCAAAGCGCGCTACCGCCTGCTCAATAACTACGATGGCTTCGCCGAGCAATTGCGCGAATCTTCCGAGACGCTAGGCGATCTGCGCCGCATCCCGGTCTTCGTGGCGTCCGCCGGCCAGGCTCGCCTGGGCCTCGCGCTGACGAATTTTTCCCGGCTGCTGGCGCAAAAGCAGGAGAGCATTGAGGAATTCAAGACGCAGAATTCCGTCGTCCGCAACTCACTGGCCTACTTCCCGACGGCGGGCAGCGAACTCGTGCGCAAGGCCAGCGTCACGCCGGACGGGCGTGAGTTGCAACTGGCCTTCGACGAACTGATGCGGGTCATCCTTGTGTACAGCCTCACGGCACAAGAGGAATTGGAGCCACAAATCCAGATGTCCATCGGCAAGGTGCGCGCCTGGGCCGACGCCAACCCGGCCCACGCCGACGCGGACATCGTGCTCGGCCTGGTCGCGCACGCGCGCACGCTCCTCTTGCGCAAGCCCAAGGTCGATGCCCTGACGAGCCGCCTGGTCTCCCTGCCGACTGGGACGGAAGCGGACGCGATGTTGCGGACATACCAGCAGGAGTTTGCCCGCGCTTTGCAGGTGACGCAGACCTACCGGCTGGCCTTATTCCTCTGCTGCGTGGCGCTGCTCGGCGGCATCGCGTGGGCCATCCGCGCGCTGCGCCAGTCCAACCTGCATCTCGAACATCGCGTGCGGGAGCGGACGAGTGAGCTATCCGGCAAGAATACCGAATTGCAAACCGAGATCGCCGACCGCAAGAAGGCCGAGGAGGAAAGGCAACGTATGGAGGTCCAGTTGCGTCACGCGCAGAAGATGGAATCCATCGGCCAACTCGCTGCCGGCATCGCCCACGAGATCAACACGCCCACTCAGTTCATCGGCGACAACACTCGTTTCATCCGCGACTCCTTTGGCGACCTCAAGCCGTTGCTTGATGCACAAACACGCCTGCTGGCGGCCGCGCAGGCCGGCCCCGTCCCGCCCACGCTGCTCGCCGAACTTGAGAGCGCCGCGAAGACGGCCGATGTGGATTATCTTTCGGAAGAAATCCCCAAGGCCCTCGGCCAATCGCTCGATGGCATTGAGCGCGTCACCAACATCGTGCGTGCCATGAAGGAGTTCTCGCATCCCGGCACGACCGAGAAGACAGCGCTGAACCTGAACCGCGCCATCGAAAGCACGCTCACCGTCTGCTGCAGCGAATGGAAGTACGTGGCTGAGATGGTCACGGACTTCGACGTCACACTGCCTTCCGTGCCTGTGCTACCGGGGGAGTTCAACCAAGTGGTGTTGAATATAGTCATCAACGCCACGCACGCGATTGCGGACGTGGTGGGCGATGGCAGCAAAGGCAAGGGCGCCATCAAGGTGAGCACGCGGCGAGACGGCGACTGGGCGGAACTCCGCATCGGCGACACGGGCACGGGCATCCCGGAGTCGACACGTGTGAAGGTCTTCGACCCGTTCTTCACCACCAAGGGCGTCGGCAAGGGTACGGGGCAGGGCCTGGCCATCGCTCACAATGTCGTGGTCGAGAAGCACGGCGGAACCATTCATTTTGAAACCGAGACGGGCAAGGGCACGACCTTCGTCATTCGGCTCCCGCTCCAGTCCGCCTCTCAAGAGAGGAAGGCAGCATGAAAAAAAGAATTCTGTTCGTGGACGATGAGGCCCTGGTGCTCCAGGGATTGCAGCGCATGCTTCGTCCCATGCGCGAGGAGTGGGACATGGAGTTCAGCGACAGCGGCGCCAAGGCGCTGGAACGGATGGCCGCCTCGCCTTTCGACGTGATCGTCTCCGATATGCGGATGCCCGGCATGAACGGCGCAGAGCTGTTGAGCCGCGTGATGCAGCAATATCCGAAGACCGTGCGCCTGATTCTCTCCGGCCACGCTGACAAGGAACTCATCCTCAAATGTGTCGGCTCCACCCACCAGTTCCTCGCCAAGCCTTGCGATCCAGAGGCCATCAAGGCCACTGTGCGCCGCGCCTCCGCCGCAGATGACGCTTTGCAAAGCGACACACTCAAGCGGATTGTCGCGAAGATGGATCGCCTGCCGAGCATCCCCTCGCTCTACACGGAGATCGTCGAGGCTTTGCACGATCCAGAGGTCACGTTGGAAACCGTCGGCGACATCATCGCGAAGGACATCGCCATGACCGCGCAAATCCTCAAGCTGGTGAACTCCGCGTTCTTCGGCCTGCGCCGCCAGGTTTCCAGCCCGGCCGAGGCCGCGAACTATCTGGGCCTCGACACCATTCGTTCGCTCGTCCTGTCGATCAATGCCTTCTCCCAATACGAATCGGTGAAGATCGAGGGCTTCTCTTTCTCCGCGCTTTGGACGCACAGCCTCGACACCGGGGCGGCCGCCAAGGCCATTGCCAAAATGGAAGGTGCTGACCGCAAACTAGCCGATGAATCGTTTGTCTCCGGCTTGCTGCATGACACCGGCAAGATCGTGCTCGCGGCGAATTATGCCGATAAGTATGCCCAAGTGTTGAAGCTGATGCAGAATGACGGTCTCGATCAATGCCAGGCCGAGCAGGAAGTCTTCGGTGCCAATCACGCCGACGTGGGCGGCTATCTCCTCGGCTTGTGGGGACTGCCCGTGCCCGTGGTCGAGGCCATCGCCTTCCATCACCGGCCCTCCGGCGTGGTGGAGAAAATATTCTGCCCCCTCACCGCCGTCCATGTGGCCAACGCGTTCGTTCACCGCTCCGTCGGGACGAACGCAGCCTCCCCGGACCCGCGGCTGGACACCGCCTATCTGACGGACCTCGGCCTTGCCTCGCGCATAAGCGTATGGCGGGAGAATTATCAAAAAGACACCACCACCCAGGAAGCAGCATGAGCAAAAAAATTCTTTGCGTCGATGACGACGCGAACATTCTCGCCGGTTTCCAACGGAACCTGCGTAAACAATTCGCCCTCGACACGGCCGTCGGTGGCGAGGAGGGGTTGAAGGCCATCGAAGCCAACGGTCCATACGCCGTGGTCGTGGCCGACATGCAGATGCCCGGCATGAACGGCATTCAGTTCCTCTCCAAAGTCGAGCAACGCGTCCCTGACACCGTGCGCGTCATGCTTACCGGAAACGCCGATCAGAAGACCGCGATGGACGCCGTCAACGAAGGCCACGTCTTTCGCTTCCTCACCAAACCCTGCCCGCCCGAATCCCTCGCGGTCACGCTGGAAGCAGCCCTCGGCCAGCACCGCCTCATCACCGCCGAGCGCGAGCTGCTGGAAAAAACATTGCACGGGAGCATCAAAGTGCTGACCGACGTTCTCTCGATGCTCGATCCGCAGGCCTTTGGGCGGAGCCAGCGCGTGCGCGACCATATGCTTGCCTTGGTCAAGACTCAAAAAAACGGCCAGACTTGGGAACTGGAACTGGCCGCGATGCTTTCGCAGATCGGCTACGTCACCATCCCGTCCGCGCTGCTCGACAAGGTCCGCGGCAGCCACGGCCTCACTGCGGCGGAAAAGGACATGATCGCGCGCGTGCCGCAAACCGGCGCCGATCTCCTGACGAACATCCCCCGACTGGAAAACGTCGCACGCATGGTTTTGTACCAGATGAAAAACTTTGACGGATCGGGCTTCCCGGTGGATTCCGTGGTCGGTGAGGAAATCCCGCTCGGCTCCAGAATTCTGCGCGTCCTTAATGACTTGGTGTTGTTCGAATCCAACAAAATGCCGCCGGCCCGAGCCTTCGAGAAAATGCAACACGCCCCTGGCCGCTACGATCCCAAGGTGCTGCAAGCCATGGCGGCCGTGTTCGATGTGTGTGTGAACCCTGAGATCCCCGCCGGTGCCGGACTCTCCATCGCGTGGAAAGAATTGCGCGTTGGCCACCGCCTCCTTTCCAACGTGCTGACGGCGGATGGCACGCTAATCGTGCCGTCGGGAACCGAAGTCTCCCAGGCCGTGATGGGCAAACTACGGAACTTCGCCGAACTTTCCGGGATCCAAGAACCGATCCTCGTTGCAGGGTGACAGCAGGCGTCGGCTGGAGTTATTTGCCAAATAGATTTCGAACCACTGGCAGTGTATTTCTCTCGAACAGGTTTACTGACGGGCATTATCGGGGTAGCAGTTCCTGCGACTTCCCTTGTCGCCTTCCAGATGCATGCCCGCCCTTCACCAAAAAACTCAGCCGAGGTCGTCTGGAGGATTGAGCCGAAAGAATTTTTGAGTAATATAATTCCTTCCCGCGTGACAACTGACCTTCACTTCCTACTCACAGCCGTCTCCGGCCGGTCAATCGCCGATCGCGCTCGGATCGTGGCGTAAGCAGCGTCAGGTTATGAGCCTCGCTGCCAAACCCTCGGCCCAGTGCGGAGATCCGTGGGGACTTGGCACGTTTGAATCCGAGAACCCCAGCGTCTAGACTACCAGGGCGCTTGTCGCCACAAAACTGTGGTGAGGAATCCAACTCTTCGCGCCCAACTGCTTTTGCAGTTGCCTCAAAGCACTGGCTTGCGTTCACCCACGGATTCGCCCTGGGGTTAAGCCGGGTCAGTAAACTTCCCTGTTGACGGTGTTCGGCGCTTCCTCCTGACTGCTCCCAGAGAAAGGTGTGAACCATGAACATTGCACTCAACACAGAGGAGCTTGGAGAACTGGTCGCACCGATCAACGGCAGCGGTCGCGCCCAAGACTTGTTTAGAAAGTTGCAACGGCAATACGACCACAAGACGGGAGTCATCACATTGGATTCCGATGACCTCGCTAAGATTCCAGAATGCGCCGCCTGGTCGGAGGGAGACCGGGGATTTCAGCGGCGCCTCAAGCAAATATTCCGACGAACGCTCGGTGAGGATTTGTGTGGGTTATGATAATTCCAATACTCTCACGGCGCCTGAGACAGTCTAAATTTCCGCAACGGGAAGCTTCTGGCCGACCATTCTGCGGTGACATTTGTTGATCAGCGCCAAAAAACATTCTGGGAAAGGGCACGTCCTTCCAGGACCACCACAAGAGCGAATCGGCATGCACCCGTCTCAGATCATCCGCTGTGGTTTTTAGAAGCTTCTTGTCGCGGAGTTCGTCGAAAACCTTGTAGCGCACGGCGCGTTCACACCGCCTCCGACTCGATCCCTTGCCGCGCGTGCAAAACTCGTCCATGATTGCTCTCCGCGTGTTCGACCAGCATTGGATCGTACGCCCAGAGATAAGCTTTGCCGATTAGAGAGGCCGATTAAGGGATTTTCAGCCGCTTCGTTACGGGCGGCGCGCAAACGTTGTTGTGCGCACATATGTCCACGACAAAAACTTGCCCACCGGCGGCAGAGCTCACGCTAATGCGGCTTTGCGTTTCGCCGATATTCAGAGGTGAGACTTGCCTCACCGGAAAGCAGTTACTGTCACAACCATTTCCAATTCTGTTGGACTGGAGTGCGATCTTCCGCACGATTGCCTCGGGCGTTCTGGAAAGGTGAATTCACTACGAATCTCGATCGAAACCTAGATCGAGCCAAATATGAGCGGTGATCTGTATCAACGACTGAAGGCTTCCAACCGTTTACCCAGCCCGCCGGGAGTTGCACTACGCATCCTGGAACTTGCCCGCTCGGACGACGCTTCGCTGGACGATCTGGCGAAGACTATCGTCAGCGATCCCGCGCTGACCAGCCGCCTTTTGAAGTTCGTTAATTCCCCGTCGGCCGGCTTTGGCCGCCAGATTTCCACTCTCGACGAAGCGGTGAACCAGATTGGCCTGCGTGGCGTGCAGCTGATGGCGCTGTCGTTTTCACTTGTGTCAGCCGACAACGCGGAGGCTTGTCCGGGTTTCTCGCCCGAGGTTTTCTGGTCGCGCTCCCTGGCCTGCGCTGTCGCCGCCAGAACTTTGGCAACGAACGCGGGACGACTGGACCCAAATGAGGCCTTCATCGTCGGGCTGCTCTTTCACATCGGCCAGTTGGCAGTGGCGTGCAGCGTCCCGGATGCTTATGAGGCGGTCCTGGCGCAGGCCGCGGTTCGTCCGCAAGAGTTGTTGGCCATCGAACACGAGCGACTCGGCGCCAACCATATCGAGATGGGCGCCAGAATGCTGAAGGAATGGAAACTGCCCGAAACCATCTGGCTGACCATCGCGCAAGCTCAGGCACCCGGCGCGAATTCAGTGGGGAAGGGTCGCATCACCGCCGGTTCTGTTCTCTACATTGCCGATGTCGCTGCTTCGCTCTTGTGCGATTCGAAGGAACAGCGCAACGGTAAAGCAAAGGAAATCCTAAAGCTGATGCAGGAGAACTTCGATACCGACGAAGCCACATGGACGGCGCTTTACGATCAAATCGTCCGCGACTGGAAAGCCTACGGCCAACTTCTTTCGGTCAAGACCGGCACGGACAAATCTTTCCGCGATTTGCAGGAGGAAGCGCGCGAACAGATCACGGCCTTGAGCATCGCGACACAGATTGAGAATCTGAGCATCAAGGAACAAAATCAGCAACTGTTCCAGCGCTCGCGTGTCGACGCCCTCACCGGTATCTCCAACCGGGCTGCGTTTGACGAACGCCTCGCCAGCGAACTCGCGCGCGCCTGTCGCATCCAATGCCCTCTGGCACTCTGTATACTGGATATCGATTATTTCAAGAAGTTCAACGACACCTATGGCCATCCAGTGGGCGACCAAGTGCTTCAAGCGGTCGCCAAAGCGCTTGATGAGAATGTTCGCAAGATGGACCTTGTTGCCCGCTATGGCGGCGAAGAATTTGCGGTCATCGCCCCAGAATGTAATCCCGCCAAGGCCATCTCACTCGCCGAACGGCTGCGGAAGGCGGTCGAGGAGGTTCGTCTGCAGTCTGGCGGCAAGACCTTTGCGTGTGACAACGAGCGTGGGAGTGGCCTTCGCCTCCTGGCCGGGTCTCGATCGAACTCCGGTGGAATTGATCAAACGGGCCGATGCCCAGCTCTACACGGCGAAGCGCACCGGCCGGAACTGCACCAGAGTTGAAGCGAGCCTCGGGGCGGAAGCGGCGTAATCCCGAACACGGAGTTCATTAATCGCCACGTGACCAAAGGGGGCGTTCCTTTGTTCGAAGGCGGAGAAAAATGCTTACAACGTTTCTATGAAAAACGCGTGCGATTTCGGCACCTTGACACAATCTCGGTTAGTAGTTTGACGAACGACTCAGAGATTGCTGCCGCTGTGCGGCCGGAGACTAACGCGTTTGGCGCGCTCGTGGAACGCTATCAACGCAGACTTTATTACTTCGTAGTCGGCAAGGTCGCGGATGACACTGAGGCGAAGGTAGCGGTGGACCCCAAATTTCGGACCAGTAGTTAAGCTTGTCTTTTCGAGGTCTGCTCGATGTGAGAGAGAGCAGATCGATGAAACGAAAACGCAAACAATACAGTGGGGCTTTCAAAGCCAA